>Ga0306920_100003068_pt1 | contig 21166 bp, 19 predicted proteins | sample flu12Cox44000170_FD_204666 | JGI IMG/M metagenome (GOLD analysis project Ga0306920, IMG submission 204666) | Lab enrichment of tropical soil microbial communities from Luquillo Experimental Forest, Puerto Rico - flux4day.12C.oxic.44.000.170 (v2)... | ecosystem: Environmental > Terrestrial >... | reverse complement strand
GGCTTCGTCCGCCAGGAACTCGGCCTCATCATGCGCTCGCCGGCCTGGACGACGCAGCGGTCGCTCGCGATCGTCACCTTCGACGAGGACGGCTACGACCACGAGCATCCGGCCCAGAAGGTAGCGACGATCATGATCGGATCCCGGGGCGTGCGGCAGGGCTACGTCTCGGCCGCCCGCTACACGCACTACAGCCTGCTCCGGACGGTCGAGGCCGCCCTCGGGCTCGGGACCCTGACCAAGAACGACCGGTACGCGCCGGCGACCAGCGACGTGTTCACCGGGGCCGGGACGCCTGTGGTCAGCCCGGCGGCGCAGGTCCCGGCCGCGCCCGCCAGCGCCGCGCCGCCCGCGCCCTCGCAGGCCGTGCCGGGCGTAACCGCCGCCGGCGGGCCGGCCGCGCCGGGCCAGCCGCCGCTGGCTGACCCCACGGCGTTCATCGTGAACTACGGCCTCGGCACGGTGACCCCGGGCACGGTCACGCCGGTCAACCTGGTCACCCGCCGGGCCGGCCCGGCGATCACCGTGGGCGCGGACCCGCAGGCGATCGCGATCACGCCGGACGGCAAGACCGCGTACGTGACCGACTCCGGCTCCGGCACCGTGACCCCCATCAACACCGTCACCCGCCGGGCGGCCCCGGCGATCGCCGTGGGCGCGGACCCGCGGGCGATCGCCATCACCCCGGACGGCCGCACCGCGTACGTGACCGACCCCGGCTCCGGCACGGTGACCCCGATCAGCACCGCCACCAACCAGGCCGCGGCGCCGATCAGAGTTGGCGCGGACCCGCGGGCGCTGGCCATCACCCCCGACGGCCGAACCCTGTACGTCCTGAACTGGGAGGGCGGAACGGTCACCCCCATCACCACCGCGACGAACCAGCCCGGGCGGCCGATCCGGACCGGTTCCTTCCCCGACGCGATCGCGATCGCCCGCGGATTCGCGTACGTGGCCAACTACGGCTCGGACACCGTGACCCCGATCGCCGCCGGCACGGGCCGGGCCGGCCGCCCGATCCCGGTCGGCCAGGCCCCGGATGCCATCGCCGTCACCCCCGGCGGCCGGACGCTGTACGTGGTCAACGGCGACACCGACACGGTCACCCAGGTCGCGACCCGCACCGGCCGGCCGGGCCGGCCGATCACCGTGGGCTACTCGCCCGCGTCGGTCACGATCTCCCCGTCCGGGGCCGTGGCCTACGTGGTCAACACGATCTCCGGCACCGTGACGCGGATCAGCACGGCCACCGGCCGGGCCGGCCGCGGCATCTCGGTCGGCCTCTATGACTACCCGCTGGCCGTCGATCTCGGGCCGTCCGGCGACGCGCTGGTGCTCGACACCTACGCGGGCCAGGTGACGCCGGTCGACACCGCCACCGGGCACGTGTATCCCGCGATCACGGTGGGAGACTTCCCGGTGGCGGCCGCGATCGCGCCGTGACCGGCGCAGCCGGGCGGGCTGCGGGGGCTTTTAAAGGCGGGCTGAGGTGGTCACACTGGAAAACGTGCACGATTTCGACCTTGTAGTGATCGGATCCGGGCCGGGCGGGCAGAAGGCCGCGATTGCCGCGGCCAAGCTGGACCGCCGGGTGGCCATCGTGGAGCGGCCGCGGATGCTCGGCGGGGTGTGCCTGAACACCGGGACGATCCCGTCCAAGACGCTCCGGGAGGCTGTGCTCTACCTGACCGGCCTGGACCAGCGCGAGATGTACGGGCAGGCCTACCGGGTCAAGGACGAGATCACCATCGCCGACCTGACCGCCCGCACCCAGCACGTCGTCGGCCGGGAGAGCGACGTCGTGCGCAGCCAGCTGACCCGCAACGGGGTCACGATCCTGGCCGGTACCGGGCGGTTCACCGGCCCGAACTGCATCGAGGTCGATGACGGTGAGTCACGGCTGCGGCAGGTCAGCGCCAAGGACATCGTGATCGCGACCGGCACCCATCCCGCCCGGCCGGCCAGCGTGGCCTTCGACGAGAAGACGATCATCGACGCGGACGGGATCCTGCACCTGGAGCGGGTACCGCGGTCGATGCTGGTGGCGGGCGCCGGGGTGATCGGCATCGAGTACGCGTCGATGTTCGCCGCCCTCGGCACCAAGGTGACGGTGGTCGAGCAGCGCGACCGGATGCTGGAGTTCTGCGACCTCGAGGTCATCGAGGCCCTCAAGTACCACCTGCGGGACCTCGCCGTGACGTTCCGGTTCGGCGAGACCGTCACGTCGGTCGAGGCGCATCAGGGCGGGGCGATGACCACCCTGGCCAGCGGCAAGCGGATCCCGGCGGAAACGGTGCTGTACTCCGCGGGCCGCCAGGGCCAGACCGACGAGCTCAACCTGGAGGCGGCCGGCCTGGCCGCGGACAAGCGCGGCCGGATCAAGGTGGACGAGTTCTACCGCACCGAGGTGCCGCACATCTACGCCGTCGGCGACGTGATCGGGTTCCCCGCCCTGGCCGCCACGTCCATGGAGCAAGGCCGCCAGGCCGCGCACCACGCCTGCGGCGAGCCGATACACGCCGCGGAGATGCTGCAGCCGATCGGGATCTACAGCCTGCCGGAGATCAGCTTCATTGGCAGGACCGAGGACCAGCTCACCGCCGACTGCATCCCGTTCGAGGTCGGCGTGTCCCGCTACCGCGAGCTGGCCCGCGGGCAGATCATCGGCGACTCCTACGGGGTGCTCAAGCTGCTGGTCTCGCCGGACGACCACAAGCTGCTCGGCGTGCACGTGTTCGGCACCGGCGCCACCGAGCTGGTGCACATCGGCCAGGCGGTGATGGGCTGCGGCGGCACCGTCGACTACCTGGTCGACGCGGTCTTCAACTACCCGACGCTGGCCGAGTCGTACAAGGTGGCGGCCCTCGACGCGACCAACAAGATGCGCATGGTCGAGCGGTTCGCCGGGTAAGGGCCCGCACCGGGCGGGCCGGGCGCGATCCCGGGGTCAGCGGCAGCCGCAGGCGCCGCCGCAGCAGCCGCCCCCGCCTTCCCGGCCGGCCGCCGGCGAGCCGGCCCGGCCGCCGACCGACACCGTGGACAGCAGCTTCACGGTGTCGTCATGGCCTTGCGGGCAGGTGCAGGGGGCGGACGACTCGCTCATCGGGCGGGTCCGCTCGAAGGTGTCGCCGCAGGCGCGGCAGCGGTACTCGTATCGCGGCACGTCACCAGTCTAAGGCCGGGCGATCGTTTCGTCTTCAACCACGGGTTCAACCCCGGGCCGCGCGGGCGTCGGGGCCGCGTCCTCGTGGTAGTACTGGCGGCCGCGCAGCAGCGAGATGACCGCGCCGGTCAGCGACATCGCGATCGCCGCGCTGAACACGATGATCAGGCCGTGGTGGAACGGGCCCTCGATCAGGTGGGGGAAAAACTGCTTCCCGGTCAGCACGGCGGCGTTGCGGGCGGGCAGCCGGGTCAGCACCCCGGACGGCCCGAGCAGGCTCCGGATCGGGTTGTAGCCGAGCAGCGCCGAGAACAGCGTGGCGACCGGCGGCAGGTGGGCCACGTGGGCGGCGACGGGCGCCGGGACGCCCTGCGCCCGCAGCCCGCTGGTGAGGGTGCGGGGGAGGGTGGCCGCCAGGCCGGCGATCATCAGCGAGAAGAAGATGCCGATCGACAGAGACATGCCGGAGTTCTGGAACGTGGAGCGCATGCCGGACGCGGCGCCGCGGTCCCAGGGCGGGACGCTGTTCATGATGGCCGAGGTGTTGGGCGAGGCGAACAGGCCGGAGCCGACCCCGTTGCAGAAGATGATGATCGCGAACAGCCAGAACGGGAAGTTGACCGGCAGCAGCATCAGCCCGGTGAACGCGAGCGCCGCCAGCAGCAGCCCGGCGGTGGCGAACGGGCGCGGCCCGTACCGGTCGGACAAGGTGCCCGAGATGGGCCCGGCGATCAGGAACCCCGCGGTCAGCGGCAGCATGTAGATGCCCGCCCACAGCGGCGTGTCGACGTAGTCGTACCCGTGCAGCGGCAGCCAGATCCCGGCCAGCCAGATCACCAGCATGAACTGCAGCCCGCCGCGCGCGATCGCGCCCATCAGGCTGGCGATGTTCCCGGCCGCGAACGCGCGGATCTTGAACAGGCTCATCCGGAACATCGGCTGCGGGATCTTCGTCTCGACGATCCCGAACACGATCAGCAGCCCGGCGCCGCCGATCAGGCCGGCCAGCACCCAGGGGCTGGTCCAGCCGGTCGAGTGGCCGCCGTACGGCTGGATGCCGTAGGTGATGGCGACCAGCAGGGCCCCGGCGCCGAGGGCGAACAGCACGTTCCCGGCCCAGTCGATGCTGGCCCGCCGGGTGGTGGCGATCTCGCGCAGGCTGCGGTACGCCCAAACCGTCCCGAACAGCCCGATCGGCACGTTGATCCAGAACACCGCGCGCCAGTCCCACGCGGCCAGCAGGCCGCCGAGTAGCAGCCCGACAAACTGCCCGGAGATGCCCGCGATCTGGTTGACGCCCAGGGCCATGCCGCGCTGGTTCGCCGGGAACGCGTCGGTGAGGATCGCCGCCGAGTTGGACATCAGCATCGCCCCGCCGAACGCCTGCACCATCCGGAAGCCGATCAGCCACATCGCGCCGGCCGCGCCGGTCAGCGGGTCCAGGGACAGGATGATCGAGGCCACGGTGAAGACGACAAAGCCGTAGTTGTAGATGCGGACCCGGCCGTGCATGTCGCCGAGCCGGCCCAGCGTCACCACCAGCACCGACTGGACCAGCAGGTAGCCCATGATCATCCACAGCACGAACACGATGTTGCCGGGGGCCAGCGGGTTCAGGTGGATGCCGCGGAAGATCGCGGGCATCGCGATGATCACGATCGAGGCGTCGATCGTCGCCATCGACATGCTGAGTGTGGTGTTGGAGAGCGCTACCCACTTGTAACGATCGCCGATCCGGGATCCGTCGCGGCCCGGCTGCGCGGTCTCGGCGATCGTCTGCACTCGGTTAAGTGTACCGGGAATCAGTTGCTTGATCGCAACTACCTAACCGCCAGGCGCACCCGGTACGTCCACCACCAGGTACGCGGCTGCCCGAGCCGCCGCTGCGCCACCTCGCGGAGGGCGGTGATGCCGAGGTCATCCTCGGTGCACCCGTCGGCCAGGAAGTCCGCCGCGGGGTTGATCGCGCTGAGCGCCAGGGCGACGAGGCGGTCGGCGTCGCCCTGCTCGCGGCCGTGCACCGCGATCTCGGCGCAGTGCCGGAACAGGCCGCTGGCCCGGATCCGGCCCAGGTGGTTCTTGCCGCGGTGCGCCGGGGCCAGGCCGCGCCGGGCCTGCTCGGCGTCGACCCGCTGGGCCACTCGCGCCCAGGCGGCACCGGTCTCCCAGTCGGTGCACGGCGGCCAGTCGCAGTCGTAGGCCGCGAGCACGCCGCCGGGGCACAGCAGCCGGGCGATCTCCGGCAGCGCGCGATCCGGGTCGAACCAGTGCATCGCCTGACTCGCGGTGACCACGTCGGCGCAGCCGCCCGGCAGCCCGGTGGCCTCGGCCGTGGCGTCCAGGACCGTGAACCGGGTCCCCGATCCAGCCCTGGCGTCCCCGATCCGGCGCTCGGCACGCCGCCGCATGTCGCCGGCCGGCTCCACGGCGGTGACCTGGCGGGCGCGCCCGGCCCAGGCCACGGAGGACAGGCCGGTGCCGGCGCCCAGGTCCACCACGTCCGGCCAGGCCCGGCCGGACCACTGGGTGATCACGGTGATCAGGTCGGCCGGTGGCTGCGGCCGGACGGCGTCGTACTGGTCGGCCACCCCGGAGAACCTGGCGGCGGCGTCGGACATCGCGCTCCCTCCCCGGGTCTGGCTCAGGCGTTGCCGTGCACCATCGCGATCAGGCGGTCCAGCACCTTGCCGTCACTGACCCGCAGCCCGTCGTGCTCGTATTCGTTGGTGACCCAGGGCCGCAGGCCCCGGATGGCGCGGGCCGTCGGCACCGAGAACTTGCTGGGCACGTACATGTCGTCGAAGTAGACGGCGGCCGCGGCCGGCACGTCACAGGACCGGAGCCGGGCCTCGTCGTACAGGGGCGGCCAGGAATCCCGCTGGGCCAGGATGTCCCCGGCCTCGGCCAGCGGCGTCAGCACCGGGTCGTTCTCCAGCATCCAGGGGTAGATCATCTCTCCGGTGAACAGCACCGGGCCGTCGCCGTCCAGGGCGGCCGCGGCGTCGAACTCTCCGAACTCGGCCCGGACCCGCTGCGCCGCCCAGCGGGTGGCGGCCCGTTGCGCATAGCAGGCCTCGTGCAGCAGCGCGTACAGCGGCCCGGCCGAGAACGTCAGCTGCTCCTGCACCTGATACAGGAAGTCGTCGGAGAGCCCGTCGCCGGCGAACGGGTCCTCCAGCAGGTAGTGCAGCTGGTGGCTGCCGGTGCTCGAGCCCAGCATCCGGCCGAGCGACTGGAAGGCCTCGACGGTCAGCGGCGCGCCGCCGGGCAGCCGGGTGTCCCCGGCCGCCAGCCGCCGGGCGACGTTCCTGGCCTGCTCGACGTCACCCGGGTAGCGCGCGTAATGCTCCGCGTTCTTCTGCGCCACCAGCGGATACGTCGCCCGGTAGAGGTCGTCGGCCGACACGCCCAGGCCGGGCAGCCCGCCGGTGATGAGCGCCTCGCTGACCCCGCCGGGCGCCTGCGACAGGTAGCTGACCGCGCAGAAGCCGCCGAAGCTCTGGCCCAGGATGCTCCACGGGCGCCCCCCGGTGAGTTCCTTGCGGATCAGCTCGGCGTCGGCCACGATCGCGTCGGCCCGGAACAAGGCCAGGTAGTCGGCCTGCGCCTGGGCGCTGCCCAGGCGGGCCAGGGTGCGCCGGTTGGCGGGGGAGGACCGGCCGGTGCCGCGCTGGTCGAGCAGCAGCACCCGGTAGTCGTTCAGCGCCCGGTTCAGCCAGCTCTCCCGCCCGGCCGGCCGCAGCGCCCCGAAGCCCGGGCCGCCCTGGAGGTACACCAGCCACGGCAGGTCGGCGGTGGCCTTGTCGGCCGCGACCACCTCCCGCGCGAAGATCTGGATCTGCTCGCCGCCCGGCGCGGCGTGATCGAGCGGGACGGTGAAGGTCAGGTCGGAGAGCACGGTTCCGGTCTGTCGGTACGAAGTCATGCCTGGCACCGTACTGGAAGGCCGCGGGGCGGGCAGCCGGCCCGCGACCGGCCCGGCCCCTACTCGACGGTCACCGACTTAGCCAGGTTGCGCGGTTTGTCGATGTCGTGGCCGAGCGTGAGGGCCGCGTGGTAGGCCAGCAGCTGGAGCGGGACCGTCAGCAGGATGGGGTCAAGCTCGCGCTCGTTCTTCGGCACGGTGATGCACGGCGTTTCCGGATCGTCAAGCGTGACGCGAGGGTGGGTGACCACGACGAGGCGTCCCTGGCGCGCGACGATCTGCTGCATGGCCGCGAGGTTGCGGTCGGTGAGCTCGTCGTCCGGCAGGATCGCCACCGTCGGCAGGCTCTCGTCGATCAGGGCCAGCGGGCCGTGCTTCAGCTCGCTGGCCTGGTACGCCTCGGCATGGCGGTAGGAGATCTCCTTGAATTTCTGGGCGCCCTCGCGCGCCACGGGGAACCCGCGGACCCGGCCGATGAAGAACAGGCTCGGCGCGCCGGCCAGGTCGGCGGCGACCTCGGCGATGTGCGGCTCGTCATCGAGGATCTGCTGGATCTGGTCCGGGATGTCGCGCAGCCCGGCGATGATCCGCTGGCCGTCGGCAATGGACAAGTCGCGGACCCGGCCGAGGCACAGCGCGAGCATCGCGAACCCGATGCCCATGTGCGTGAGGGCCTTGGTCGACGCGACCGCGACCTCGGGCCCGGCGTGCAGGTAGATCCCGCCGTCGCACTCCCGGGCGATGGTGGACCCGACCACGTTGACCAGCCCGACGATCTGGCCGCCCTTGCGCTTGACCTCTTGCACCGCGAACGCGGTGTCGGCGGTCTCCCCGGACTGGCTCACCGCCACGTACAGCGTGTCGGGCTCGATGATCGGATTGCGGTACCGGAACTCCGAGGCCGGCTCGGCGTCGGCCGGGATGCGGGCCAGCTCCTCGATCATCTGGGCGCCGAACTGCCCCACGTAGTGCGCGGAACCGCAGCCGAGGATCTTCACCCGCCGGAACCGGCGCAGCTCGCGCGGGCCGAGGTTCAGCCCGTCGAGGCGCGCGGTGCCGAACCGCTCGTCCAGGCGGCCGCGCAGCATCCGCTCGATCGACGACGGCTGCTCGAGGATCTCCTTGCGCATGTAGTGCCGGTAGCCGCCGAGCCCCACGTCCTCGAGATCGAGGTCGATGCTGGTCGGGACCTTGGCCGTGTTCTCCTCGTCCCGGCTGAACGTGCGGAACCCCGACACGGTCACCGTGGCCAGCTCGCCGTCGTCAAGGTGCACGACGGAGGTGGTGTGCCGGACCAGCGCGGCCAGGTCGCTGGCCACGAACATCTCGCGGTCGCCGACGCCCAGGATGAGCGGGGAGCCATTGCGGGCGACTACCAGCCGGTCCGGGTACCGCTCGTCGAGGACGGCGATCGCGTACGTCCCGGTGATCCGGGACAGCACGTCGAGGACCGCGCCCTCCAGCGTGCTGGCCTCGGAGAGCGCTACCAGGTGCGCGATCACCTCGGTGTCGGTCTCGGAGCTGAGCTTCACCCCCCGCGCGTCCAGGCGCTCGCGCAGCGCGGCCGCGTTGTCGATGATGCCGTTGTGCACGACGCTGATCCGCCGGTCCTCGCTGGTCTGCGGGTGGGCGTTGTCCTCGGTGGCGGGGCCGTGCGTGGCCCACCGGGTATGCCCGATGCCCGCCTTGCCGGCCAGGCGCCTGGGCAGTGACGACTCGAGGTCACGGACCCGGCCGACGCTGCGGAAGACCTGGGCGCCCCGGCCGCTCAGGACCGCGATGCCGGCCGAGTCATACCCGCGGTACTCCAGGCGGGACAGGCCCTCGATGAGCAGCGGCGCCGCGTTCTGGTTGCCGATGTAGCCGACGATCCCGCACATGGAAGTCCCCCTAGCCGTAGATGATCCGGCGCAACTGGCGTTCTGACTTGGGCGGCGCGGCGACCAGGCGGTCGGCCAGTTCGTCGGCGATCAGCGCGAAGATCTCGGGATTTCGCCTGCCGAGGAGCCGGTGATGCGCGTGACGGCGCCGTACGTAGTCGTCGACCGGCTCGCGGTACCAGGCCAGGACGTCCTCGACTACCCTGGCCGCCTCGGCGGGCGTCAGGCCCGTGGAACTGGCCACCCGCTCGATGAGATCGCGGTCGTGCACCGCTCAATCCTGCATCCTTTCCGGCTCACTGCCAAGTTTTTGCCCGGATCCGGGCAAAAACTTGCGACATCGCGAGCCACAGGACGGGTGAGCTTGCGACGGGCGGGCTGGGCGCCGGGCGGCGGGCCTGGCGGGCGGGCGAATATGTGTGGCGTGCGGGCCTGGCCCTGGCCAAGACTGCGGGCATGGACGTGGTGCTGTCCGCGCCCTCGGCCTCCGATGCGGCGCAGTTCATTGACGCGGTGCGCACCAGTCGCTCGCTGCACCGTCCCTGGCTCGACCTTCCGGACACGCCCGGGCGCTACGCGGCCTACCTGGACCGGGCCGGCCGCGGCGACCAGGCCAACTACCTGATCCGGCACCGCGCCTGCGGCGGCCTCGTCGGCGTGGTGAACGTCAGCAACATCGTGCGCGGGGGACTGCAGTCCGGCTACCTGGGTTACGGGGCCTTCGCCTCCCACGCCGGGCGCGGCCTGATGACCGAGGGCCTGCGGGCGGTGCTCGACGCGGTGTTCGGCGAGCTGCGGCTGCACCGGGTGGAGGCGAACATCCAGCCCGGCAACGCCCGCTCGATCGCGCTGGTCCGTCGGCTCGGCTTCGAGAAGGAGGGCTACTCGCGCCGCTACCTGCTGATTGACGGGGACTGGCGGGACCACGAGCGGTGGACGTTGCTGGCCGAGGACTGGGCTCGCGCCGCGGACTGATTCACGGCCATGTCCGACAATGGCGGGGTGGCCGACCTCCGGGGCGAGATGCTCGCCTGCGCGCCCGCCGGGCGGTTGCGGCAGGTCATCGACTTCGGCTACGAGCTGGCCTGCCGGCCGGATTGACCCTGCGGCCGGGGCCAGGTCGCGAACTGCTCCCGCAGCCAGGCCACGTCCTGCGGGCCGAGCCCGTAGCGGGCGAACACCCCGTCGGGCATCCGGTCCAGCTGCCGCCCGGCGTCGGCGAAGTCACGGTCACCCAGGCCAGGATCCAGCCGCCGGGCGAAGCTGATCAGCTGATCCGCGGTGTAATGCCGCAGGGCGGCCGCCGTGTCGACGAAATCGCGGGGCTCTACCCGGCTGGCCAGCGCGCATACCTTCGACCCGGCCAGGTCCTCCAGGTCGAGCACGGGACCGACGTCCATGGTCACCGGCCCGTGAGTCCGGTCGAAGTACGCCATCTGCAGCATTGTCTCCTGCCCGCCGGGAGCAGTAATGATCCATTCGGCGAACTCCTCGCCCATCCCGTAGAAGATGTCCCCGAGCCCGCCGGTCTGGTCCCGCCGATCGGCCTGGAAACCCGCCTCGCGCAGGGCCTCTTCCACCGCCCGGGCGGCGGCGGCCACGCCGGCTTCCTGGTCGCTGAACAGGTCGACGTCTTCGGTGGGGCGGTCGACGATCCCGTGGGCGATCAGGGCATTGCCGCCCGCCAGCGCGAACCCGTACCGGGCGGCGGCGCGGAGAGCGATGACCGCTATCTCGCGCTGCAGTTCTTTGATCGGCATCAGGCGGCCGGGGCCGGGGCTGCGTGCAGCTCCGGATGCTGGTCCTCCCATGCGTGGCGTACGCCCTTGGGCAGATACAGGTCCGGCCAGAGGGCGGTCAGCATCTCGCCGTTCAGGTAGGCCAGGTCTTCGATGCGGGCGGCCTCCCGGAGCACGACCTGGTACATCCAGGGCAGCATGCCCGGCTCATCCAGGTCGAATGTGCGATCCGGGTACCAGAACAGCCAGATCGGCAGCTCAACCCGGCCGTGGGTCGGCCCCTGGAGGTCGGCCAGGCTGGCGGCCACCAGTACCCCGCGCCCAGGCCGGGATTCGTAACGGGCCCTGGGCGTGACGGTTTGCACCGTGGCCATGTCGCCTAGCGTAGTCGCTCGGGTCACGGTGTGCCGAGTCTCAAACGTAGTTGTCATCTGCAGCCCAGGCTATCGCGCGTTGCCGCAACTTCGTTCTAATGATAGCAGGTCACTTCAGGCCGGATAAGGCTCTGCGGTGACGGTGTAGCTTCGCCCGCTCGGCAGCGTCCAGGTCAGGATGCCCGGTTCGGGCTGGCTCAGGTGCCAGCCGGGAGCCTGCTTGGCCTGACGATGCTGACGGCACAAAGGGTGCAAATTGCACTCGCAAGTCTTGCCGCCCTGGTGGTAGGGGATGGTGTGGTCATCATCGGTGCGGGCAGCGGGGCGGCGGCAGCCCGGGTAGCCGCACTGGGGACTGCGGATCTTGATCAGGTGCCGTAACGAGGGGCAGGGGCGGTATCCGGCTGACTCGCGGCGGTGGGCGCAGGTTCCGGTCTCGATCGGGTTGATCGTGATTTGCCGGAGCCAGGCGGCCGGATCCGGCTTACCGGGCGGCCCGGGTCCGGCGCGGGCGCAGCCGTGAGCGACGGCCCGGCCGTTCCGGTCGGTGAGGGTCAGGCACCAGCGGCTGCCAGCACGGGCGGCGAGCGCAGTAGTCAGGTCGCGGCAGGTGTCGGCGTCGGCGGCGCCGGTCCCGGCGATCTCGCCGGGGGAGTCGGTCAGGCCGAGCCAGGTGGTGGCGGGCAGGACCAGGTTCACCGTCCCGGTCAGGCCGGCCGGGGAGCCGACGCTGTCCGGTCCGCCCGGCCCGGCCGGCCCGGCCGGCCAGTGGCTGGGGCTGCCGGGCGCGGCCGGGTCCGGGCCGCTGTGGCCAACCGGGCCCGCAGCGGGCTGGGGGAGCAGGGTGTCGAGGGGCTGGCCGGTGAGCCGGGCCAGGAACGCCTGGGCGCGCAGCTGGTCGATGGTTCCGGGGGCGCCGTGTTGCTTGAGCCAACGGGCGGCGGCGTCGAGGTGCTTGTCGGCGGCGATCACCGCGGCCAGGTTCAGGTCCCGCCCAGCGATCGCGCCGGTCCCGGCGGGCTCGGCCCAGCACTCCACCCGGGCGTTCTGCTCGGCCCGGTCCTTGCGCCGCGCGGTGGCCTGCGGGTCGTGCGCCAGGACCGCGCGCTGGCAGGCGGCGCGCAACTGCCCGGTGGTCAGCCCGCCCGCACGCGGCGCGATCCGGTCCTCGACCGCCGGGGCGTCAGCGTCACTGAGCAGGGCGAGCTGGTCGGCGATCACGGCGGCCCGGGAGCGGTCGATGACCCCGGCGGCCAGCAGCGCGGTGGTTTGCGGCAGCCGCTCCAGCCGGCGCGACAGCTCCAGCAGCGATCCGGCGGACCGGCCGGTGAGGGTCAGCGCGGCGGCGAGTTCCTCGGCCACGTGCTCGCCTTCGCGGCCGTCGGGTCTGGCGCGGCGGGCGTCCAGCTCGGCCACCACGGCCAGCTTTAGCTCGGCTTGCCAGGCCTCTAGCCGATTCGTGGCGCCTAGGACGCCGATGAGCTCGTCATCGGACAGCGTCTCCAGTCCGCGCTGGCGTGCGGCGCCCGCATGCCAGGCCAGGTCGGGGCCGGGCAGCATGACATCCAGCGGCCCGCCGGCCGTGAACCCGGCCCCGGTACCGGTGCCGCCGTGGCGATGGGTGAACCCCGCGTCCAGTGCCTCCGGCGCGGCACTCTCATCCGAGTCGGCCAGCTCGCCCTCGTCGCCGGGCGGCTCCGCTGGCCAGGGCCCGGGATCGTAGTATCCGGGATCGTAGTATCCGGGATCATCGCCGGGGCCGGGCCATCCGCCGTCCAGCCGATCCAGGGCCGCCAGCTCGGCGGCCGTGAGCTCCCCCGGGGCGCGGAGCCGGCGAAGCAGTTCGTCGGCGGTCAGCTCTTCCTGACCGCGGGGGGCGGTGGAGTCTGCTGTCATCTAGCCGAGCCCCCTTCCGAGCCGGATCAGGAGACTGCTATTGCGTTCGATCTATACTAGCACAATCGGCAGATTATCGATTATTATTTCGATGACATTTCGATAAGCTGCCCCGCGAACTGAGGATAGGGGAGCGAAGCCTAGACGGCCCGGCCCGGCCATCCCGTCTGCGCGATGATCACATCCGCGGCATCTTCGGCGGTGTGGCTGTCAGTGTCGACGCTCATGGCGCCGATCGAGGCGCCTTCCTGGGCCTCGGCAGCGGCCGCCTGATCGGCCACCTCGAGCAAGCGGTCAGTGGACTGGCCCAGCAACGGGTCGCCCGGCTGAGGCCAGCTACCGCGGCCCTGCCCGCGAAGCAGGATCCGGCGCGTCAGCTGATCGCGCCCGGCGTGCAGCCGGACCAGCGTTATGGCCGCCGAGGGCAGCGCGTCGGTGTACACCGCGACCGCCACCTGGTTCTCGACCGGGCCGACCATGGTGAGGCACTGGGCCCCCGCCGCGCGGTAGGTCCGCCACACGGCCGCCAGGTTAAGGGCCTTCACCCGGTGGTTGCCGGGATCGTCGGCCGGGCCAGGACGGCAGAAACCGAGCTGGTCAAGGTCGATGTAGGCCGCGGTGAGCCCGGCGCGCCGGGCCCTCTGGTAGACCTCAAAGCCGACTGTCGACTTGCCGACGCCGGTCGCGCCGCACAGCCAGAGGACGGGCCCGTCAGCGGCCGCCGGATCGCGGTCCGGTTCCGCCGGGTGGCGGTCCGGCTTCGCCGCATCCCGGCCCGGCTCGGCCATCCCGGATGACCGGCCAGGCCCGGCCAGCGCGGGCCATCCGTCGTTGTGCTCGCGTACGAGCCGCGCCACCTCGGATACCGGCCGGGCGCTGGCGTCGACGCACACGTCGGCGAAGTCGCTGACGTCCAGGACGGCGGATTCACGCAGCACGTCCTCCATCAACTCGGCCTGCCCCCCGCGCCTGAGGAACCGCTGCCTGAGCACATCCTGGCTCGCGCGCAGTCGGCACACCGTCAGCGCAGCCTGCGGGATCTGGCCGGGGTGCACGCCGCGCACGGGGTCGACCACACCAGACACGATGATGCACCGGGCTCCCGCCGCCAGGAAATTCGTCACCACGGCACCCAGGTTTCGGGCCTTGATCCGGTGACGCTCCGGGTCCCCCGGGGGTTCGGGGTAGCAGATGCCCAGCTGGTCGATGTCGACGTAGCCAGCCTCGATCCCCTCCCTTGTGAGCTGGGTGAAGATCTCCCAGCCGACCGTGGTTTTGCCGACTCCCGACGGGCCGCACAACCACAAGACAGGGATTGAAGGGACCGTCCCGATCATCCAGGGCTCTTGGGCAGGGTGCTCGGAAGACCAAACCGGGCCAGGGTGCCGGGGTCAAAACGGGTCATGGCCGAGATCCGGGAGCCGGACAGAGTGAGGACGAGCAGCCCAACGGTGTAGTGGTCACCGGTCTGCGGGTCGCGGACGTAGAAGCCGAAGGCGGGCTGGCCGTTGGCCCGCGCGGGCAGCAGCCGGGCGGTCCAGCCGGGCCGGAAGGCCGTGGCCGTGAGGAACTGGGCCGCTAGCTCGCGTCCCTGGTACTCCAGCGGGGCAGGCGGCATGGTCAGCCAGACGTCCTCGGTGAGCAGGGCGACGATGCCGTCCACGTCGGCGATCTCGAAGGCCCGGGTGAGCCGGTCGACCAGCTGCCGTTCGGCGGTTGAGTTGGGCAGCGGGGGCGGTTCGCGCCGCGGCGACGTCTGCTGGTGGCGCTCCAGCGTCGCACGGGCGCGCTTGAGCGCGCTGGTCACCGACTCCTCGGTGGTGTCCAGGATCCGGGCGGCCTCGCTGGCGTGGAAGCCCAGCACATCGCGCAGGATGACGGCGGCGCGCTGGCGGGGCGGCAGCAGCTGCAGGGCCGTGATGAAGGCCAGCGAAATCGATTCCTTGTCCTCATAACGGGCTTCGGGGCCTCGTGCGCTGTCGGCGAGCCCCTCGAGCAGGACATCCGGATAGGGCTCGAGCCAGAGCAGTTCGCCGAGCCGGGTCGGCTCGGGCGGTTTCAGATCGGCTCGCGGCATGCTGGTCAGCGGCCGTCGGCGGCCCGATCGCAACGCGTCCAGGCATCGGCTGGTAGCGACCCGGTACAGCCAGGTCCGGATGGATGCGCGCCCCTCGAACGCGGGCAGGCCCTGCCACGCCGACAGCAGGGTGTCCTGCAGCGCATCCTCGGCGTCCTGCACCGAGCCGAGAATCCGGTAGCAGTGCACCTGCAGCTCGCGCCGGTACGGGTTGACGAGCTGGCTAAACGCATCCCCGTCCCCGGCCTGCGCCCGGGCCAGCAAGTCCGCCGTCACCGCGTAACCCTTTCCCGCTGCCGTTTCTCGCAAGTCAACGCTAGCGGGCCGCTATAGACGACGCCGGGATAGGAAACTGGGCGCCTGCCGGCCGCCCAGTTGTCTCGGCTCGCCGCCGTCTAGATCAGCAGTACCGAGTCCCTCCAGCCCGTGAAGGAGAATCCGATGTCTGCTCAGCAGGAATCACCGGCCGTCGCCATCGCCCGCGCTCACGTTGAAGCGTGGAGCAACCACGACTTTGACCAGGCGCGCAGCATGCTCGCGCCCGACGTGAAGGTCACCGCAACATCCACCAACCCCGCCCTGCCGCACACCGATCTCACCGGTGCCGACAGCTACATGGAGGGCCTGATCGCGTTTGCGCAGCCGATCGTGCCCGGCAGCGTGAAGGTGCTGGCCAGCACGGGGGACGGCCGCAACGCGCTGCTGCTGCTTGACCTGACCATGGCGGGCGGCCCGTTCGGCGAGGGGACCACGGCTCCCGGCGCGAGGATGTACCTGATCGACGGCGACGGCAAGATCGAGGCCGAGCAGGTCGTCTTCTACCTGGCTGAGGATTAACCACTGGGCGAACCCCCCGCGCAGTTTGACGCAACCGAACGGTTGCCTTAATATGGCAACCGTTCGGTTGCTACTTAGTGGAGGTTGTCATGGCTTTTCCCGATCGCATCGAGCGGACCGTAGAGATCGCCCACCCGCCGGGCCAAGTCTGGGCGGCGCTCACCACGGCCGAGGGCCTCGGGGCCTGGTTCGGCGACCAGGCCACCATTGACCTGCGCCCGGGTGGGGCGGCCCGGATGACGTGGACCGGCGGCCCTACGGCCGAGATGCGCGTGGAACGAGTGGAGGAACCGACCGTATTCGGGTTCACCTGGCAGATCTACGGGCTGCCCGAGGACGATCCGCGCCGGACCTACGTCGAGTTCACGCTCGAGCCGGCTGACGCCGGCACCCGGCTGACGGTGGTCGAAAGCGGTTTCGCCCAGCTGCCGGAGGATGACTACCGCAAGGCGTACGACGGCAACACCGAGGGCTGGGCCAAGGAACTCGGCGAGCTGGTCGCCTACCTCGATGCCGCCTGACATCGAGGCGATCGCCGAACAGGTCTTCGTGGCCCTGGCCGACCCGAGCCGGCGCGCCATCCTGGCCGCGCTGGCCTCGGGAGGCCCGGCCACGGCCACGGACCTGGCCGATCGCCTGCCGATCACGCGGCAGGCGATCGCCAAACACCTGGCCCTGCTGGCCGAGGCCGGCCTGGTGACGGCCGAGCCGGGGGAGCGGCGCCGGGTCCGGTACCGGCTGCGGTCCGCGCCGATGCAGGTGGCGCAGCAGTTCCTGGCCGCGCTGGCCCGCGATTGGGACGGATCGCTCGGCGCGCTGCGGGACCACCTCGACCGGCGCGCTGGCGAGCCCGGCACCGCCCCGCCTGACGTACGCGAGCGAGGACCCCGAACAGAAAGGTGATACCACGATGAAGACCCCATCGATCGTCACGCCGCAGGAGTGGGAGGCGGCGCGCCAGCAACTGCTGGTGAAGGAGAAGGAGCTGACCCGGGCCCGGGACGCGCTGGCCGCGGAGCGCCGGCGGATGCCGTGGCTGGCGGTGCAGAAGGAGTACACGTTCGACGGGCCTGAGGGTAAGGCGAGCCTGCTCGACCTGTTCGAGGGCCGCCGCCAGCTGATCGTCTACCGGGCGTTCTTCGAGCCCGGCGTGTACGGCTGGCCCGACCACGCGTGCATCGGCTGTTCCCTGGTGGCCGACCAGGTCGCCCACGTCGCCCACCTGAACGCCCGGGACACCACGCTCGCGTTCGTCTCCCGCGCGCCCCAAGCGGACATCGCCCGGGTGAAAACGCGGATGGGCTGGTCGATGCCCTGGTACACGATGACCGACAAGTTCGACGCCGACTTCGGCGTGGACGAATGGCACGGCACGAACGCGTTCATCCGCGACGGCGACCGGGTGCTGCGCACCTACTTCGTCAACAACCGCGGCGACGAGGTGATGGGGGGCACCTGGAGTTACCTGGACCTCACCGCGCTCGGGCGCCAGGAGGAGTGGGAGGACTCACCCGAGGGCTATCCCCAGTCCGCGCCGTACAAGTGGTGGAACTGGCATGACGCATACGGCCATAACGGTCCGTCGCCGGGGTAGCCGGCCCCGATGTCATGCCCGGGGCCGGGGATCCGCCTAGTCGGGCAGGGTCTGGGGCAGCCCGAAGTAGCGGAACAGGTTGTGGTCGGTGAACCGGGTGATGGCGCAGATCTTGTCGCCGGCCAGGGTGAGCACCACGAGGCCATTGGCGTGCACGCCCGCCGCGGGCGGGTCGGCGCGGTAATAGCCGAACGCGGGCTGGTCGTTGGCGCGGGTGGGCACCAGCCGGGCCGCCACCCGGGCCGCCCATACCGGCCGCGTGGCGAAGAACTCGGCGATCGCGGCGTGGCCCTGGTATTCCTGCGGCTCGGGCGGCATGGTCAGCCACGCGTCGTCGGTGAGCAGGGCCACGAGGCGGTCGGTGTCGGAGGCCTCGAAGGCGTCCGCGAACCGGCGGGTGAGCTCGCGCTCCCGGGCCGACCGCGGCGCGGGCGCGCTGTCGCGGCTGGCGGCGGGAAGCTGGGCGGCCAGCGTGGTGCGGGCCCGTTGCAGGGCGCTGTTCACCGACACCTCGCTGACCGCGAGCATGTCGGCGGCCTGCGCGGCGGGGTAGCCGAGCACGTCGCGCAGGACCAGGACCGCGCGCTGCCGGGGCGGCAGGCGCTGCAGCCCGGTTACGAACGCCAGTGCCAGCGCTTCCCTGGTCTCGTAGCGAGCTTCCGGACCGGGCGTGGTGTCGGGCACGTCGTCGAGCAGCAGGTCCGGGTAGGGCTGCAGCCACAGCGGCTCGGTGCGCCGGGTCGGCTCGGGCGGGGGAGCGGACCACTCAAACCTGATTGAGCCTGCGGGGCGGCGGCCGGCGTCGCGCAGCGCGTTCAGGCACTTGTTGGTCGCGATCTTGTATAGCCAGGTGCGCACCGAGGCGCGTTCCTCGAACCCGCCGAGCCCGCGCCAGGCGGCCAGCAGGGTCTCCTGCAGCATGTCCTCGGCATCCTGGACCGAGCCGAGGATCCGGTAGCAGTGCAGCTGCAGCTCGCGCCGGTACGGCTCGGTGAGCTCGCCGAACGCCTCTCCATCGCCCGCCCGGGCGCGGGCCAGCGCTGTCGTGGCCACGATCACATCCTCATATCGCCTGACTCTGCGCCAAGTCCTTAACGTACCGACACCAGCCGGCCCGGAAACTCACCGGCCAGTTCGCGGCGGCCCGCGGTGTCTGCATCAGCGACAAGCACCACAACGCAAAACTGGAGGGCACGTGAACACCACGAGCACGCAGGAGGCCGTGACCCGCGCCCAGCGCTGGGCCCTGGCGCTGGCGTCGGTGGCGTCGTTCATGGTCGTGTTGGACCTGCTGGTCGTCGCGACCGCGCTGAGCACCATCCGCCACGACCTGGGCGCCTCGATCGGGCAGCTCGAATGGACCATCAACGCCTACACCCTGGCCTTCGCGGTGCTGCTGATGACCGCGGCCGCCGTCGGCGACCGGTTCGGCCGGCGCCGGGTGTTCGTCATCGGCCTGGGCGTATTCGCCGCCGGCTCGGCGGCCTGTGCGCTCGCGCCGGGGGCCGGCTCGCTGATCGCGGCGCGCACGGTCCAGGGCGTCGGCGCGGCGATGGTCATGCCGCTGGCGCTGGCGCTGCTGAACGCGGCCGTCCCGCCGCAGCGACGCGGCTGGGCGATGGGGATCTTCGGCGCGGTGACCGCGCTGGCGGTCGTGGTGGGGCCGGTGCTGGGCGGCGCGATCACCCAGGGCATCGCCTGGCAGTGGATCTTCTGGCTGAACGTGCCGATCGGCCTGCTGACCATCCCGCTGGCGCTGCGCCGCCTGGAGGAGAGTTACGGGCCGCGCGCGGCGCTGGATCTGCCTGGCGTGGCCCTGGGCACCGCCGCGGCGCTCGGGCTGGTGTGGGGACTGGTGCGCGGCAGCTCGGCCGGCTGGGCCAGCCCGGAGGTCGTGGGGGCACTGGCGGCGGGCGCGGCGGCGGCCGTGGCGTTCACCGGCTGGGAACTGCGGGCCCGCGCGCCGATGCTGCCGATGCGCTTGTTCGCCATCCGGGGCTTCTCCGCGGGTAACGTCGCGGTCTTCATGATGAACGCGTCGGTCACCGGGGTGGTCTTCTTCATGGCCCAGTTCCTGCAGGTCGGCCTCGGCCAGGATCCGCTCGGTGCCGGACTGCGGCTGCTGCCCTGGGGCGTGGCGCCACTCCTGATCGCGCCGAGGGCGGGAAGGCTGGCCGACCGGATCGGCGAACGCCCGCTGGTCGTCTCCGGGATGCTGCTGCTGGCCGCCGGGTTCGCCTGGATCGGCGTCATCGCCGGCCCCGGCCTGGCCTACCCGGCGATGCTCGCGCCGATGATCATCTCCAGCGCCGGGATCGGTCTGGCCATACCCGCGGTCACCAGGGCCGTGGTTGGCTCGGTCCCGAGCGGCGACATCGGCAAGGCGTCGGGGAGCTTCAGCATGATGCGCCAGCTGGGCAGCGCGTTCGGCGTCGCGATCCTGGCCGCCGTGTTCGCCTCGGCCGGTGGCTACACCTCGGCCGCCGCGTTCAGCGCCGGGTTCGCGCCCGCGCTCGCGGCCGCGACCGGCCTGGCCCTGGCCGGGACCCTCGCCGGGCTGGCCCTGCCGGGCCGGCCACAGGATGCGCAGGCCGAGCAGGCGGCCACGGCCCATCCGGCCAGGACCGGCGATACCGTGGCCGCCGGGCGGTGAGCGTGGTATCAGAATTCGGCCTGGATCCGGGCCAGCACGACTTCGTTGTTCCCCGGTGCAGAACGACGGTCAAACCCGCTGTAAGCGCCTATGTACCCCATCAACCGGGCATATACCCATAAAGGGTACGCACCACAACTTGCTCGGCGGCCGGTGCGGACGGGGCGCATCGGCCACGGCGAACCCGACCTCCAGGCCCGCCACCGCATGCCGTCCCTGCGTGCCGTCCCTGACGGCCGAACCTGCGCCCAGCAGCGCTATGGACCAGGCTCAGCCGGGGATAACGCTACTTTACATAATGTACATTATCGGCGTTAAAACCACGGGATCAGCGATGCCGTGAGAGGCCGGCAGGCCGGGTCCCTTGTTGAGCAGGGTGAGCCTTTGCGGGTCATGGCCGATCCCGGCATACTCGCGGACCGGATGCCCGAGGCCAGGCGGCATTTGCGCGAAGCCATCGACCTTTGCTGGCGGACCGGATACGACGTGGTGCTGCTCGGCTGCCTCGACTCGTACGCATGGCTGTGCGCGGCCACAGCGTATGGGGCCGATGCCATCACGATGTGGGAAGCGTGCACCTGCGCTCCGCGATATCGGTCATGGCCCATGCCTTTCCGCAGTGATCCAAGAGGCAACTCGTTCGGCGATCATGATGGTGGGCAGGTTGGTGTTGGCGGAGGGGATCGCCGGCATGATGGACGCGTCGGCGACATGCAGGTGCTCGACGCCGTGTACCCGCCCGTGCGCGTCCACGACCGCGCCGCCGTCGGGGCTGGGGCCCATGCGGCAGGTGCCCACCGGGTGGTGGTAGGTGTCCACGCGCGATGCGATCGAGCCCGCGATCGCGCTGGTATCTCCGTCGGCGATGGCCGGGCCGGGCGCCAGCTCGGGTCCCTCGATCAGGCCGGTCAGCGGGGCGGTGCGGCTGATCGCCCGGGCGATGAGCGTCGCTTCGATCATGCGGCTCATGTCGTCGGGGTGGCGCAGATGGGCCACGTCGATGCGCGGTGGGTCGGCGGGGTCAGCCG
>Ga0306920_100003067_pt1 | contig 21168 bp, 20 predicted proteins | sample flu12Cox44000170_FD_204666 | JGI IMG/M metagenome (GOLD analysis project Ga0306920, IMG submission 204666) | Lab enrichment of tropical soil microbial communities from Luquillo Experimental Forest, Puerto Rico - flux4day.12C.oxic.44.000.170 (v2)... | ecosystem: Environmental > Terrestrial >... | reverse complement strand
CTCGCCCAGATCACCCTGGAGACCGGGCGCACCCATCAGCTCCGGGTGCACATGGCGGCCCCGCGGCACCCGTGCGTCGGCGACCGCCTCTACGGCGCCGACCCGGTGCTGGCCGCGCGGCTCGGGCTGGGCCGGCAGTGGCTGCACGCGGTCCGGCTGGGGTTCGCTCATCCCGCGGACGGCCACTGGGTCGAGTTCACCAGCGACTACCCGCCCGATCTGGCCCGCGCGCTGGCCATCCTGCGGGCCGAAGCCTGACCAGGGCCCTGATATCCGGCACCCGGCCGCTCATCCGGCGCGCCGGGTCGCTCCCGGCTGCGGCCGACAGTAGGCTCAATGAGCCGGGCTGGTGCATCGCCTGCGGCCGCCGCCACTGGGCTCGCCCGCACGCAGCGCACCGGCCGCTTCCCCCGGGTCCTGGTCCGACCGCGCCGTGCTGGCGCCTGCCGAAGGAGGTTGCTCGTGACGGCGGCGGGACGGACCAGCGAGGGCTCGTTCGTGCATCTCCACGTGCACACCGAGTACTCCATGCTGGATGGAGCCGCCCGGCTCAAGGATCTGTTCGCGCAGTGCCAGCGGGCGGGCATGACCGCGGTCGCGATGACCGATCACGGCAACCTGTACGGCGCGTACGAATTCTGGTCCAAGGCGACCGCGGCCGGCCTCAAGCCGGTCATCGGCATCGAGGCCTACCTGGCCCCCGAACACCGGCGGCACCGGCAGCCGGTCCGGTGGGGAACCCCTGCACAGCGGAACGACGATGTCTCCGGCGCCGGTGCCTACACGCACATGACGCTGCTCGCCGAGACCACCGAGGGCATGCACAACCTGTTCCGGCTGTCCTCGCTGTCCTCGCTGGAGGGGTACTTCCGCAACCCGCGGATGGACCGCGAACTGCTCGCCGCCAACGCCCGGGGGATCATCGCCACCACCGGCTGCCCGAGCGGTGAGGTGCAGACCCGGCTCCGGCTCGGGCAGGAGCGGGAGGCGCTGGCCGCGGCCGCGGCCTACCGCGACATCTTCGGCCCGGACAACTTCTTCGTCGAGATCATGGACCATGGGCTGGCCATCGAGCAGCGGGTGCGCCAGGGCCTGCGCCGCATCGCGGCCGAACTGTCGCTGCCGTTCGTGGTCACCAATGACTCGCACTACACCGCGCCGGACGACGCCAGGGCGCACGAGGTGCTGCTGTGTGTGCAGACCGGCACCAACCTGGCCGACCCAGACCGGTTCCGGCTCGAGGGCACCGGCTACTACCTGAAGACGCCGCAGCAGATGCGGGCCATCCGGGACGACGCTGAGTGGCAGGCTGGCTGTGACGCCACGCTGGCCATCGCCGAGCGGGCCAACGTCAGCTTCGGCAAGGCCAGCCTGATGCCGCAATTCCCGGTGCCAGCCGGGCAGACCGTGGAGGGCTGCTTCCGCGAGCAGGTCTGGCAGGGGATGGACCGCCGCTACCCGGATGGCTACGACCACCGCCGCCGCGAGCAGGCAGAGTACGAGATGCGGATCATCTCCGAGATGGGGTTCTGCTCGTACTTCCTGGTGGTGGCCGACTTCATCATGTGGGCCAAGCGGAACGGGATCCGGGTCGGCCCCGGCCGTGGTTCGGCCGCGGGCAGCCTGGTCTCCTATGCACTTGGCATCACCGATCTCGACCCGATCGTGCATGGGCTGGTGTTCGAGCGGTTCCTCAACCCCGAGCGGGTGTCGATGCCCGACATCGACATCGACTTCGACGAGCGCCGGCGCGGTGACGTCATCCGCTACGTCACCGAGAAGTACGGGGACGACCGGGTAGCGCAGATCATCACCTACGGCACCATCAAGGCCAAGGCGGCGGTCAAGGACGCGGCCCGGGTGCTCGGCTTCCCCTACGCGCTCGGCGACCGGATCACCAAAGCCTTCCCGCCGCCGGTGATGGGCAAGGACGTCCCGCTGGCCGGGATCTTCGACGAGTCGCATCCCCGGCACGGGGAAGCAGGCGAGATCCGGGCGCTGTACGAGGCCGAGGCCGAGGTGCGGCAGGTGATCGACACCGCCCGCGGGCTGGAGGGACTGATCCGCCAGGCGGGGGTGCACGCGGCCGGGGTGATCATGAGCAGTGAGCCGCTCATCGAGCACATCCCGATCTGGCAGCGGCAGGCCGACGGCGCGATCATCACCCAGTTCGACTACCCGGCGTGCGAGGATCTCGGCCTGCTCAAGATGGACTTTCTCGGCCTGCGCAACCTCACGGTGCTGGACGACGCGCTGGCCGGGATCAGGGCCAACCGGGACACCGAGGTCGAGCTGGAAAGCCTCGCGCTGGACGACAAGCTCACCTACGACATGCTCGCCAAGGGCGACACGCTGGGAGTCTTCCAGCTCGACGGCGGGCCGATGCGGGCGCTGCTGCGCTCCATGCGGGCGGACCGGTTCGAGGACATCGTCGCGGTGAACGCGCTGTACCGGCCAGGCCCGATGGGCGCGAACGCGCACACCGAGTATGCCGACCGCAAGGCGGGCCGCAAGCCGGTCATGCCCATTCACCCGGAACTGGCCGAGCCACTGGCCGACATCCTGGGCGACACCTACGGCCTGATCGTCTACCAGGAGCAGGTCATGGCCGCCGCGCAGAAGCTGGCCGGTTACACCCCGGGCAAGGCGGACCTGCTCCGCAAGGCAATGGGCAAGAAAAAGAAGGAAGTCCTCGACTCCGAATTCGAGCCGTTCGCCGCCGGGATGCGCGCCAACGGCTGCTCCGACGCGGCTATCCGGGCAATCTGGGATGTCCTGGTCCCCTTCTCCGACTACGCGTTCAACCGGGCGCATGCGGCCTGCTACGCGATGATCGGGTACTGGACCGCCTACCTGAAGGCGAACTACCCGGCAGAGTACATGGCGGCGCTGCTCACCTCGGTTGCTGGCGACAAGGACAAGAGCGCGGTCTACCTCAACGAGTGCCGCCGGATGGGGATCACCGTCCTGCCGCCGGATGTGAACGCCTCCACCGCGATCTTCACGCCGGTCGGTGGCGACATCAGGTTCGGCCTCGCCGCGGTCCGCAACGTCGGCACGGCGGTGGTGGATGCCATCATCGCCGCCCGCACCGCCAAGGGTGCGTTCGCCAGCTTCAGCGACTTCCTGCGCAAGGTCCCGGTCAACGTCTGCAACAAGCGGGTCATCGAGTCGCTGGTCAAGGCGGGTGCGTTCGACTCGCTCGGGCACCCGCGCAAGGGCCTGCTGCTCATCCACGAGCAGGCGATTGACTCGGTGATCGACGTCAAGCGGAACGAGGCCATGGGCCAGGACTCACTGTTCGGCGGGGATGCCGCGGCCGAGGCCGCGTTCGAGATCGGCGTGCCGGACGGGGACTGGGACAAGCCGATGCTGCTCGCCTTCGAGCGGGAGATGCTGGGCCTGTATGTGTCCGACCATCCGCTGCTCGGCGTTGAGCACATCCTGTCCGCCGCCACCGACTGCTCGGTCGCCCAGCTGCTCGGCTCGGCCGACGGTGATTCCGAACGGGTCGGCCGGGCTGACCGCCCGGATGGCCAGCTGGTCACCGTGGGCGGCATCCTGTCCGGGGTCCAGCGCAAGGTAACCAAGCAGGGCCTGCCGTGGGCGGCGGCGACGCTGGAGGACCTGGACGGTGCCATCGAGGTGATGTTCTTCCCGAACACCTACGCCGAGTGCGCGGCCGTGCTGGCCGACGACGCGGTCGTGATCGTGAAGGGCCGCCTCGACCGCCGGGATGAGTCGCCCAAGCTGGTCGCCCGGGAGGTGACCGCGCCGGACATGTCCTCCGGGCAGAGCGGCCCTTTCGTGGTCTCGCTGCCGGTGCAGCGGTGCGTCACCCCGGTGGTGGACCGGCTGCACGAGGTGCTGCGCAGCCACCCGGGGCTGGCCGAGGTGCATCTGCGGCTGTGCAACGGGCGCCGCACGACCGTGGTCAAGCTGGATGACAAGCTGCGGGTGAACCCCTCACCCAGCCTGCTGGCCGACCTCAAGCAATTGCTCGGCCCCGGCTGCGTCGGCTAGCCCGCGGCCCGGTTGCCGCCGCCCGCGGCGGCTGGCTTGCCAGGCAGCCCGCCGATGGCCGCTGTCGTCACGCGTCGCGGCGCCTGAGCAGGTAGGCCGCGACGATCAGCAGCAGCGCGGTCCAGGCACAGAACACGCCAAACCCCTGCCAGGGGGTGAGCAGCTGCCCGGACTGCTGCAGCTTGTCCTGCGTGATCAGCTGCCCGGCGATGGTGGGGGCATACGCGTGGATGTGCGCGCCCCAGCTGTACGGCAGCAGGCTGGTGAGCGGCAGTACCACCAGCACCAGCCCGATCACAGTTGTGATGGCCCCGGCGGTATGCCTGATCAGCGCGCCGATCGCCAGCGCGAACAGGCCCAGCACGGTCAGGTAGAGGCCGGACCCGATGACGGCCCGGGTCACGCCCGGCTGGCTGAGCGAGACCTGGAACCGGCTGTGCACCAGCGCCGCGCCGATGTAGAAGCAGGCGAACGAGACGATCTCGGCCACCACGAAGACCAGCGCCGCGAAAACCACGCACTTGGCGATCAGGACCGGGAGTCGGCGGGGCACGGCCAGCAGCGTGGCCCGGATGGTGCCGGAACTGTACTCGGCGGTGATGACCAGCGCACCCAGCACGCAGATGGCCAGCTGGCCCAGCCCCAGCCCGGTGCCGAGAATGAAGCCAACGGGGTCGTTTGCGATCTGAGCACTGCGGGCGTCCGCCTGCCCGGCGCGGAACGCCCGCATGGTCAGCCAGGTGAGCAGGGTGGTCAGGCCGACACTGACCACCACGAAGATGGCCAGCGTCCAGAGCGTGGAACGGACCGAGCGGATCTTGATCCACTCGGTGAGCAGCAGTCGGCCGAAGCCCACCCGGCGGTCGGGGGCGGGACTGTCCGGCCCGGTGGCCGGCCGGGTGGCCGGGCTAGTGGTGGTCACGGGTTGCTCCCCTCGGCACCACTGGCCGTCGGCGCGGGAACGGCCGCCGGGCCGGGCGCGGAAGCGGCCGCCGGGCCGGGCGGGTGGCCGGTCACGGCGTACTCCACGCTGCCGGCGGTGAGCTCCATGTACGCCTCCTCCAGCGAGGCGAGCTGCGGGGTCAGCTCATGCAGCACGATGCCCCGGCCGGCGGCGATCTCGCCGATCCGGGGCGCGGCCAGGCCGGTGACGGTGAGCGGGCCCGGCTGGCCGCCATTGCCCGGGCCGGCCGTGACCTTGCCGCCCTCAGCGGCCAGCAGCTCGGTGAGCGCCGCTGCCTGCGGCGAGCGCACCAGCACCGATCGCTCGGAACTGCGCTCGATGAACTCCTGGGTGGGGCCGTCGGCGATCAGCTTGCCCTTGCCGATCACGATGAGGTGGTCGGCGGTGACCGCCATCTCGTTCATCAGGTGGCTGGACACGAAGATGGTGCGCCCCTCCGCGGCCAGGTGCTTCATCAGGTTCCTGATCCACAGGATGCCCTCCGGGTCGAGCCCGTTGACCGGCTCGTCCAGCAGCAGCACCCGCGGGTCGCCGAGCATCGCGGCCGCGATGCCGACCCGCTGGCTCATGCCCAGCGAGTAGGTGCGGGTCCGCTTATGCGCCACCGCGGTCAGCCCGACCAGCGACACCACCTCGTTCACCCGGCGGCGGGGCAGGCCCTGCGAAGCGGCCAGGAAGAGCAGGTGCTGGTAGGCGCTGCGACCAGGGTGCATCGCCTTGGCCTCCAGCAGCGCCCCGACCGTGCACAATGGCCGGTGCAGCTGGTCGTACCGCAGCCCGTCGATCGTCGCGGTGCCCGACTGTGGCCGGTCCAGGCCCAGGATCAGCCGCATGGTGGTGGACTTGCCCGCCCCGTTCGGCCCGAGGAAACCGGTCACCCTGCCCGGGGCGACATCGAAGCTCAGATGGTCAACTGCGAGTTTGTCCCCGAAACGCTTGGTGAGGTCACGTACCTCGATCATCTGGGTCCTCTCACCCATACCGCAGCCGCCAGCACAGCACACACGCTAGCAAGGGCTTACTGGGCGCGGCCCGGCGCCGCGGCCAGTGACAGTCGCGTACGCTGCTCCCCACCATGACTGTGCTGCCCGAGCCACCCGAGGCCGTCGGGCCCGGTGCCGCCGGCCCGGTGCCAGCACTTGACCTCGGGCTGGCCGCGGTCGCCGCGAGCCTTGCCGTGGTCGCCGGGACCGCGCTGCTGGGCCTGCTGGCCGGCTACGCCTGGTCGCTGCTGGCCCCCCGCGCCGCGCTGGTCATGGTGAGCCACGGATCGGCCGCCCTGATCCAGGTCGAGACCAGCGCCTTTATCGCGGCCGACGCGCTGTTCTGCCTGCTCACGCTTGCCGGCGGGGTGGTGTCCGGGGCGCTTGGATACCGGCTGGCAGTGCGCCGGCACGGCCCGTTGGCCATGGCCGGCGTGCTGGCCGGTGCCGTCGCCGCCGCCTACCTCGCCCGGTGGGTGGGGGAACAGTCTGGGCTGGCCACCTTCCACCATCTGCTGGCGACCCTGCCGGCCGGTGCCCACGTGTCGGACCGGCTGACCCTGGGAGCCGCCGGAGCGCTCGCGTTCTGGCCACTGGCGGCTGGCCTGACGGCCGGTGCGCTGGTAGCGATCGCCGCCGATGGCCACCGGGGCCGCGCCCGCCCGGGGGCGGCTGACCCAGGCCGGCTGCGGCCGGGTGCTCCATAGACTGAGCGGGTGCTAGCCAGAATCGATCTTCGCGGGCAGCCGGCCGCCGCCCTGACCAGGCAGCGGCTGGCCGGGGTACTGCCGCGGGCCTGGCTGGACACCGACGCCGCGGTCGCACAGGTCCGCCCCATCTGTGACGATGTCCGCCGTCGCGGGGCGGCCGCGGTGCGCGAATACACCGCCCGCTTCGACAACGTCGACCGGCCCACCACCCGGGTCCCGGCGGCGGCCCTGGCCGATGCCCTGGCCATGCTGGATCCGGCGGTCCGGGCCGCACTGGCGGAAGCCATCTGGCGGGCCAGGCTGGTGCACAAGGCCCAGCGGCCGGCCAGCCATGTCACCCAGGTGGCCGATGGCGTCACCGTCACCGAGCGCTACCTGCCCGTCGGCCGGGCCGGTGTCTACGTCCCCGGCGGGCTGGTGGTCTATCCGTCCTCGGTGCTCATGAACGTCATCCCGGCCCAGGTGGCCGGCGTGCCTGAGATCGCGGTGGCGTCGCCGCCGCAGCCCAGCCGCGGCGGCCTGCCAGCTCCGGCGGTGCTCGCCGCCTGCGCACTGCTCGGCATCGAGGAAGTGCACGCGGCCGGGGGCGCGCAGGCGATCGCCATGCTCGGCTACGGCACTGCCGACTGCGCCCCGGTGGACGTGATCACCGGCCCCGGCAACGTCTATGTGGCCGCCGCCAAGCGGGTGCTGCTGGGGACGGTCGGTACCGACGCCGAAGCCGGCCCGACCGAGGTCGCGATCATCGCCGACGACACGGCCGACCCTGCGTTCGTCGCCGCCGACCTCATCGCCCAGGCCGAGCACGACCCGCTGGCCGCCTGCCTGCTGATCACCACCGACCCGGCTCTCGCCGACCGCACCGGCAAGGCGCTGGGGCCGCAGCTGGCCGCCACCCGGCACCACGACCGGGTCGCCCAGGCGCTGGCCGGCCAGGCAGCCTGCGTGCTGGTGGACGACGCGGACGCCGCACTGGCGGTGGCCGACGCCTGGGCACCCGAGCATCTGGAGATCCAGGCCCGCGACGCCGGCGCGCTGGCGGCCCGGGTGCACAACGCTGGTGCTGTCTTCGTCGGCCCCTACGCCCCGGTCGCCCTCGGCGACTACCTTGCCGGGTCGAATCACGTGCTGCCCACCGGCGGCACCGCCCGGCACACCGGCGGCCTGTCGGTGCTGTCCTTCCTGCGCGGCATGCACGTGGTGAACTGCGACCGGCCGGCCCTGGCTCAGGTGGCCCCGCACATCGACGCTCTCGGCGGCGCCGAGGATCTGGCCGCCCACGTGGCGGCCGTCCGCATCCGCGTGCCCGCCGAGACCCTGGCGGTGCAGGCGTGACGCTGCCAGCCTGGCTGCCCATCCGGCCTGATCTGGCCGGGCGCGCCGCCTATGGAGCACCCCAGCTGGACGTGCCAACCAGGCTCAGCACGAACGAGAACCCGTATCCGCCGTCGGCCCGGCTGACCGCGGCCATCACGGCCGCGGTCAGCGAGGTGGCGACGGCCCTGAACCGCTATCCGGACCGGGACGCGGTCGCACTCCGCGCCGATCTGGCCCGCTATCTCGGGCACGGGCTCACCGGCCGCCAGCTCTGGCCCGCCAACGGCTCCAACGAGGTCATCCAGCAGCTGCTGCAGGCCTTCGGCGGCCCCGGCCGGTCCGCGCTCGGGTTTGAGCCGTCGTACTCGATGCACCCGCTGATCTGCCAGGCCACCGCGACCCGCTGGATCAGCGGGGCCCGTGACCGCGACTTCGGGCTGGACCCGGACCGGGTGGCCCGGATGATCCGCGACGAGCAGCCGGACCTGGTGTTCCTCACCTCGCCGAACAACCCGACCGGCACCGCGCTGCCGTTGGCCGCGATCGACGCGGTCTGCGACGCCGCACCCGGCCTGGTGGTCGTCGACGAGGCATATGCCGAGTTCGCCCGCGACCCCCGCGCCACCGCCCTGGCCTTGCTGCCCCGCTACCCGCGGCTGGTGGTCACCCGCACCATGTCCAAGGCGTTCGCCCTGGCCGGCGCCCGGGTCGGGTACCTGGCCGCGGACCCGGCGGTGATCGAGGCACTGCAGCTGGTCCGGCTGCCTTATCACCTGTCCGCCATCACCCAGGCGGTGGCCCGGGCGGCGCTCGCACACGCCGCCGAGCCACTGGCCACCGTGGCCACCTTGCGCGCGCAGCGTGATGAGGCGGTGGCCTGGCTGCGTGCCCAGGGGCTGACCGTGGCCAGCTCGGATGCGAACTTCATCTTGTTCGGTGAGTTCGGCGACGCCCACCTGATCTGGCAGGCGCTGCTGGCCCGCGGCGTGCTGATCCGGGAGTGCGGGCCGCCTGGCTGGCTGCGGGTGAGCATCGGCACCCCGGGTGAGATGGCCGCGTTCCGGGCCGCGCTGCGGGCGGTGCTGGCCGCTGCCCGGGAACGGGCCGCCCGATGAGCCGGGCCGCACGCCAGCAGCGGATCACCGGGGAGACCTCCGTCCTGGTCGAGCTGGACCTGGACGGCACCGGCACGGCCCGGGTCAGCACCGGTGTCCCGTTCTTCGACCACATGCTGGCCCAGCTGGCCAAGCACGGCCTGCTCGACCTGACCGTCCAGGCCGAGGGCGACATCGAGGTTGACGCCCACCACACGGTCGAGGACACCGCGATCACGCTCGGCCAGGCGCTGCGGGCCGCGCTGGGCGACAAATCCGGCCTCAGCCGGTTCGGGGACGCGGCCGTGCCGCTGGATGAGGCCCTCGCCCGGGCGGCGGTGGATGTTTCCGGCCGGCCGTACCTGGTGCACTCCGAGCCGGCCGGGATGGCGCCGCTGATCGGCAGCTACGACACCACGCTGACCCGGCACTTCTTCGAATCGCTGACCGCCGCCGCCGGCATCTGCCTGCACCTGAGCGTCACCGGCCGGAACCCGCACCACATCATCGAGGCCCAGTTCAAGGCGGTAGCCCGGGCGCTGCGGGCGGCGGTGGCCCCGGACCCGCGGGCGCCCGGTGTGCCCAGCACCAAAGGAGTCCTGTGAAACCACGGGTCGTGGTGCTGGACTACGGTTCCGGGAACCTCCGTTCGGCCGAGCGGGCCCTGGCCAGGGCCGGTGCGGAGGTGCAGGTGACCGCTGACCCCGGTGCCGCGCTGGCCGCCGACGGGCTGCTGGTGCCCGGGGTGGGCGCCTTCGCCGCGTGCATGGCCGGGCTGCTGGCGGTCCGTGGCGATCAGGTGATCGACCGGCGGCTGGCCGGGTCACGGCCGGTGCTGGGCATCTGCGTCGGCATGCAGGTGATGTTCGCCGAGGGGGTGGAGCACGGCGTCCGCACACCCGGGTGCGGGCAGTGGCCGGGCACGGTCGACCAGCTGCCCGCGCCGGTGCTGCCGCACATGGGCTGGAACTCGGTCGAGGCGGCGGCCGGGTCGGCGCTGCTTGCCGGGCTGGCCGGCGAGCGGTTCTACTTCGTCCACTCCTACGCGGCCCGCGCGCCGCTTTTTCCACCCGGGCCAGGCCGGCTGGCAAAGCCGCTGGTCAGCTGGGCCTGCCATGGCGAGCGCTTCATCGCTGCGGTCGAGAACGGCCCGCTGTGCGCGACGCAGTTCCATCCCGAGAAGTCCGGCGACGCGGGTGCCGCGCTGCTGTCCAACTGGCTGGAGACCATCCGATGACGCTCACTGTGCTGCCCGCCGTTGATGTGTCCGGCGGGCAGGCGGTCCGGCTGGTGCAGGGTGCGGCCGGCACCGAGACCGGCTACGGCGACGCGCTGCAGGCCGCGCTGGCCTGGCAGGCAGCCGGGGCGGAGTGGATCCACCTGGTCGATCTCGACGCCGCGTTCGGGCGCGGCTCTAACGCGGCGCTGCTGGCCGGCCTGGTCGGCCGGCTGGACGTGGCGGTCGAGTTGTCCGGCGGCATCCGCGACGACGCCTCGCTGGCGGCCGCGCTGGCTACCGGCTGTGAGCGGGTCAACATCGGCACCGCGGCGCTGGAGCGGCCGGACTGGCTGCGCGGCGTCATCGCCCGGCACGGCAGCAAGATCGCGGTCGGGCTCGACGTGCGGGGCAGCCGGCTGGCCGCCCGGGGCTGGACCCGGGAGGGCGGGGATCTGGATGAGACGCTGGACCGGCTCGACGCCGATGGCTGTGCCCGGTATGTGGTCACCGACGTAACCCGGGACGGCACGCTGACCGGCCCGAACCTGGACCTGCTGCGCCGCGTCTGTGCGCGCACCAGCAGGCCGGTGATCGCCAGTGGCGGGGTGGCCAGCCTGGCGGACCTGGCCCAGCTGGTGGCGCTGGCACCACTCGGGGTGGAAGGCGTGATCGTGGGCAAGGCGCTGTACGCCGGCGCGTTCACCTTGCCGCAGGCGCTGGCGGCGGTGGCCGGATGACCCGGCGGATCTCCTCCGGCACACCGTGGGAACCGGTGGCCGGCTACAGTCGGGCGGTCGCGGCCGGGGACTTCGTCTTCGTGGCCGGCTGCACGTCGGTGCTGGATGGCGAGGTGATGCACGAGGGTGACCCGGCCGCGCAGACCACGCAGGCGATCGCCAACGTGGCGGCCGCGCTGGAGCGGCTCGGCGCCAGCCTGGCGGATGTGGTCAGAACCCGGATGTACGTCACCGACATCGCCCGCTGGCGCGAGTACGCGCAGGCGCACGGTGCCGCCTTCGGGGAGATCCGGCCCGCGTCGACCATAGTGGAGGTGGCGGCGCTGATCGATGCCCGGATGCTGGTCGAGGTGGAGGCCGACGCCTACCGGCCGGGAGCCGGCCGGTGACGCTCGCGGTGCGGGTGATCCCGTGCCTGGATGTTGCGGCCGGGCGGGTCGTCAAGGGGGTCAACTTCACCGGCCTGCGCGACGCCGGCGACCCGGCCGAACTGGCCGCTGCCTACGACCGGGACGGTGCCGATGAGCTGGTGTTCCTGGACGTGACTGCGTCGGCGGCCGGCCGGGACACCATGTACGACGTGGTCAGCCGGACCGCCGGGCAGGTGTTCATCCCGCTCACGGTCGGCGGCGGGGTGCGCAGCGTGGCAGACATGGACCGGCTGCTCCGGGCCGGCGCGGACAAGATCTCGCTGAACACCGCGGCCATCGCCCGGCCTGGCCTGCTGGCCCAGGCGGCGCGGCGGTTCGGCGCGCAGTGCGTAGTGGTGTCGGTGGACGCCCGCCGGTCCGCCGGGCCGGCCAGCGGTTTCGAGGTGACCACGCACGGCGGGCGGCGCGGCACCGGCCTCGACGCCATCTGGTGGTCGGCCGAGGCGGCCCGGCTGGGAGCCGGCGAGATCCTGCTCAACTCGATGGACGCGGACGGCACCAAGGCCGGGTTCGACCTGCAGCTGATCCGGGCGGTGCGGTCGGCGGTGACCGTCCCGGTGATCGCCAGCGGCGGCGCCGGCGCGGCGGCCGACTTCCCGCCCGCGGTGGCGGCCGGCGCGGACGCGGTGCTGGCGGCCAGCGTATTCCACTTCGGCGAGCTGCGGATCGGCCAGGTGAAGGACGCGCTGCGGGCCGCCGGGCAGCCGGTCAGGTAACCTGCCGGTCAGCCGGCCGGTCCGCCGCGGCCATGGCGGCGCCGACGATGCCCGCGTCGTTGTACAGCGCGGCCGGCAGCACCCGGGCCCGCAGCCCGGTCAGGCGCGGGATGAACTTGCCCGAGCGGCGGCTGATCCCGCCCCCGATAATGAACAGATCCGGCGAGATCAGCGCCTCCATGTGATGGAGGTATTCCTCGACCCGGCCCGCCCATTTCCCCCAGCTGAGGTTGTGCACTTCCCTGGCGTGCTCAGAGGCGCGCTTCTCGGCCTCCTCGCCGTGGATCTCGATATGGCCGAACTCGGTGTTGGGCACCAGCTGACCGTGGGTGAACAGCGCACTGCCAATGCCGGTGCCGAAGGTCAGCATGAGCACGGTGCCCATCTCGCCACGGCCGGCCCCGAACCTCATCTCGGCCACGCCCGCCGCATCCGCGTCGTTCAGCACCACGACCGGCAGCCCGGTCTCCGCGCCGAAAAGAGCCGCCGCGTCCACGTCCAGCCAGGCCGGATCGAGGTTGGCCGCACTGTGCACCACCCCGCTGGTCACTACCCCGGGAAACGTGATGCCGGCCGGCCCGGTCCAGCTGAAATCGGCTACCAGCCCGGCCACCGCAGCCGCGATGGGCTGCGGCAGCGCGGGCCGTGGGGTGGCCACCTTGACCCGCTCCGCCGTCAGCGCGCCGGCCGCGACATCCACCGGGGCGGCCTTGATGCCGGATCCGCCGATGTCGATGCCGAGCACGTCCACGGGAAGTCTCCGTTCGGTCCGGCGTCCCTGCTGCGCCGCGGTGCGGCTTAATCCCACCTCTGCTGATGACCTTCTCATAGTGCGGCGGCACGGGGTGGCCGCCGGGCAGGCCGATCGGCCCGCCGGGTTCCGGTTGCAGATCATGCAGACCGCGCCGGTGTTTCCAGCAGCCGTCAGCCGGGTTGCGCGTGCCCGGCATGCCGCACCTGGCCTGGGCTCAGACTCGCCAGCTGGCCTGCGCGAGCTTGGCCAGATCGGGCTCGCTGCCATCGAGCCGGACCCGGGCGGCGCTGACCCGGCCCATCGACCACATGGTCAGCTCGGCCGGGGTGCCGGTGACGGTGACCACCGGCGTGCGTGCCTTCGCGGTGATCCGCACCCGCTGGCCGGGGGCCGGCTGGTCGTCCCGTACCAGCTCGATCCCCACCGGTGCTTTGCGGAACACCAGCCGGGCGCCGCCCAGCCGCTGCCACAGCACCTCGGTCAGCCCGGGATCGAGGTCACGCGGCTGCCAGCCGTCCGCGCCCCGCCGGACATCCTCGTGATGGACGAAGTACTCGACCAGGTTGAGCCGCTCATCCATGCCCGGCAGCCGGAACACCGAGCTGCCCGGCGGGCCGGTCCGGATGCGCTCCACGAGCTGCGGATATGAGTACCGGGCCAGCAGCGCCTGCCGGGTCCGCTCGGTGTGCCGGGCCAGCGGGCCGACGACGATGCCTGCCGCCGCGTCCGGCCTGGACTCCCGCAGCACCAGATGGGCGGCCAGATCCGCGGTCCGCCAGCCTTCGCACAAGGTGGGCGCCGCCGGGCCGGTCTCAGCCAGCAGCGCGCACAGGGCAGCGCGCTCGTCGCGGGCGAAGCTCACCCCGCGATGGTACGCCCTGGCTGCCGGTCAGCTAGAAAAGGCAGCATGCAGCGCCTCACCGAAGTCGCGCCCGGCGTCCTGGTCGCCACCGCCGAATACGCCACGACCAGCACCACCGTGATCACCACCGCCGACGGGGGTTGCCTGGTCATCGACCCGGCCGTCACCGTTGCCGACTTGTCCGCGCTGGCCGCCGAACTGGCCGGACGAGGCCTGCGGCCGCGGGCCGGGTTCGCCACCCACCCGCACTGGGATCACGTCCTGTGGAGCGGTGAGCTGGGAGTGGTTCCCCGGTACGCGGCACCGGCCGCGGTGGCGGTCACCGCGGCTATGCGCGAGGAGATGATTGCGGCGGCCGGGCAGGCCGCCCCCGGTCATGACCTGGCGCTGTTCGCCGATCTGGTGGCACTGCCCGGCGGCGCGACGCACATCCCCTGGGACGGCCCGTCAGCGCAGGTCATCGTGCACGACGGGCACGCTCCCGGCCACGCCGCGGTGTTCCTGCCTGACAGCGGGGTGCTGGTGGCCGGGGACATGCTGTCCGACATCGAGATTCCGCTGCTGGACACGGCCGCCCGTGATCCGCTCGGCGACTACCGGGCTGGCCTGCGGCGGCTGGTGGAGGTCCCGGGGGTGCGCTGGCTGGTGCCCGGCCATGGGCACGTCACCGGCGCGGCCGGGTTCCGCCGCCGGGCCGGGGCCGACACCGGGTACCTGGACCGCCTCGCGGCCGGCCAGCAGTTCACCGACCCGCGGGCAGCGGCAGGCTGGCAGCGCGACTGGCATGACCAGCAACTGCGGAAGGTCGCCAGGTCTTCGTAGGATCGGGGCCATGGGACCGACCAGGGGTGGCGGGACGGGCGCGGCGCGCCCGTCCGGGCTCGACCCGCAGATCGCCGCCCGGCTCAAGCGCGATGCCGCCGGGCTGGTCGCGGCCGTCGCCCAGCAGCACGACACCGGCGAGGTGCTGATGCTGGGCTGGATGGACGACGAGGCGCTGCACCGCACGCTCACCACCGGACGTTGCACCTACTGGTCCCGCAGCAGGCAGGAGTACTGGGTGAAGGGCGAGACCTCCGGTCACGTGCAGCGGGTGGTCTCGGTGGCGCTCGACTGTGACGGGGACGCCGTGCTGGTCAAGGTCGACCAGGCCGGTGCCGCCTGCCATACCGGCGACCGGACCTGTTTCGATGCCAGGCCGCTCCCGGTGGGCTGGCCGTGACCGGCGGCGCCCCAGTGGCAGCGGCAGCTGACGGCCCAGCCCGGCCGGCCCGGTCTGGCCGTGAGCTGGCACTGGCGCTCGGGCTCACCGGAGCCGGGGCGGCGCTCACGCTCGGCTGCCTGCGGCAGGCATGGGCGCAGGTCCGCACCAGCGCCCCGGCTCCGCTGCCCAGTGGCTCCCTGCTGGTGACCGGGCAGGCGCTGATGCCACTGGCAGCGGCGCTGGCGGTGGTGGCGCTGGCCGGGCTGGTCGCGGTCGTCGCCACCCGCGGCCTGGCCCGGCGGCTGGTCGGGCTGGTGCTGGTGGTGGCCGCCGCCGTGATCATGGTGCTGGTCAGCCTCCCGGTGAGCGCGGCCAGCGTGCTGGTGGCAGCGCAGGCAGCGGTGGCCAGCCCGGCGGGCTCGGTGACCGGCGGGGCTGGGCCGGGTCAGGCGGCCCCGGCTGCCGCCGCGGTCACCGCTGCCCACCAGATCGTGCTGGCCAGCTTCCCGTGGCGGTGGCTGGCGGTGGCCGGCGCGCTGGCTGTGCTGGCGGCCGGGTGCGCCATCGCCTGGCGCGGCGGTCGCTGGCCGGCCCTGTCCAGCCGGTACGACCGGCCCGCCCCGGCAGGGGAGGCAACGGTGGCGGATGCGGCCACCCTGTGGGAATCTCTGAGCAAAGGGGTAGACCCTACCGAGCAGCCCGGACGGCGCGGCAGCCGCTGAGCACGAAACGGCGGTGCCGGGCGGCGGGTATGCAGCCGGACCCCGGAGGTGAGTGGTGAGGGCAGCACCGGACGGGCCCGGCGGCCCGCGCCGGGAACTGATCCAGCTGGTTACCCGGCTGGTGGTGGCGCAGACGATCGCGGCAGCGGCGGTCGGCCTGCCGATGAGCCGACGGCACCTGCCGTCCATCCTCATCACGCTGGCCCTGGTGGTGGCCCTGGCCGGGCTGGCGCTGCTGGTGCGGTCGGGCACCAGGGCGGCCTGGCTGATCGCGGTTGGCTTCGAGCTGGCGTTCGTCGGCTATGGGCTGTCCCGCTTCTTCGCCGCCCGTTACCTGGGCGGCACCCTGCTCGCCATCCTGACCGTCGGCACCCTGGCCCATCCGGCGGTCGTGCGGGCCTTCTCGGTCCGGCTGTCCCGCCGTCCGGCCGGCCAGCAGGCCGAGCCGGGGCTCGGCGGCACCGCTGGGGAGTCGCTCGGCGGCCGGATCGCCCAGTAGCCGGCGGCCCGATCCGGGAGCCGCCTGCCGGCCCATCACCGTTGGCTCGCTACCATCAGGGCGCAAGACATCCAACCCGAGGGGATAGCGGAACCGCGTGACCGTGCTCGAGGAGATCCTGGACGGCGTTCGTGCCGATCTGGCTGTCCGGCAGCAGCACACGCCGCTGGACGAGCTCAAGGATGCGGCCCGGCGGGCGTCTGCGCCACGCGATGTGATGGCCGTGCTCCGGCGGCCAGATGTGACGGTCATCGCCGAGGTCAAGCGGTCCAGCCCGGCCAAAGGAGCACTGGCCCCGATCACCGACCCAGCCGCGCTGGCGCGGGACTACGAGGCCGGCGGGGCCAGCATCATCAGCGTCCTCACCGAGCCGCGGTGGTTCCATGGCAGCCTGGCGGACCTGGCCGCGATCCGGCAGGCGGTCACGGTGCCGATGCTGTGCAAGGATTTCGTGCTCGGCTCCTACCAGCTCTGGGAGGCCCGGGCGCACGGGGCCGACATGATCCTGCTGATCGTGGCGGCGCTGGACCAGAACGCGCTGGTGTCGCTGGTGGAGCGGGCCCTGTCGATCGGGCTGATGCCGCTGGTGGAGGCGCACACCGACAGTGAGGTGGTGCGGGCGGTGGCGGCCGGCGCGAAAGTGATCGGCGTGAACGCGCGGGACCTGGCCACCCTGGCGCTGGACCGGGGAGTTTTCGGCAGGCTCGCCCCGCTGATGCCGCCCGATGTCGTCAAGGTCGCCGAGTCCGGCATCCGCGGGCCACGCGACCTGCTCGCCTATGCCGCGGCCGGCGCGGACGCGGTGCTGGTCGGGGAGAGCCTGGTCACCGGGAAAGACCCGCGCTCGGCCGTGGCCGACCTGGTGACCGCGGGCTCGCACCCAGCCCTGCGCGGAGACCGGCCGTGAGCCTGGACGCCGCGGCCACGGCCAGTCCGGGCACCGCGCCGGCGCTGCCCGACCCGGCCGGGCATTTCGGGATCTACGGGGGCCGGTTCGCGCCAGAGGCACTGATGGCGGCGCTGGCCGAGCTGACCACCCAGTACCTCGCGGCCCGGGGCGACCCGGGCTTCCAGGCCGAGCTGGCCGCCCTGCTGCGTGATTATGCGGGCCGGCCGACCCTGCTCTCGCCCGCCCACCGGTTCTCTGCCGAAGCCGGCTGCACGGTGCTGCTCAAGCGGGAGGATCTCGCGCACACCGGCTCGCACAAGATCAACAATGTGCTCGGGCAGGTGCTGCTGGCCCAGCGGATGGGCAAGACCCGGGTGATCGCTGAGACCGGGGCCGGCCAGCATGGCGTCGCCACCGCGACCGCCTGTGCGCTGTTCGGCCTGGACTGCATGGTCTACATGGGCGAGGAAGACACCCATCGGCAGGCGTTGAACGTCGCCCGGATGCGCATGCTGGGTGCGGAGGTCATCCCGGTCACCATCGGCACCCAGACCCTCAAGGACGCCATGAATGAGGCGTTCCGTGACTGGGTCGCCACGGTCGCCACCACCCATTACTGCATCGGCTCGGTGGGTGGCCCGCATCCGTTCCCGATGATGGTCAGGGACTTCCAGCGGGTGATCGGGGTGGAGGCGCGGCAGCAGGTACTCGCGGCCACCGGGCGGCTGCCGGACGCGGTGGTCGCCTGTGTCGGTGGCGGTTCCAACGCGATCGGGATCTTCCACGAGTTCATCGCCGACGGCCAGGTCGCGCTGATCGGCTGCGAGGCTGGCGGGGACGGGATCGGCACCGGCCGCCACGCCGCCACCCTGGCCGCCGGGTCGCCGGGGGTACTGCATGGCATGCGCACGTATGTGCTGCAGGACAGCGAGGGGCAGACGCTGGCCACCCACTCGATCTCGGCGGGCCTGGATTACCCGGGCGTGGGCCCGGAGCACGCCTGGCTCAAGGACACCGGACGGGCCAGTTACCGGCCAGTCAGCGACGCCGAGGCGATGGCGGCGTTTTCGCTGCTGTGCCGGACCGAGGGCATTATCCCGGCCCTGGAGTCGGCGCACGCGCTGGCCGGGGCACTGCAGGTGGGCCGGGAACTCGGCGCCGGGGCAGTGGTGCTGGTGAACCTGTCCGGCCGCGGGGACAAGGATGTGTCCACCGCCTCGGCCTGGCTGGGGCACCTGCCCGGGGCCGGGCCGGGCCGATGACCGCGATCGGCGGCACTTTCGGCCGCGCCGCCCAGCAGGACCGGGCCGTGCTGGTCGGCTACCTGCCGGCCGGTTTCCCCACCGTGGCCGACGGGATCGAGGCGGCGCTGGCCATGGCCGCGGCGGGCGCGGACATCATTGAGGTCGGCCTGCCTTACTCCGATCCGCTCATCGACGGCCCGGTCATCCAGGAGGCGGTGCACCGCGCCCTCACTGGCGGCGCCCACGTGACCGACACGCTGCACACCGTTGAGGCGGTGGCGGCGGCCGGTGTGCCCACGCTGGTGATGACCTACTGGAACCCGGTCGAGCAATACGGTGCGGAGGCGTTCGCCCGGGACCTCGCGGCGGCTGGCGGATCCGGCATGATCACTCCCGACCTGACCCCGGAAGAGGCTGACCCGTGGCTGGCGGCGGCCGCTGCCCACCAGCTCGACCCGGTCTTCCTGGTGGCGCCCAGTTCCCCGGCGGAACGGATCGAGCTGATCACCAGCCGGTGTTCCGGGTTCGTCTACGCGGCGTCGGTGATGGGCATTACCGGCGCCCGGGACACGGTCAGCGGCGACGCGGCAGGCCTGGTGGCGCGGGTGCGGGCGATCACCTCGCTGCCGGTCGGGGTCGGCCTGGGGGTGCGGGACGGGGCGCAGGCGGCGCAGGTGGCCTCGTTCGCCGACGGCGTCATCGTCGGCTCCGCGTTCGTCCAGCGGCTGCTGGCCGCACCCGATCTCGCGGCCGGCCTGGATGCCGTCTCGGAACTCGCCGCCGAGCTGGCGGCAGGGGTCCGGCGGCCGGCCCGGACGGCGGGAGCCCGCTGACCGGCAACCGGGACATTGTGTGCCGGTGGCGTTCCGCCCCAGCCCGGCCGGGCGAGTGGCGCCTCAGGCGCTGCCCATCCGCGGCTGTTCCGGGTGCCCGGCGGGCGGCGTCCGGCCCGGCGAATCCGGGGCCTGCCCGGCGTTTGCGCACCCGCGCCGGGTGGGCAGGAATGCACCGGTAACGCGTCAGCAGGTAATGTCGCTAGCTCGAAGCTCCATCCGCCCGCGGCGGCAGTCAGCAGCCGCCCGCGGCAGGGCCAACGTCGTCCCACCGCATGCGATCACACGCGTCTTCGGACGGGACGACGGGAGAGTACATGGCGCCTGCCGCCGCAGCGGGACAGCAGGGACTGTACGACAGCCGGCATGAGCACGACGCCTGTGGCGTCGGCTTCGTCGCTGACCTGTCCGGTCACCGCGGCCACCGGACGGTCAGCCAGGCGCTGACCGTGCTGCGCAACCTGGACCACCGGGGAGCGAAGGGGAGCGATCCGGAGACGGGCGACGGGGCCGGCATGCTGACCCAGATCCCAGACGCATTCTTCCGCCGCGCCTGCGGCTTCGCCCTGCCCGCGCCCGGGCACTATGCGGCCGGGCTGGCCTTCCTGCCGGTCGGCGCGGATGAGGCTGGCCAGGCAATGGCCACGGTGGCGGGGCTCGCCGCGGAGGAGGGGCTGGCCGTGCTCGGCTGGCGTGAGGTGCCGCATGATGTCTCGTATTGCGGCCGGGCCGCGCGGGCGGTGCTGCCGCGGCTGGCCCAGCTCTTCGTGGCCTCAGCCGGCGGCGATGGCGGCCCGGCCGTCGCCGAGAGCGGCCTCACCCTCGACCGCCGGGCGTTCTGCCTGCGCAAGCGGGCCCAGCACGAGGCCGGTCTCTACTTCGCGAGCTTGTCCGCGCGGACGATCGTCTACAAGGGGATGCTGACCGCACTCCAGCTGCGGCCGTTCTTCCCCGACCTGTCCGACCCGGCCTTCGGCTCGGCCCTGGCCATGGTCCACTCCCGGTTCTCCACCAACACGTTCCCATCCTGGCCGCTGGCCCACCCGTACCGGTTCATCTCGCACAACGGCGAGATCAACACCGTGCGGGGCAACCGGAACTGGATGCGGGCCCGGGAGGCGATGCTGGCCAGCAGCCTGCTGCCGGCCGCCGCGGACGGGCGCGGGCTGGCCCGGCTGCTGCCCATCCTGGAGGAGGATGCGAGCGACTCGGCCAGCTTCGACGAGTGCGTGGAACTGCTGCACCTGGGCGGCCGGTCGCTGCCGCACGCCATCTTGATGATGATCCCCGAGCCGTGGCAGAACCACGCGGAGATGGATCCCGCCCGCCGGGCCTTCTACCAGTTCCACGCCACCGTGATGGAACCCTGGGACGGCCCGGCCTGCGTGGCCTTCACCGACGGCACGCTGATCGGGGCGGTGCTGGACCGCAACGGGCTGCGCCCTGGCCGGTACTGGGTCACCGGTGACGGCCTGGTCATCCTGGCCAGCGAGGTGGGGGTGCTGGACCTCGACCCGGCCAGTGTGGTGCGCAAGGGCCGCCTGCAGCCGGGCCGGATCTTCCTGGCCGATACCGCCAGCGGCCGGCTGCTGGAGGACGCCGACGTGAAGGCGGCGCTGGCCACCGAGCACCCCTACCAGGAGTGGCTGCACGCCGGCCTGATGCACCTGGATGACCTGCCGGACCGTGACCGCGAGCTGCCGGGTGCGGAGGAACTGGCCACGATGCACCGGCTCGCCGGGTACACCCAGGAGGAACTGCGGGTGCTGCTGGCCCCGATGGCGGTGGCCGGGGCCGAGCCGGTCGGGTCAATGGGCAGCGACACCCCAGTCGCCGTGCTGTCAGACCGGCCGCGGCTGATCTTTGACTATTTCACCCAGCTGTTCGCGCAGGTCACCAACCCGCCGCTGGACGCGATCCGGGAAGAGCTGGTGACCTCGCTGGCGTCGGCCACCGGGCCGGAGCAG
>Ga0306920_100003066_pt1 | contig 21174 bp, 17 predicted proteins | sample flu12Cox44000170_FD_204666 | JGI IMG/M metagenome (GOLD analysis project Ga0306920, IMG submission 204666) | Lab enrichment of tropical soil microbial communities from Luquillo Experimental Forest, Puerto Rico - flux4day.12C.oxic.44.000.170 (v2)... | ecosystem: Environmental > Terrestrial >... | reverse complement strand
GTTACCGTCGTGACGAAGATCTGGGAGGGCCGAGCCAATCTCGCCGAATACCGCGCCGTGGGTCCGGCGGGAGTCGTCGAGCTGCTGGCGCTGCGGGTCTACAACCCAAAGAGCCGTCAATGGAGCATCAACTTCGCGACCCCTAAGGGCGGTACGCTGGGCGCCGTTCCGGGAGTCGGTGAATTCCGCAATGGACGGGCCGATTTCTACGACCAGGAAGCGATCAATGGCAGAGCCGTGCTGGTGCGCTTTTCCATCTGGGGCGTCACGGCGGGGGAGGCCCGCTCCGAGCAGGCGTTCTCGGCCGACGGCGGCAAGACCTGGGAGGTGAACTGGATCACGCAGTACACCCGAGCTCAACGCACGCGGTCGTGAGCGGCCGCCGGCAGCGAACCTTGGCTACACTGCTCACCGGGGTGAGCCAGTGAGCAGGGAGAACAATGTCCGGCCCGCGAAGTCCGCAGCAAGGCTCTTATCTGATGTCTGTCCTGCTCCTGCTCGTCGCGATGGGCTCGATACAGATGGGTGCTTCCCTCGCCAAGACGCTGTTTCACAGCGTCGGAGCCCCCGGAGCGGTGGCGCTGCGCACTGCCCTCGCAACCCTCGCGCTGGTGCTCGTTCTGCGGCCGTGGCGCACGAGGATCACGTCCGGATCCTGGCGCGCGCTGGCCGTTTACGGTGTGTCGCTCGGTGTCATGAACTTCCTCTATTACCTGGCACTGCGCACCTTGCCACTCGGCATCACGGTGGCGATCGAATTCACCGGTCCGCTCGCGGTTGCCGTACTCTCATCGCGTCGCCCGATTGACTTTCTCTGGATCGTGCTCGCCGTCGCCGGCTTGGCGCTGCTGCTGCCGATTGCGCACACTCAGGCGAACGTCGATGCGAAAGGTGTGCTGTTCGCGTTCGGCGCGGGAGCGTGTTGGGCCCTTTACATCGTGTTCGGGAAGAGGGCGGGTGCCGATTACGGTCCGCAGGCTGTGGCCCTCGGCAGCGTCATCGCCTCGATCATCGTCATACCGATCGGTGTGGCAGAAGCCGGCGCTACGCTGCTGTCGGCCACAGCACTACGCTATGGAGCCGCGATCGCGCTGTTGTCGACCGCATTGCCCTACACTCTGGAGATGATCGCGCTCACACGTCTGCCGGCGCGGACGTTCGGTATTCTCATGAGCATCGAGCCTGTGTTCGGTGCGCTGGTCGGCTGGCTGATGCTGCATGAGCAACTCGCCCTCGCACAGTGGATCGCGATCGGCATGATCATCCTTGCCTCGGTCGGCACCACCTGGAGTGCGAGCGCTCAGCCGTCATCGCCGGTGCCGCTGCCCGAGTAAGCGATCGATAACTCAGTGATCGGATTGCCGGCGCGCGCAACGATGACCGCCAGCCCTCCCGCCGACCCGGCGCCGGTCAGGGCGAGGAGCGCAGATCCAATGCAAAGCGGACACATGGCATTCTCCGCGTCGCCTCAGTGGAGCCTGCGGAGGTAGTCGTAGGCCTGTCGTGCGGCTTCGATCTGACTCATCCGCGTGAAGGGGCCTTCCTGCTCGGCGAAATAGTGTCGGAGCCCGGCCTTCTCTGCGGCTGCGAAGATCGGTCCGTAATCGATCATGCCGTGGCCGAGCTCTGCGCCCGGGTGAGTCCCGTCGTGCGCCGCTGCCGGCAGAAAGTCTTTGACGTGGATCATCGGGAAGCGGCCGGGGTAACGCCGGAAATAGTCGCGCGGATCCCGGCCGCCCACCACCATCCAGCCGCAATCGATCTCGAACTGGACGAGACCGGGGTCCGTTTCCTTGAGGAGCAGGTCGTAGCCGATAGCGCCGTCGGTCTGCTCCGCGAACTCGAAATCGTGATTGTGATACACGTACTGCAGTTGCGCGCGCCGCGCCTCCTCGCCGATGCGATTGGCGAGCTCAGCGGTGCGTCTCGCCTCATCGAGGCTCATACCTCCCGACGGAGTTGATGTCTTTTGCCCGGCGCCGGCCGCTGAGAGCGCCTCGCGCAGACTGCCGCTCGTTGCATAGCGGGCTCCGAGCGCATGCGCCCGCCCGAAGGCCGCGCCGAGGTTGCCGATGTCGAACTGCAGATGCGCGCTCGGGCAGCGGAGGCCGGCATCGTCGAGGAGCTTGCGGAACTCCTGGACGGAAGATGCACCAAGGCCCGCGGTCTCCACTTCGCCGAAGCCGATGTCCCGGATCGTCCGCAGCGTCGCCGCCGGGTGTCCCTGCAGTTCGTCCTTGACCGCATACAGTTGGATTCCGACGGGTCCACCGAGCGGCGTGGCGCGAAGCCGGCCCGCAGGTCCGCAGGCGAGGATCGCCGCAACACCCCATCCGGCGGTCTGCGCCAGGAAGCCCCTGCGGGTCGATGAGCGAGCTCTCACGGTGAGATCACTGCGCGCGCGGCACCGGGGCCGGCCGCCGCTCGTCCACCGCGGCCAGCAAGGGGGTGAGATTCGCGTGCAGCAGAGTCTGGTTGAACGCCGGCAGATCGGTCTGCAGGATCTGCTTGAGGTCGACGTCGACGCTCGCCCCCTCGCCCTCCAGGGTTCTCAGTGACTCGAGCTGAGCCTCCGTGGGTGCGAAATCGGCGCCGCCCGCCACATCGCCGCCACCGGTTCCGACCTCGGCGTTGAGCCAGATCAGATCGAGATAGACTCCGTCGGCCTCGACGAAGTATTTGTCGTCACTGTTGCGCAATGCGCGCGACACGAGGCGCGATTCGACGGTCTGCAGCTTCTGGTCCAGGTCCTCTGCGGCGGCGAGCAGCTGTGCGCGCTGCTGTTCCTCCGCCTGCCCCGATTCGCGCAGCGGCGCGGGCGAGGGCTCCGGCTCCTCTTCGTCGCCTTCCTCGACGATTACCGGCTCAGGCTTCTCTGCCGGCTTCGCCGGCCGCAGCATTGCCACGATGGTCTCGAGCTGCTTGCGCAACCACTCGATCTGGTTGATCGAGTCGGCCGCGTGACTGATGTTGTCGCGAATGGCGAGCTGCGTTTTCACCGACAGCTGCAGGTCCGCTTCGGAAGCGGGCGAGCGCGGATCACTGATGACCGTCAGGGCCTGGACGGCGGGCTGGCCATCGACCGTCAGGCGCACCGAATAGGTGCCCGGAGCCACAATCGGCCCGACTTCAGCCGGCTTCGATCCCCAGTGCGTGATCGGCCGTGAGTCGGCGTCGCGAAACCGCGGCTCCTGCCAGATGCGTGGATTGTCGGGCGCAACGGTGCGCAGGGCGACGACCCGCGGCGACTCGTAGCGCAGATCCCATTTCACGCGGTTGATGCCGGCGAGCCCCGTCGCCTCGAGCTTCCTCACGAGGTTGCCCGAGCCGTCGCGGATCTCGATCTGCACCGGGTTCCTGGCTGCCGCACTCAGCGAGAAATTGACCAGCGCCTCGCCGCCGCGCACGAAGCGATAGGTCTTGCGCGGCTCGAACAAGACCACCGCAGCTTCAGCGCGATGCCGCGCCATCTGCTCGAGGGGCGTGATGTCATCGAGGATGTAGAGTCCGCGGCCGTAGGTGGAGAGCACCAGGTCGTGGAATTCCTTCTGCACCACCACCCAGGTCACGGGGGCAGGTGGCAGGCCGTTTTGCAGCGCGGTCCAGTGCCCGCCGTCATCGAGCGAGTAATACAGGCCGTTGCCGGTCCCGGCAAACAGCAAGCCGCGAAAGTTCGGATCCTCGGTAACGCTGCGAACGTACGACAGCTCGTGTTTCGGCAGATTGCTGCTGATGCGCTTCCAGCTCTTGCCGAAATCCGTGGTCTTGTAGATGAAGGGGTCACGGTTATCTACCAGATGAAAGTCGATGCTGATGTACGCGGTGGCGGGATCAAAACTCGAGGGTGCGATGCTGGTGATCGTGCCGCCCGCAGGCAGGCCGCCCAGGTGGCTCGTAACATTGGTCCAGCTGCCCGCGCCGTCTTTGCTGTACCAGATCTGGCCGTCGTTGGTGCCGGCCCAGATGAGTCCTTTCCGGATCTTCGATGGTGCGATCGCGAATACCACCTCGCCGTAGAACTGCCCGAGGTTGTCGCCGACGATGCCTCCCGAGGGCAGGATGTGCGCCGGGTCCCGGGTGGAAAGATCCGGACTGACGACTGCCCAGCTGTGGCCGGCATCGGTGGTCCTGAAGATCACCTGGCAGCCGTAGTACACGGTGTTGTGATCGAACGGATCGATGGCGAGCGGCGGCGTCCAGTGGCAGCGGTACTTGACGGCGTTCGGCGGCGAATCGAGGGTGTGCTTCCAGGGGCTGACGGAATGCGCTTCCCTGTAGCGCGCATCCCAGCGCGTGACGGTGTCCCCGTAACAGGTCGCCCACACGACATTCGCATCGGCAGGATCGGGCAGCGTGAACCCGGATTCGCAGCCTCCCATGTGGCGATCCCAGCCGGTTTCCTCGGAATCCACGGGTACGCTCGGACCGCGCATGTTCCCGTCGTCCTGCATGTTGCTGTAGAAGTAGTAGGGGATCTGCTCGTCCACGGCCACGTGGTACATCTGACCGATCGGAAGCGTGACCCGGTGGAAGCCGCGGCCGTGCACGCTGGTAATAATCATGCCGCCATCGTCGGTGATGACGAAGCGGTCGGGATTGGCGGGATCGATCCAGATGTCGTGGGTGTCGCCCCCCCAGCGAACCTCGTGAAAGCTCTCACCCCCATCGAGTGATTGGTGGAAGGAGCTGTTGGCGACGAGGACCTCGTTGTCACTGCCCGTCGATACCGCGAGACGGATGTAGTAGCCCGCGCGACCGATCAGGGCGCGCTGCGAATTGACGCGCCGCCACTTCTCTCCGGCATCATCGGACCGCCAGACCGAACCCTGATCCTTCGTCTGAATGAGCGCGTAGATGCGATTCGAGTTGGTCGGCGCGATGGCGACGTCGATCTTGCCGAGCGGAGTATTGGGCAGGCCATGTCCTTCGAGACGCGTCCACTTCGTGCCGCCATCGTGGGAGATATAGATGCCGCTCTGCGGACCGCCGCTGTATTCGCCCCAGGTATGCATCTCCACCTGCCACGCACCGGCAATCAGCGTGTGTGGATCGTGCGCATCCATGGAGAGCCCCGAGCACCCGGCCTTCTCGCCGGCGAACAGTACCCGCGCCCAATGCTGGCCACCGTCGGTCGTGCGGTACACGCCGCGTTCCTGTTGCGGGCCGGTGGCGCGGCCCAGCACGCACGCGAAGACGGTATCGGGGTCGGCAGGGTTGACGATGATCCGGCCGATGCGGCCGGATTGCTGCAGTCCCATGTTTGTCCAGGTGCGGCCGGCGTCGGTGGACTTGTAGATGCCGTTCCCCATCACGTCACTGTCGCGGATCACCCAGGCCTCGCCGGTACCCGCCCACACCGTGCTCGGCTGTGAGGGCGCCACCGCCACGGCGCCGATGGCTGCAGCCGACTGCTTGTCGAAAACCGGCGTCCAGCGGTTGCCCCCGTCGCTGGACTTCCACACTCCGCCCGAGGCTGCTCCGGCGTAATAGACGCTCGGATCGCCCGCCACTCCGGCGACCGCCGCGATGCGGTTGCCGACCTTCGGTCCAACAAAGCGAAACTTGAAGTCGCTTTCCTTCTCCGCATCCGCGACCGGGGCAGCGGCGGCTGCCATGGCGACGAACGCGGTCATCGCGATGAGACCGTAAGCCAATTCTCTCGTGTGCATCGCTCGACACTCACCTGCGGGTGTTGGGGATCCGATCAACCATATCATCACTGCACGACTTTCTGGTTATCCTCAGCACCTCGATCGCATGGTCGGCGGCTGAGTAGGTGTCGGGCAGGGAGGGACGCAGATGCGCGTAGGGATTCTCGGCTCGGGCCTCATGGGCGCAAAGCTCGGAACGCTTTTCGCCCGGGCGGGGCACGAAGTGGTATTCAGTTATGCGCGCAGCGCGCGCAAGCTCGAGCGGCTGGCGCGCGAGGCTCGCGGGCGAGCTCGCGCGGGTACGCCGGCTGAAGCCACACGCGATGCCGACGCACTCCTGCTCGCGGTGCACTGGTCCCGCGTCGATCAGGTGTTGAGGCAGGCGGGCGACCTTGCGGGCAAGGTGATCGTGAGCTGCTCACTGCCGATGAACAAGACCGATACCGCGCTGGTGATCGGCCGCAGCTCCTCCGGCGCCGAGGAGTTGGCCAGAAAGGCCCGCAGTGCGCGGATCGTTGCTGCGTTCGGCACCATCCCGAGCGAGGTGCTCTTCAGCGTGTTCGCGGCACGGCGCAAGTCCGGGCGACCGAGCCTCGTGTACTGCGGGGATGATCGGGACGCAAAGCAGCTGGCTGCGACGCTCATTCGCGATGTGGGTTTCGACCCGGTGGACGCCGGACCGCTGCGCATCGCTCGTTACACCGAGCCTTTCGCCCTGCTCATCGCCCAGCTGGCCTACGAGACCGACGCCGGTCCGGAACTCGCGTATCGCTTCGAGCGATTCGGGGAGTGAATTGGCAGCTTATGTAACCTCCTCAGTCGCTGGCCGTTCCTTCTCTTGTCAGCCAGCTACGGCGGGCGTAAACAGAAGTTGATGCTCTGACGGACGCAAGCGTTCAGCCGGTTGCACGAAGGGTCCGAACTGACAAGGTCCCGCCCCGGTTGGGTGTTGACGATGGCAAGCGCGTGCCATGCACGTGTCAAAGGAAGGCAAATCCCGGTCGCGAACGCTCGCTCTGGTAGCGGGCGTGGTCACGCTTTGCGCGCAGGCTTCTTCTTTCGTGAGCTGCTCCTGGAACACGCAGGGCTCGTTGCCCGTGGTGCTGCCGCCCGTCGCTCCGAATCTGGCGATCAGCGTCTCGCCGAGCATCATCACTTTGGGGCAGAGCGCGACACTCAGCTGGTCATCAAACAGTGTCACCACCTGCGTCGCCAGCGGCGCATGGAGTGGACCGCAGCCTCCTCAGGGAACCCGCACGGTCACGCCTGCCACCGCGGGTACCTTTGCCTATGTCCTCGGCTGCTCGACTCCCGCGGGATCCCTCGCGGACTCCACCGTCCTCACTGTAAAGCCGGCTGCAGCTCCCGCGAGTGCACACTCGTTCGCGCATGCGCGGCTCGGTGCGAGTCTCTTACGGACCAACCTCGTAGCGGACATCGCGGGTACGACGGCTCTCAGCACCGATCCGAGTCTCGTTGACCCCTGGGGTGTCGTGTTACCCGAGCAACTCCCGGCTGTGGTGACGAGCCGCGGGAGCAACACTTCGACTTCGTATGACGGCACAGGCGTTTCACGGCCGCTGCGGATACATCTACCGTCCGGGCCTACGGGTGCGCCCTTCGGGGCGGCGGGTGTAGTCGCGAGGCCCGGCGACGGATTCATCGTATCCACAGGCGGAAGATCCGCGCCCGCACTGCTGCTTTACGCGGGCACGAGCGGAATGATCGCCGGCTGGTCGCCCGAGGTCGACGCTGGTGAGGCGATCGTTGCCTACACAGCCGACGACGCCGCCCGGTACACGGGACTCGCGGCTGAGATTTCGACCACTCCCGGCGAGAGCCGCCTGTACGCGGCCGACTTCCGCAACGCCAAGGTCGACGTGTTCGACAGTGTCTTCAGGAAGCTGCCACGTTCGGCAACGCAATTCCCCTTCCTGGATCCGTCACTGCCGCCGGGCTACGCGCCCTTCGGGATCGCCGTCATCGATGAGCTCGTCTATATCGCCTATGCACAGCGACTTGCCTCCAGCCGTGATCCTGTCCGCGGCCCGGGGCTCGGTGTGGTCGCCGTCTTCACTGCGAGAGGCGAGTTCATCTCCCGGCTGGTCACGAACGGCGGTGCACTCGATGCTCCCTGGTCGATCGTTCCTTCTCCCGCCGACGGCACGGTTCCCTTCCCACGGGCCTTGCTCGTAGGGAACACCGGGGATGGCCGGATCAATGCGTTCGATGCAGCGACCGGAGCGCTGCTTGGCTCCTTCACCGACGCAACGGGTGCGGTGCTTGTGATACCGAACCTGCACGGGCTGGCATTCGGCAACGACAACGCCAGGCAGCCTCGGACCACGCTCTTCTTTTCAGCCGGTGCACACGATGGAGCCAGCGGCTGGTATGGACGTATCGACGTCTGCGCACCGATGCCCTGTGATCCGGCGATGCGCTAGCACCTACGGCCGTCTTGGCACTCGCACGGTCAGCTGATTGCGATCCCCGGCGGTGCGGAGATATTCGAGCGAGCTCGCGGCGTGGCGCACCAGCATCAGGCCAAAACCGCCAACCTTTGCCTCTTCCAGCGATTTTGCTTTCACTGGATCAGGGAGACCGCGAGGATCAAACGGCACGCCGTCGTCGTCAAAGATCAGCTCGATCGAGTCCGGGCGCGCTTCCAGCGTGACGCGCACGTCAGGCTCGCGGCCGTTCCGTGCACCATGGCCGACGATGTTGGCAACGATTTCCTCGAAAACCAACTCGGCGTTGTAGCGCGTGGTTGCGCTCAGCGCTTGCCGGTCGAGGGCGCGGCGCAAGCGGGTAAAGGCGTGCGCAAATCCCTTGTGGCTGCCGGTGAAGCGAATCTCCACGCGCTGTGCATTCATCCGTGAGGTGGGCACCCGCAAACCGTCAGCCGCGAGCCGCAGTGGTGGCTGTGGTCGCGTCTGCCCGTACCGGGACGATGTCATTCAGCGAGGTGGTTTCGAGAACCTCGGCGACGAGCGGTTGCGCTCCGTAAAGGACCAGCCGGCCGCCCTTCCTGCCGAGCGCGCGTGCGATGGTGATGAACATGCGGATCCCGCCCGAGCCGAGGAACGTCACCTGCGAGAGATCCACCGTTGCGCGTACCCCGCGCGGCACGAGCTGGGCCGTGAGGGGTGTCTCGATCCGGTCGACGCCCGGCGTGTCCAGCCGGCCGATCAGCGCAAGATTCAGCACTCCATCCACCGTATCCCCGAGTTGCATCTGCATGGTGAGCCTCCCGCTGCCGCTGCAGAGGATAGCTGAATATTAGCGTAACTACGGTCGCAGCAGCGTGAGCTGCCAGATCTCCTTACCGGTGGCCATCATCAGTGGCCGCAGCGCCAGCATGCCGGTCTTGCCGATGGCGCGCTCGAGCTGCCCAAGCTCGGCGAGCCTGGCGCCTGTCTCGGTGTCGATCGGCAGGTCGGGCATGCCCGCTTCGCGCAGGAGCAGCACGCCCTTCGCGCGCACGGCGAGCTCCCCATGTACGCGCAGATAACACAGCATGTCTGCGAGCTGCTCGCCTTTGAAGCGGTCGCGGAGCGCCCGCAGGTAGCGACCCGAGGGACTGTCGAGGAACCTCCCCGTGCTGATCGCTTCGAGTCGCTTCACGTCGGAGTCGAGGTCAACCTCGATCCACTTGCGCAGGATGCGCTCGCTGTGGTCGAACACCAGGTAGATCACGAATGGCAGCACGAGCAATGTCGCGAGCGTGGCGAGCGCCGGACGCACGAGCAGGTAGTTATAGCCCGTGTGCAGCGCGACCGCAGCGAAGAGCCCCGGCAGGAGCAGATGCAGGCCGCCGCTCGGCCGCCGCTCGTAGAGGGTATTCGAAATCATGGCAAGGATGGCCGCCGTGCCACCGTGCATGATCGCTGTGCCGAAACCGCGGATGACCTGAACGGCGAGTACGGTGTGCGGGCGCGCGGCGAGGTAGTAGAGATTCTCGACGACCGCGAAGCCGGTGCCGATCGCGAAACCGGCGATGCCGGCATCCACCGGCAAGCCGACGCGCCGGGTGCGGATCAGAAAGACGAGCAGCGCGGCTTTGAGCGATTCCTCGATCCACGGCGAGACGTAGCGCGAGTAGGTGACGAAGGAGCCATGGAAGTGCGCGAAGGCGAGGTTGTTCAGCACATAGCTCAGGCCGGCAGCGAGCGCGCCCGTCGCCACCAGCGCGATCATCATCCGCATCCGTACCAGCTTGTAGCCATCGAGCTGCACGAGGCCTGCGAGGAACAGCAGTACCGGCAGCAGCGCGATCGGCGCGCGCATCAGGACGTCCGTGCTCACGATCGTGCCTGCCCTGACTGGCCCATCACAACACCTGTAACGACGCCATGAATTCGGTCGTGGCAAAGCCGCCGCCGCCGAATCCCCGGGCCACGCCGACCGAGAGCATCATCGGCCAGCGATGCATCACGTGCAGCTGAAAGTCGAGCTGCCCACCGACGTCGTATGCTTGCTGCCGGAATGCCGCATCGGTGACATCGGTCTCGAGCGCGGTAGCGAAGAGCGAGGGCCGCGCCCAGCTGACGTAGAAACCCGGGGATCCGAGGGCCTCGAACCGCCAGGGCGGAATACACCATTCGAGCATGCCCTTGACCACGGATTTGCCCTGCAGGGCATCGATCTCGAACCCCGGCATGCCGAGCAGTTCGCGGTAGCGCTGCACGCTGCCATTGGCGCCGCTGTCGACCCAGTTGTTGCCGAAACCGCCGAGATAGAAGTTCGAGAGTGGATTGTCGCGTGCGCCCGCGGAAACCGCGGCGCCCGTGCGCAGCCAGATTGAGGAATGGTCGAGCGGCAGCGGGAAGCCGATGTCGAACGTGCCCCTGATTGACGGTATGAACTCGCCCGGCGCCGAATAGGTGTGCGCCTTCAGCGACCACCTGTGCCCGGTCTCATCGTCGACCGCGCCCGGCGAGCTGCGCGTGTCGACGGAGGTGAGTCCGACGTCCGCCGTAAAGAGGTTCGACGTCGGTGAGAGTACGTTCTGAAATCCCGGCAGCGTCACGAGATCGCCGTAATAGGCCACCTTGGCCATGACATCCATGGTCTGCGGCGGATCGTAAGTCAGGAAATGATCGTAACTCACGTAACCGTTGTAGCCCGCGAGGCTGCGCTTGGTCGGGCCAAAGAGGTCATAGAAGTCGGTGCGATTCCACGCAGCTCCGGCCGTCCATTCCGGGATGTGCGCCGTGACCATGGCGTGTAGCCGCTCCTTGGACGGCAGGCTGTCGTCGGGGCTGTAGCTCGTATCCACGTTGATCCAGGCGAGCCCGACCGGATCGCTGAAGCGGGCATTCGCGCCGATCGCAACCGAGTTGAAGTAGCCCTGGACCATCGGAATCACCGAATCGAGCTGCAGCTGGTGCGTCGGGCGATAGGGGCCCTGGCGCACGATCTGCGATTCGTACGGGATCGTGGACGGCACCTGGGCGACCCAACTCTGCACCTCAGGGTACTTTTCCGCGACCTGCTCGCCGAGGAAGGTGACCGCGCTCAGGTCCTCGGTGGGCTGCGCCTCGATCTGTGTCGGTACGAAGCCCTTCCCGCTGTACCGCAGCACGATGAGCTTGGAATCATCGAGCGGCAACGGACGGAAGAAGCCAAGCGCAGCGTTGCTCACCGCGTCGAGCTTTTCGGTTGCAAGCTCATAGCGGTAGATGTTCGACACCCCGGTGTAGTAGCTGCTGCCGTAGAGATAGCGGCCATCCGGTGAGAACACGAAGCCCTCCGGCACCGCGGACCCCTGTGTGAAAGTGTGCAGCGGTGTCGCGTCGCCGTGGGCCAGTGCGTCCGTACGTAAGACGCGCACCTGCGTTACGTACGGCGCGCCAACTCGCGGGCCGCGCCCCGAGGCCGACAGCGACGCGAGCGTACCGTCGGGAGACAGGTCGAGATCGAAGGCCACCTCCTCCGCCGGGAACGTGTAGAGCCGGTACCACTCATTGTAGGGAGGTGGGAGTCGCACCAGCACATCGCGTCCATTGCTGAAGCGCAGCCCCCACAGGGAGCGATCCGCTGGGTTGAAAACGATGTCGCCAATTCGCGCATAGTGAAACAGCATGCGCGTCTTGCCCGTGCGCAGGTCGAGCGCCTCGAGATTGCGGAAAGTGGTTCTGTTGTTGCTGGTGTAGAACAGCGTCTCGGTCTGCGGATCGTAGGCAAGTGAGGTGACCGTGTAGCCTTTCGAGCCCTTGATCTCCGCGAGCTGCGTGACGCTGCCGTCGCGGCGCGAGATCGACACGAGGTGCGCGACCTGCCCCGGGTATCGCACGGCCGCGTACAGCTTCGAGCCATCCTTAGACAGGTAGACGCGCGAGACCGAACCGAGGTCCTTGTGCGTAAGGTCGTGGAACTCGGTGAGCGGATGCTCGCGCACCGACTGCAGGTTCTTGCGCTGAAAGTCGTGCTCGAAGTCGATCCAGCGGTGCCAGGATTCATTGAGTGACAGGCCGAATACCTGCTGGAACTGATCGGCGTAGTAACGGCGGCTACCCGTGTCGCGCCGCCACCACGCGAGCATGCGCTGCGGGCCGTAGGTGAAAGCGAGGTAGTCCATGAAGCGCGTACCATAGAGATAGGCGTTCGCCCCGGTCTGGAAGTCGATCTCCGTGCCCTTGGAGACGAGCCCCAGCGGGTGATAGAACTTCGCGCCATCCTGCACCATCGCGCGGAACACCATCTCGTCGTAGCCGCCCTGCGCGCGGCCGACGCCACCCATCATCCATGTCTCCATGAACACGGCGCTGCCTTCGAGGTACCAGCGCGGGGTCGTGCCACGCGGTACCGTCAAGTAGTTGTAGAGCAGCGTCTCCGGGTGGGCGGAGTCTACCGACACTTTGCCGTTGAAGAGGTGTCGCCAGCGGTAATCCTCCGGACTCGCGCGATCCGTAGTGGCGATATGCGCGAGCTCGTGCACGGCAATGGATTCGAACCGGTCCGTGGGTGAGAGCGTTTCATAGGGGTCGTAGGAGGGGGCGACATCGACAGTGATCAAATTGCGGGGTGCCCAGTATGCACTTGCATTGCCGTAGTCCTGCCAGTCTCTCAGGAAGACGGTGAGGCCGTCGTTGGGCACGTAACCCCACACGCGCTTGTGGGCGGCCAGCGCGCTCAGGAAGCTCTGGGTGGCGTGCGGGACGAGCGCGAACTCGCCCGGATCGTAATAGACGATCCGCAGCTGGTTGTCAGTCTCGACGAACGCACGGTCTGCCGGAAGCGCAGGACCAGATGCGAAGGCCAGAACAGTCGTGACCGCAAGTCGCGGCCACAGCACCCAGGTATTTGTCTTGTTATGCAATGACAACAACGAGCGGCCCGACGGTAGGCTCGGGCCGCTCGCCGACCGCCTTGATCAGGCGGTCGCAGTCGTTACTCAATGCATGTCTACTGCATTGTTGGGGCCGTGGTCGGCGCCCATGGCGGGACCGCGGTCGGTCTGGCTGGGACCGTGGTCGACATTGCTAGGACCGTGATCGATTTGGCTGGGACCGTGGTCGACATTGCTAGGACCGTGGTCGACATTGCTAGGACCGTGGTCGATTTGGCTGGGGCCGTGATCGATTTGGCTGGGGCCGTGATCGATTTGGCTGGGGCCGTGATCGATTTGGCTGGGGCCGTGATCGATTTGGCTGGGACCGTGGTCGACATTGCTGGGACCGTGGTCGACATTGCTGGGGCCGTGGTCGATTTGGCTGGGGCCGTGGTCGATTTGGCTGGGGCCGTGGTCGACATTGCTCGCGCCGCCGCCCACGCCGCCGCTACGATCGGAGGCGTTGCCCGATCCGCCGGTGTCCGACCCAGTGTTCGAAGTGTCTGTCTGTGAGCCTGTGCCGGATGCGCTCGTGCCATCCACGTACGCGCGCTTCGCCGCGACGATAGTCCCTGCGGCATCCTTTCCTGAGGGCGTCTCGTGATAGCTGAGGTATGCGACGGTACTGATCGCGAGTACCAGTCCGCCGACTACCCACACTGTTTTGCCAGACATGTTCAACCTCCCCAGGTTTGCTTGGATGACTCGTTGGTTTCTTGCGCTCTGAAATACGTACAGTCGACCTTTACAAAAGTTGGTTTTAGCCTCGCGCGTCAGGGTCTCGGCGGAGCATGGAGCGTCGCGCGACTCACCGTGCGCTCGCCGATCAGGAATGACAGCTCGATGGCCTCCCCTTGCATCCGGACGCCCGGCAGCGCGACCGTCTGGCGCGCGCTCCCGGCAGGGCTCGAGCTCCCCAGGCCACTGACCCGGAACGAATGACCCCCGGTTGAGATGAGCACGTCGACAGGCTCCGGGGCGGTCACTTCCAGCCCAACCGCAAGCCCGCTCTTGTCACAGTAAAGGGTGGCGTGTCCGGTAACAGGGCCGCCGCCCACCACTACCGAATCGACGGTGGTCGGTGCGTCCGCCGCCATCGTGCCCGCGGTCTCCCTGCTGCCGGGCGCTGGCCCCCGCACGGTCTCATAGACGATCGACCCGGCCGCCAGCAGCCCCGCGAGCATCGCGGCAAGCCGCCAACGGCTGACGGACGCCCTGCGATAGGTCGTGGCGGCCGGGCGCGACGGCAGCCGGTTGAGGATCGAATCCTTGAACTGCGGTGGGGGCTCCACTTGCCCGACCGCGTCGAGGCGGCTGCAGACACTTCTGAACTCGTCGCGCAACGCTCGCGCCTGCGGATCGGCGAGCAGCAGCCGGGCGAGATCGGCACGCTGCTCGCTGCTGAGATCGCCGTCGAGCTCGGCATGAATGAGCACCATGCGTTCGTCGTCAGTCACGTTAGATCGCTCCGCATCGCCGCAAGTGGTCGCGCAGGCGCTCGCGCGCGCTGTGCAACCTCGATTTCACGGTCTTCTCGGGCAAACCCAGGGCTTCAGCAATTTCCTCGTAGCTGAGCTGCGTGATGTGCCGCAGGACGGTGACGGTGCGCAGCTCCGGGCTGATCGACATCAGGGCATCCTCGATCGCCTGCAGCGCCTGGTCGCCCTCGGCAGCGCGATCGGGACCGGGGCTCTCATCGGCAGCGTTCGCATCCAACTCGCCACGCGGCTTGCGCAGCGCGAGTGCGTTGAGGCTCTCATTGATCGCAATGCGGTAGAGCCAGCTGTAGAACCGGAACGTCGGATCGTAATCTCCAAGGTGCTCGAAAGCCTTGAGGAAAGTCGTCTGGGCGACGTCCAGTGCGTCCTGCCGGTTGCGCAGCATCCGCAGCGCCACGTTGAAGACGGGCTTCTGGTAACGAATGACGAGCCGTTCAAACGCATCTCGATCGCCTTCCCGACAGCGCCGCACCAGTGTCGGGTCGTCCTCCTCGTTCACAAAATACGGTCCCGCCCTCAAAAAGTTGGTTCTCCCGCCCCGAAAGGTGCCAATCCGCCGCCGGAACGGTCGATGACCCAGGCGAGGCCGGCGTATGGGACAAGCGCATGGATCGGGATGGCACGCGGTTCAGGGACGGCATCCAGGATGCAGTGCGCCGCGCCACAATGCGTGGCACAGAGCCGCCCGATCACCTCAGCTTCCCCCGACAGACGCAGCTTGACGCCTTTAGTTGTTATCAGCCGGGGCATCGCCGGCCATACGGCGTCCCCCGCGTGGATACGCTACGCGATTTTTCCTCCCGCTGCACGCAGGCCCCCGGATTATGGTCAACCGTCGAGCCGCTTGCTCATGCGCAGCTGATTGCGCCCCTCGATGCGCGCGTAGCTGACCGAGTCCATTATCTTCCGCACGAGAAACACGCCGAGTCCCCCCACCCGTCGGTCCGCCAGACTCGCCGTCACATCGGGGGGCTGAAGCGACAGCGGATCGAACTCCGGACCATCGTCCTCGACGGTCATGGCGACGGACTCCGCACTTAGGTTCAGCGACACCTCCACCAGAAGCGTGCCCCCCGGCCGTGAGCCGTGCGTGACGATATTCATGAAAATCTCCTCGAGTGCGAGCTCGAAGGTCTGCATTTTCGGGGGTGCAAGGGCCTCCGCTGCCCAGAAGTCCCGCAGGAATCTGGTGAGCACGATGAGCTGCGCGGCATCGGCCGGGACGGCCGTGCGTCGCGCGGTCACGCGCGCCCTTGCTGCGTCTGTGCGAGCGCGGACGCCCGGTCTGCGTGCACCGGGATGATGCGGCTGAAACCGCTCAGCTCGAACACTTCGCGTACCGCCGGCTGCAGCGCGCACAGCGCAAACGGGATCCCCGAGCGCTGCGCTGCGCGCGCCGCCAGCAGAAAGGCTCGCAGGCCGGCGCTCGAGACATACTCGAGCCCAGTGCCATCGATGATCACCGGCGCGAGTGACTTCCCGGCGCCGCCCAGCACCCTCTCGACCGCCTCCTGAAAGCCGGGAGCGGCGTCGAAGTCGAGCCTGCCCTCCGGCACGACGTACGTAACCTCCGCCAGTTCCTCGATCCGCAGCTTCATGGCGCGCCCCAGGTGAGAACCGTGAGAGTGATGTCATCCGACTGCGGCGCGGTCCCGGCGAAATTCGTGACGCTCTGACAGATGCGCTCGACGAGTGCCGCGGGAGTGCCGCCGCCGTGTACGTGCACCTCATCGACCAGGCGTTTCGCTCCGTAGAGCTCCTCGGCCGGGTTGAAGGCTTCCGTGATGCCATCCGTGAAAAGCACGAGCCGGTCACCCCGCAGCAGCTGCACCATGTGAGTCGGATAACGGCTACCCGGCATCGCTCCCAGAACGAGTCCCCCGGCACCGCTGAGTGGCTCGACCGCGCCTGCGGCGCGTCGCACGTAGGGCGGGTTGTGGCCGCCGTTCGCGTACTGCAGCACGCCGGTCTTCGGCTCGAGCATGCAGTAGAAGACGGTCACAAACAGATCCAGCGGATTCTGTGCGCACAAGGCGTCATTGGTCTCCGCCAGACATTCGCCCGGATCGCTGTGACGCACTGCCAGCTCGTGCAGGTTGGTGCGCGCCACCGCCATGAAGAAGGCCGCCGGCACGCCGTGGCCGGAGACATCTGCGATCACCAGCCCGATCTTGCCGTCGGGCAGCTCGATGTAGTCGTAGAAGTCCCCACCCATGGTGGTCGCCGGAATCATGCGCGCCGCGCCCTGGCACTCGGGTCTGGCGGGAAAGGCCGCTGGCAGGATCGCGAGCTGCAGCGCGCGGGCGACCTCGAGCTCGGCTTTCAGCTGCGCCTGAGCTTTCTCCAGCGCCGCGTTTTTTTCGGCGAGCTCCCGGGTGCGCTCCTCGACCACGGTCTCGAGGAAGTGCGTCTGCAGCTTCAGTACCCGCAACAGTCGCAGCAGGCGCAGCGCCCGCAGCCAGCGCGCATCAAAACCAAGCGTGTAGAAGGGGGCGATCGCGAGCAGATCGACCAACCCCTGGTAGCTGAAGATGAATGCGAATTTATTTCGGGCTGCGACGATGCGCAGCAGGTACTCGAAGGTGAATATTGCGACGACCGCGATCTCGGCCACATGCAATGCGTGCGTTGCCGACTCGGGCAGGCCGGGAATCGACTCCACGCCAATGGAGGCGATGCTGAAGATGACCAGCGCCAGGATGAGATTCTCGAACGCGCGGGCATAGGGCCCGCGGCTCTCCACCAGTAGCCGCGCGAAACCCTGGATCTTCGCCCTCGCGGCGTCAGCCCACCGCAGCACCGGCGTCCGCACGACCGGCAGCGTCAGGCTCGTCCGGGCGGTTCGTGCTCGCGATGGAACCGATGGATGGTCCACAGGTAGCTCTCCATGAGGGAGTCCTTGCCGAGCGCAGCGAGAATCTCGAGCCGGCGTCCGCCGACGAGCGTGCGCGCCAGCTGCGCGCGGGCGCGCGAGAAGTGCTTCAGTTGATTGCGGTACTGCCACAAGAGTTCGCGCGTCGCCATCTTGTTCTGGTGCAGCTCCCAGGATGCGAGTGTCACGGCCATGAGCCCTATGAGGAATGTGAATGCATTCTCGAGCGGTATGCCGACGAAGAGGTGCTCGCGCGCCTTCTCCCCGAGCAACAGCAGAGTCAGCACGGCGCAGATGATCACGCCGAACAGAATGCGCTTCAGCCACTTGGTGCGCACCCCGCTGCGGTGCAGTTTAGCCACTTTCCGCACGAAGTACTGGCGCTGATTCTCGATCCAGGCCCGGTCGACGGCATCGCGCTGGGCGGCATTTCCCGGATTGTCCTGCAGCCCGGGCGCTTCGACGCCGGTCAGCACGTGGCCGATCCAGCCGAAGCCATGGAAGCGGTTGATGCCCGAGAGCGACAGGACTTCGTCGGCGTCCACCAGCTGATCGCAGTGTGCCAGGCGCAGGTAGAACTTGACCCGAAGGGTTTCCGCGAGCGCACGGCACATCAGGTGCTTGGCGAACCAGCGCCGTTCGTGCAGCACGTAGTACACCGTGGCACTCCAGGTGAGAATCACGAGGTACACGAACAGCAGCAGTCGTGTACTCATGAACTTCTCGTAAGTGAGATAGGCAAGGCCCATCGCGAATGCCACGAGATTGAGGAACGTGAACAGCCGGTCGGAGCGCTTCTGGAAGTGCAGCGCGAGCCCATCAGCCTTGCCGTACTGGGTATTGATGCGCGTGAGCACCGGAACATCGTGCGGGTCCACCTGCAGTGTCGGGGGGAGGCTGTCGAACAGGGAGTCCGGAGCAGGGGGAGCGGCCCAGCTGCTGCGGAAGCGCTGGTATTCGTAGTTGTAGACATTCAGCGAACGCAGCTGGACTTCCAGCCGGCGGGGCGTCGTGGACAGGCGCTGCAGAGCGTTGTCGCCGAGCCCGGCGATAAAGCAGGGCGCCGTGCCGTTTAGCGTCGCTGCCTCCGCGCCCCCGCCGGCTTTCGCACGTGCGGTGGGAATCCAGTACACGAGCCGTGTCGGCAGGTCCGCATCGGCCGCGGCCTCGGAAAACTCGATGTGCTCGTCATCCTTGTTACGGTCCGTACGTACACCCAGATAGCGCAGAACGGTGTCGGCAGTGCCACCCGGCAGCGGCGATGGCTCTCCGTCCCACAGCGCGATGAGCAGACTGCAGCCACGGATGAGATGCCGCGTGAGGAGTGCGTAGTGGACGTCCCGATCCGCGATAGCCGTGACCGCCTCCCCCGATGCCGCGGTCAGGGGCAGCTCGCGGCAACGGACACGGGGGTGCGCCAGGAGTCTCTTGAGCACGTCGAAGGAATCGGCATCGAAGTCCGCCGCATAGTGCTCGAGCGGCATCGGCAGCATCGCATCGACACCGAATCCAAGCTCGAGAGCGGTCTCCGCGACGAGCAGGTCCGCGCCCGTCGCCATGCCTGCAACGATCCACAGCTCTGAGTCCGGCAGATGCTCAGCGAGCTGCCTGAGGAACGCGGTCACTGCAGCGCGCAGGCGTGGCAAGTCCTCCGCGCGCAGATCGCGGTGCCCGGAAACTCCAACGACAAAAGGTGAGACGGCGTCGTTCTTGCTGTCGTTCGACAAAGCTAGGTTCGTCGCTGGGATGAAGTGTGGTACTTGCCGCGGGGATTGTGCAGCCTGCGGCGCCCGCGGACAACGGCGTGTGTCGGCAATCTTCAAGCATTGCCGGCGGAGCCCCTCGCGTGCGAGAGGCAACTAGGCTAGACTTTTTTGATTACATCTGCGCCTTCGGGCCGGATAACTACATTAAATTGCGGCCATAGGGAATTTGGCCCTCCGAGAAAATACTTGGATACCGCCAAGTACCGGGCATTTCTCAGCTACAGCCACCGCGACGCGAAGTGGGGAGCCTTGCTGCACAAGGCGCTGGAGTCCTACCGACCTCCGAAGCAGCTGATTGGCACGGTCACGGCTCGCGGAGTGGTACCCAAGCGCCTCTCGCCTATCTTCAGGGACCGCGAGGAGCTCGCCAGCGCCACCGATCTCGGCACCGTCATCAATGAAGCCCTGAGACAGTCCGCCTGCCAGATCGTCATCTGCTCACCGAGCTCGGCTCGCTCGAAATGGGTCAACGAGGAGATCCTGGCCTTCAAGCGGCTCGGTCGCGAGGACCGCATTTTCTGTCTCATCGTCGATGGCGAGCCCAACGCATCGGACGATCCGGCGCACGCGGAGGAGGAGTGCTTTCCACAGGCGCTGCGCTACAAGCTGGGACCCGACGGCAATCTGAGCACCGTCCGCACCGAGCCGATTGCCGCCGACGCGCGGCAGGGCAAAGACGGGCGCAGCAACGCCAAACTCAAGCTGATCGCCGGCCTACTGGGCGTGGGCTTCGACGGCCTGCGGCAGCGCGAGCAGCGTCGTCGTCAGCGGCAGCTCTTCGCGATCGCCTCCGGTGCCATCGCCGGGATGGTGATCACCAGTGGACTCGCTGCGGCCGCTCTCTTCGCGCGTGCGACGGCCCAGCGGCAGACCGTCATTGCCAGGCGTGAGGCGGAAACCGCGCGTCAGACCACCGCGTTTCTCGTCGACCTGTTCAAGATCTCCGATCCGAGCGAGGCGCGCGGTAACAGCCTCACCGCACGCGAGGTGCTCGACAAGGGCGCAGCGCGCGTCGAAACGCAGCTGGCAAAACAGCCGGAGGTCCAGGCGACACTGCTGGATACGCTCGGAACGGTGTACATGGGGCTCGGCCTGTACAACCAGGCGAAGCCCCTGCTCGAGTCGGCGGTGACCAAGCGGCAGGCACTCGTGCCCGCGGAGCCCGCGGATCTCGCGCGCTCCCTGAGTCACACCGGGGACTTGCTCACTGTGCGTGCGGAGTATCCGCCAGCCGCGGCCGCATACACTAAGGCGATTGCCCTGCAGCGTTTGCTGCCGGCTGATCAACGCGATGACGCTGCGCTCGCAAACAGCCTGTTCGGTCTGGGCAATGAGCAGAAGCGCGCCGGCCAGTTCGCGGACGCAGAGCGGACTCTGCGCGATGCTCTTGCGCTGCAGCAACGTCTCTACAAGAGTGCCGATGTCGACACGGCACGTACTCTTACAGCGCTCGCCTTCGCGGTGAATGAGCGCAATCTCAACGAGGCGATTCCCCTGATGCAGAGCGCGGTGGCGATGCACCGCCAGCTTTGGGGTGCTGAGCCATATCCGGACTACGCAGACGCCCTCCAGGGTCTTGGCCTGCTGCTCCGCGACCAGGGTGACTACGATCAGTCCGAGAAGTTGCTGCAGGAATCGCTGGCGATGTACCGGCGCCTGCTGGGCGACAAGCATCCCGATGTGGCGATTGCGCTCGAAAATCTCGGACTCGTGCAGCATCGGAAGGGCAATCTTGCCGAGGCCGAATCGAGCTACCGACAGGCTCTCGCCATGGAGCGCGAACTGCTCGGTGAGGTGCATCCTGAGGTTGCGAACACTCTCGTTAATCTTGCGTACGTGATGTACGACACAGGCGATGTCGAGAGTGCGCTGCAGGTCTCAGGCAAATCCCTGGACATCTACCGCAAGCTCTTTCCTGGTGATAATCCCGAGGTCGCGCGCACCATGAACCGTCTCGGCTTCTGGTACACGGAGAAGCGTGACTATGCCACCGCCGATCGCTACCTCGAGGAGGCGCTCTCGATGCGCCGGCGGCTTTTCGGGAAGTCGCATC
>Ga0306920_100003065_pt1 | contig 21184 bp, 25 predicted proteins | sample flu12Cox44000170_FD_204666 | JGI IMG/M metagenome (GOLD analysis project Ga0306920, IMG submission 204666) | Lab enrichment of tropical soil microbial communities from Luquillo Experimental Forest, Puerto Rico - flux4day.12C.oxic.44.000.170 (v2)... | ecosystem: Environmental > Terrestrial >... | reverse complement strand
CAGGAGCCGGCCTGGAACGGAGGCGGGTACGCGGGCGCCGCGACGACGGCCGCGGCCGTGGGCACGGACACGTTCCGGCCCGTCAACAGTGCGGACTGGCAGGGACGCACAGCTCCGCTGCCGCCCAGGCCCCCGCAGCCGGGTAGCGGCGACAGGCCTCCCGGCCCCGGTGGGCCCTGGCGGGACCCGCGGCCCCGGCGGCGACAGATCCGGCGGCTGGTTACGTGGTCGGCGGTACTGCTGCTGGCCGGCCTGATCTTCCGCCGTGCCATCGCCTCCTTGGTGCTGATGGCGCTGTCGGCGGCCCTGCACCTGGTCGGGCTGAACGTGCACCTGCCCAGTGTGAAGTTCGCGTGGCCCTGGCAGACGATCGCCGCGGGCACGACGACCAACACCGACCTCGGTCCTTGGGTCCTGCAGAAGATAGAGGGGATCTCCAAGCCAGCCCTGGGCCAGGCGAACTTCAGCTTCTACTTCACCCACAAGGTGTCCAAGAACATCGGCCCGTGGCCATGCTGGTACCAGAGCACGTTCTACGCGGCCGGCCACGCCGCGGCGACGGTAGACCTCAACCCCGGCGCCTCGTGGTGGAAGCCGCCGGCCGGCCACTACAAGCTTCAGGTGCTGAGCCGCCCCGCGCACGGCAACCCCGGCCACGTAGTGGTCAGCATGGTGCTGCCCACGCCGCAACTGCCCCAGTCGGCGCACGACGTCACGATCGACAACATCCCTTCGCGGCCGATCGACACGCAGCACAGCTGGACGTATCCGGGCCTCGGGTGCGGCCTGGTCCTACGCCCGCAGTTCGCTCAGGCGGTGCTCTACTCGCAGGCCCAGTACATCGCCTTCTACAAAGCCACCCATCTGCCGCAGGTCACCGCGCCGCTGGTCCGGGCCGCGGAGAACCAGGCGTCGCTGACCATCCGGAATAACTTCGTCCAGCCCACGGTGAACGCTTTCGGCTACATGCTTGACCGGTTCACGCTGCGGTGGGCCGGGTCCGAGCCGCCCACGGGCCCGACGCAGGGCAAGGCGCGGCGCTGAGGACGCGATGCCGCTGACCTACGGGGCAGGTCACGCCGCGCGGGCGAGTATCGCGCGCAAGCCGGCCTCGGTCAGCGGGACCGGGTTGCCCCGCATACTGCTCGACCGCAGCGCCGGCGCGGCGATGCCATCGGCCTGCTCCGGTACCAGGCCGAACGCGCTAAGGCCGGGGATGGCCAGCAGCGCCAGCGTCCGGCGCACCCAGGCGACGCCGTCCTCGATAGTCGCCGCGGGATCGCCGGTGAGAAGGGCCGCCGCCTCGGCGTACCGGGCCAGGGCGGGATGATCCGGCGGCCCGGCCGCCCGCAGCGCCGCCACGTTCGCCTCGATGACCGGGGCAAGCAACGCGGCGCAGGCCACGCCGTGCGGCACCGCGACGGTGCCGCCGAGGACCCCGGCCAGGCCGTGCACGGCGCCCAGTTTCGCGTTAGCCAGCGCCATCCCGCCCGCAAGGCTGGCCACCGCCATGTCGGCCCGGGCGGCGAGGTCACTGCCGTCGGCGTAGGCCCGGCGCAGCCCCGTCGCCGCCCGGCGGATCCCCTCGCGCGCCATGGCGTCACTCAGCGGGCTCGCCTGCGGGCTGACGAATGGCTCCAGGCATTGGGTGAGCGCATCCATGCCGCTGGCGGCGGTGACCTGCGGCGGGCAGGACATAGTGAGCAGCGGGTCGACCAGCGCGGCCCGCGGCAGCATCGCGGCGGCGCGGAGGCTGGCCTTGACCTGGTGGTCCGGCGAGGCTAGCACCGCGTTCGCGGTGACCTCGGCGCCAGTTCCCGCGGTCGTGGGTACCGCGACGCACGGAGCAGAAGGACGGCTTATCGCCTGGCCGCCGCCGATGACCTCCAGGTAGTCCAGCGGGTCGCCGCCGTTACCCAGCAGCATGGCGGCCGCCTTCCCGGTGTCGATCACGCTGCCGCCGCCGATCGCGGCGACCACATCCGCGCCGTGCTCCCTTGCCGCCGCGACGGCCGCCCTGGCGAGGTCCACCGTGGGCTCACCCGCTACCGGGAACACCAGCGTGGGCAGGCCGAGCCCGGACAGCAGGTCGGCGTGCCGGTAGGGGCTTGCGCCGGTACAGACGAGCACCCGGGTGCCGTATCCCGCCAGCAGCCCGGGCAGCTCGGCCGAGCGGCCCGCGCCGACGATGACCCGGCCCGCGGTGGCGAACTCGAACGCTTCCATTGCCCCTACCCCGGCCCCGCGCCGACCGCCCAGTCGCCGCTCCCGGTGGGGAAGACCGCCGAGAACTTAGTCGAGGCACGCGGCTGCGCCATCATCTCGGCCACGGTGTCCCGCCAGGTGGCGTAGTGCGGTTCCTGCTTGTGCGCGGCCGCCGCATCGGCATCGCGGTAGACCTCGGCCAGGACCACGTGCGTGGGGTCGTCGTTGTCCTGGATCACATCGAACCGCAGCACGCCGGCCTCGCCCAGCGAGGCCCGCGCGTTGACCAGCGTCGCCGCCAGGAAGTCCGCCGTGCGCTCCGGCCGGACGTGGACGTGCACATGAACGATCAGCATGGCCAAATCCTTGCACTGTTCTGCCGGCCCACCACCCCGCCCACGAGCCGGCCCACCGCCCCGCCCCGGCCGCTGCCCCGGCGCGTGCCCGCGGTAGCCGCCCTGTCCCTACGATTGGGCGCATGGCCGAGCCGAGGTGGCTGAGCGCGGAGGAGATGCGGGCCTGGCAGGCCTTCCTCGCCGCGGGTGCGCTGCTTGACCGGCGCCTCGACCAGCAACTCAGGCAGGAGTCCGGCCTGTCGCACGCGCAGTACGAGATCCTCGTCCGGCTCGCCGCGGCGCCCGGCGGCGAGCTGCGGATGACCGACCTGGCCGGCGCCCTCTACACCACCAAGAGCGGCCTGACCTATCAGATCACCCAGCTGGAGAAGGCCGGGCTGGTGCGCCGCAGCGCCTCGCCGGGCGACGTGCGCGGCGTCGTCGCTGCTCTGACCGACGCGGGCCGCCAGCGGCTGGCGCAGGCGGCACCGGGCCACGTCGCGGCGGTCCGGAGGCTGCTGATCGACGTTTTGACCGCAGAACAGCTGTCGGCCGTGGCCAACGGCCTCGGTGAGGTCGCCCGCCGCCTGGGCGGGTGATGATTGAGGTAACGCTCAGCGGGCAGGGAGGGAACCGTACGCAACACCCGCGGAGGTTTCCATGCCCGGCACCAATAGCAACGAGTACGCGACGCAGGCGGCCAACGCCATCCGGCAGCTCGCTCAGCAGACTGCGGAGGCTGCGAAGCCGGTTGCCGCACAGGTGAAGCCGCTCGCCATTGACGCCAAACAAGCCGCTGGCCGCGGCATATACAAGGCCCGCGTCTGGGTTGCGCCGCAGGTCGATCGCACTGGGCAGGCGCTGCAGGAGACCGTGGCCCCCAAGGTCGCCGCGGCACTGCACTCGTCAGCGCAAAGGCTGGACCCCGGCGAGCCGCCGCACCGCGGCTGGCGCAAGGGAGCGGCCGCCATCTCGATCCTGCTGGCGGCGGCGGCCGCCGCAGTCGCCGCCGTGGCGGCCCGCAACCGCAAGGCTCGCGCTGCCATGGCGAGCGGCGAGGAGGCCGCGCCCACCGCCGACGAGGCGAACGCGGGCGCCGATAGTGAAGTCAAGGATCCGGCCCGCACCTCCTGACGCTTGCGCCGGCCGGCCCCAGAACATGCGCTACGCAGCGCCGGGGCCGGCCGTTTGCCTTGCCCACCCTGCACTCTTGGCCCGTCCCTGCATACGTCCAGCCCGGCCCCCTGGTTGTGGGCCGGGCTGGACCCACACCAGCCTGCACCAGTCCAGCCCAGGCCCCTAGTTGCGGGCCGGGCTGGACAGCGCACCGGAGGTTGTGTTACCGCTGGGTAGCCTGGGCAGTTATCTGGGGATGAGCCCCATGAGGAACGGGATGTGCGATGAGTACCCAGCAGACAGGACAGACCCGGAATGTCAGCGAGCGCGAGGCGCGCCAGGTGGCGGAGGCAGCCAGGGAATCCGGCTGGCAGCAGCCCAGCTTTGGCAAGCAGCTGTACCTGGGTGACTTCCAGCTGGACCTGATCCACCCGCATCCCCGGCCGGACGAGGAGGCCGTGCGCCGCGGCGAGGAGTTCTGCACCCGGATGCGGGAGTTCTGCGAGACCTCGGTTGACAGTGCGCTCATCGAGCGGGAGGCCCGGATCCCGGATGAGGTGGTGAAGGGGCTGGCCACGATCGGGGCGTTCGGCATGAAAATCGCGCCGGAGTACGGAGGGCTGGGGCTCACCAACCTGTACTACAACCGCGCGCTGATCATCGCCGGGTCTGTCTCGCCGGTCCTCGCCGCGCTGCTGTCGGCGCACCAGTCGATCGGGGTGCCGCAGCCGCTCGCGCTGTTCGGTACCGACGACCAGAAACAGCGCTACCTGCCCAGGTGTGCGGGCGGCGAGATCAGCGCGTTCCTGCTCACGGAGCCGGATGTGGGCTCGGACCCGGCCCGGCTGAGCACCACCGCGACGCCGTCGGAGGATGGCTCGCAGTACGTGCTGAACGGCGTGAAGCTGTGGACCACAAACGGGGTCATCGCCGACCTGCTTGTGGTCATGGCCCGGGTCCCACAGAGCGAAGGGCACCGCGGCGGGATCTCCGCGTTCGTGGTGGAGGGCAACGCGCCAGGTATCACCGTCGAACGGCGGAACGCCTTTATGGGCCTGCGCGGCCTGGAGAACGGACTGACCAGGTTCCATGAGGTCGTGATCCCGGCCACGAGCCTGGTCGGCAAGGAGGGCCAAGGCCTGAAGATCGCCCTGACCACGCTGAACACCGGCCGGCTTTCGCTGCCGGCGAGCTGTGTCGCGGCCGGGAAGGTCGCGACGAAGATCGCCAGGGAGTGGTCGCGGGAGCGGGTGCAGTGGGGGCGCCCGGTGGGCGAGCACGAGGCGGTGGCCAAGAAGATCTCGTTCATCGCCGCGACCACCTACGGCCTCGAGGCGGTGGTCGAGCTGTCCAGCCAGCTTGCCGACGACAAGCGCAACGACATCCGCATCGAGGCTGCGCTGGCCAAGCTGTACTGCTCGGAGATGGGCTCGCGGATCGTGGACGAGCTGGTGCAGGTCCGCGGCGGCCGCGGCTACGAGACGGCAGAGTCCCTGGCCACGCGCGGCGAGCGCGGCGTGCCCGCCGAGCAGATGGTGCGGGACATGCGCATCAACCGGATCTTCGAAGGCTCTTCGGAGATCATGCGGCTGTTCATCGCCAGGGAGGCGGTGGACGCGCACCTGTCGGCGGCCGGCGAACTCATCGAACCGGGAGTGCCCACCGGCCAGCGGGCCCGCGCGGCCGCCAAGGCGGGCGGGTTCTACGCCAAGTGGCTGCCCACGCTGATGACCGGCGAGGGACAGCGGCCTGGTGCCTACAGCGAGTTCGGCCCGCTCGCGGAGTACCTGCGCTACGTGGAGCGGGCCAGCCGCAAGCTGGCAAGGGCCACGTTCTACGGGATGGCACGGTGGCAGGGCAAGCTGGAACGCAAGCAGGGCTTCCTCGGCCGGATCGTGGACATCGGCGCCGAACTGTTCGCGATCAGCGCCGCCTGTTCCCGCGCGCAGTACGACGCGATCAGCGGTACCGGCCGTGGCCCGGTGGCATTCGAGCTGGCCAAGGTGTTCTGCGCGCAGGCAAGGCAGCGGGCCGAGGAACTGTTCGCGCAGCTGTGGCACAACACCGACGCCACCGACTCGGCGCTGGCCCGGCACGTGCTCGCGGGCCGCTACACCTGGCTGGAGGAGGGCATCATCGACCCGTCGATCCCCGGGCCGTGGATCGCCGCCGCCGAGCCGGGCCCGTCCAAGGCCACCAACGTCCACCGCCACATCGGCTGACCGCCGCAGCCTGCCCACGCCGGCCTCTACCGTTCGCGGTCGTCGGCCAGCCGCTCGCGCTGGTCAGCCTCCCGTTCGCGGTCATCGGCCAGCCACTCCCGCTCGTTGGCGTCGCGTTCGCGCCAGTCATCGGCGTAGTCACCTGCCGTCGACGATCGCTGGGGATGGCCCATGCATTCAGAAGGCACCCGTGGCGAGGTGGACTGCCAGCCGCGATGTTCGTACTCGGCCCGGCTCCCGAGCGCGGCGAGTGGGGTAATGATCGCCTACAGCGGCTGAGCGGCGGTCCTGGCGAGATAGGCGTCGAACGCGGTCAGCTTCTCGGTGTCCTCGTACACCTCGTAATCGGTGATCCGGCCCCATTTCGCGGTAGCCCAGATCACGTACCTGTTGTCGTAGACGGCCGTGCCGCGGGGCCCGTCGCAGCGATCGGTGCCGCGCAGGATAAGGGTCATCCGCCAGGGCGGCCCGGCCGCCACCACGTCTTCCGCCTGATGCTGCAGGCCGGTCGCGATCATGCGGCGCAGCCAGGCCTCGACGTGATCACGGCCGACCGTATCTATCGCCCAGGAACTCGAGCCCGGAAAGCGGAAGTGCACGCCGGGCGACTCCATCCGGAGCAACGGGCGAACGTCCCCCCGGTTGAGCGCGGCCAGGCTGCGCGTGACCATTCTGCGGGCCAGCCAGGATCGCAACATCGGGCCCTCCGGTGCTAGATTGATCGCTCTAGCGAGAGTACGGACGGCGCCGTCATGCCGTCAAGGGCCGGAAGGGGCTGCGATGACCGGGACCAGGCAGCGGATCATCGGCGCCACCGCCGTACTCATGCGCCGGCAGGGCTACGAGGCCACCGGGATGAAGGAGATCGTCACGGCCGCTAGTGCGCCGTTCGGATCGGTCTACCACTTCTTTCCTGGCGGTAAGGAGCAACTCGGGGCCGAGACCATCCGGTGGTCGGGAGCCGAGTACGCCAAGCTGCTTGCCGTCGCGCTGGATTCCAGCCCGGACCTGGCTGGCGGCGTGCGCGCCTTCTTCGAAGGGGCCGCCGAGCACCTGGTGGCCACCGGGTACGCAGACGCATGCCCGATCGCGACCATCGCCCTGGAGGTGTCCAGCCACAGCGAGGTACTCCGGCAGGCGTGCGCGGAGGTCTTCGAGATGTGGATCGGTGACGGCACCCGCCGCCTCGCCGCCGGCGGCGTGCCGCGCGGCGCGGCCCGCCGCCTGGCGATCGAGATGCTGGCCCTGCTGGAGGGGGCTTTCGTGCTGTGCCGTGCCGCCCGCGACACCGAGGCGCTTAAGGTCGCGGCCGACGCCGCGGTTGCTTCGCTGGCCGCCGTCCTCACGCCCGCCGCAGGCGGGCCGGACGCCACACCAGCGGGCCGCCAGCAGAAGAGCGACTGACCCTGGCCGGTGCCGCAAGGCTTACCAGCGGCCGCGGTGCACGACCTCGTGGAAGGTACGGCGCTTGGGGTTGCGGACCGGGGCCAGCGGCCGGCCGGCCGGATAACCGAACGAGACGAGCATTGCCGAGGACCGGTCGCCGGGAAAGCCGAGCAGCCGGCGGGCGAGCGCCAGGTCCCTGATGCCCGCGTGGCCGCTCCCGATCCCGAGGTCGGCGGCTGCCAGCATCATCGACATCACCGCCTGGCCCAGGTCGAACTGGGCCCGGCGGAACGGGTTGTCCTCGGCCGGCCCGATCACCACGACGGCCGCTGCCGCGCCGGCCACATGACCGGCGCCGGGCCCGGTGCTTGCCAGTTCGCGAAGCTGGCCGCGGTCGGTGACCAGGATGAAGTCCCACGGCTGCCAGTTCTGTGAGGACGGCGACCGGCGCCCGGCCTCGAGTATCTGGTCCAGGTCCGCCGCCGGAACCGGGCGGTCGGCAAAGGACCGCACGTTACGGCGGGATGTGATGGCCTCCCAGGTCTGCATGACGGTCCCAACGCCACCGGTGCCGCGTTCATTCTCGGCGCGCGGGCGGCTCTCCGGGTTCCGGGGCGAAGTCCCATACCGCCCGCATGAGCTGCTCGGGGGACTCAAGCTGCGGGAGGTGGCCGGTTTCTGGCAGCAGCTCGAACCGGGCGCCGGGGATGGCAGCGGCATAGGCGCGGCCGTAGCCGGGATCGACGATCCGGTCGGCGTCGCCCCAGACAACCAGGGTGGGTGTGGCGATCGCGGCGAGACGGCCGAGCAGGGACGGGTCGGTCATCCGTGTCCCGCCATATACCTGCAGCGCGGCCCGGTTGGCGGCCATGCCGGCCCGCTGCGCCTCGGTCGTGGCGGCCGGGTCGATACGGAACGCGGCGGGGTCGTGGTAGGACAGCCGGGCCAGTTCGTCCAGGCTCAGCGGGAAGATGTCGGTGACCGGGTGAGGTGACGATGCCCGCGGTCGCGAAGTCGGCACTGGTCTCGGAGGCCACCGCCTACCGGTACTTCCCCGATCTTGCGTCGCTGCTGCGTGAGGCGCTGGCCGGGGTGTGGCCGGGCCCAGAGGCCGCCCTGGCGCCGGTCGCGGGCTCGGAGGATCCCGTCGAGCGCGTCGCCTGCGCGACCGAGGCCCTGCTCCGGCACGTGCTCAGCTACCAGGGCGCGGTGCGCGCCATGATCGCCGCCACGATCACCCGGCCGGACGGGGCCGCGATGCGGCCCGGGCACCGGTTCGGGCTCATCGACGAGGCGCTCCGCCCGCTGCCGGCCGGCACCGCAGGGCTGGCCCAGCTCAAGCGGGACCTCGCCGTGGTCGTCAGCGCCGAGGCCCTGTTCACCCTCACCGACCTGTGCGGCCTGTCCCCCGAGGACGCGATCGCCAGCGCCGTCCACACCGCCCGCACCCTCGCGTACGCCGCCACCGGAAAAAATCGTCTGGCCGCGACGCGGGTCTAAGCAGGTGAAGGACGAAGGGAAAGGAACCAACCCATGCGTAAGGCCCGTACCAGCACCGAGGCGGCCGTCGGCCGTGAGATCACCAAGCCGGACGAGCAGTGGCGCCAGGAACTGACCCCGCTGCAGTACAGCGTGCTGCGGCAGGCGCACACCGAGCGGCCGTTCACCGGGGAGTACGTCCACAACCACGAGGACGGGTTCTACCGGTGCGCGGGTTGCGGGGCGAAGCTGTTCAGCTCCGACGCCAAGTTTGACTCGGGCACCGGGTGGCCCAGCTTCGACCAGCCCGCGGTCGCCGAGGTGGTCGAGTTGCGGCCGGACAACAGCCTGTTCATGCGGCGCACCGAGGTGGTCTGCCGCCGCTGCGGCGGTCACCTGGGCCATGTCTTCAACGACGGCCCTACGCGGACAGGCGACCGGTACTGCATCAACTCCTGCTCGCTGGCGTTCGAGCCCGCGGGCCAGGACACCGCGCAGCCCGAGGCTCCGCAGGCGCGCGGCTGAGCCGTGCGGCCGGCCCGGCTCGGGGTGGGCCCACTACCCTGAGCCGGGGAGGGAGACGTGATGGGCATGCTCGGCCAGGCCGGCGACCACGAATGGTCACAGCAGCATCTGTCGCACTACGTCGAGGGTGAGCTGCGCCCCCGGGCGCGGCGCCGCCTCGACCGCCACGCGCGCGGCTGCGTGGACTGCGGCCGCGGCATCCGCGCGATGCGCGCGCTGGTGTACGCGGTGCAGGGACTCGACGGGCTGGCCGGCATCCGCGCGCCCGCGACGATCTTCGACCGGGTCCGGCTGGCCGGGCCCGGCGGCGCCGCCTCATCGCAGAACGCGTGATGGCCGGGCCGGACGGCCAGGTTCCCGATGCCGCGGAGACCGAGGCCAGCCTGCTCGCTCGTGCCCAGGCGGGTGACGTGGCCGCGTTCGAGCGGCTCTCCGGCGCGTACGCCGATCGCCTGTTCATGCTGCTGTACCGGCTGCTCGGCGACCGGGCCGAAGCCGAGGACATCGCCCAGGAGGTCATGCTGCGCGCCTGGCGTGGCATCACCAGGTTCCGCGGCCAGTCCAGCTACTTCACCTGGCTCTACCGGATTGCGATGAACGAGGCCAACCGCGCGCTGGAGAAGCGGGCCCGCCGGCCGGCCGGGGTCTCGATCGGCGCACAGGAACTGGAACTGCCCACTGCCCCCGAGGAGGAACCCTCCCGGCAAGCCGAGAACAGCGAACTGCGCCGGGCCCTGAACCAGGCCCTGGCCGGCCTGCCGCCTCCGCTGCGCACCGCCATCGTGTTGCGCGACGTCGAGGGGCTCTCCACCCAGGAGGCCGCGGAGATCGCCGGTGTCAGCCAGGCCGCGTTCAAGAGCCGGCTGCACCAGGCGCGGCTGCGGGTCCGCGCCGCCGTCGGCGACGAGGCCCTGGTCAGCTCAGGCGGCTGAGGACGGCTTGCGGGCGATGAAGACGAATTCGAGCCCGGGCCCGGGGCTCACTGAATAGCGCATCGGCCACGTAACGACCCTACGGCCGGCACCTGGGCGGGCCAGTGACCGCGGTATCGGGCCGATGGTCAGCGCGCGTACTTCAGCACCAGGTCGCCGACCTGCGGGAGCGCGGCCTGGATATGCTTGCCGGCGCCGCCGCGGACGGAACGGTATGCCTTGACGATCACCGGCCGGCCGGAGGCCGCGGCGCGGGCATCGGTCACCGCGAGCATCGCCTCGGCGACCTCATCGCCGCGCTTGGTCAGATAGTCGCCGAAGTCAGCGCCACCGGATACGAGGAAGTCGGCCCAGAACGGCTGGAGGTTGTCCGCCATCCCCGGAAGCAGGGTCCCGACCATCTTCCGGACGTGGCCAGAGGCGAACGTGTTGACCGTCTTGTAGGCGAGCTTGACCGCGATCCCGGAAATACCTGACTTCTCGCCGACCTCCCGCTCGATCAGCGCGTTGCAGTCGTCGATCACATGAGGCTTGTTCTCCGGCGCAAGCAGGATCTCGTGAAGCGTGGCTGCCATCGGTCTGTTCTTCTCCTTGTCACTGGGGCGTTGCCCGTTGGATTCCGCACGCATACGCGAGTGAGTCCCCGCCACGGCCGGGTGGCCAGGCTTCGCTCACATCGGGGCCCGCCTAAGTTACCGTGCCCGGGGTCGGTCCGTTGCAGGAACTTCGTGACGACCGGGTGATCGTTTGGGGCCTGGTCAGGATGCCGGATCCGGATCGGTTAGGGCATCCAGCATCTCGCCGAGGTGCTCCATGATTCCGAAGTGGCCCTCGCCCTTGCGGATCACGAGCCGCGCGTCCGGCAGGTTCTCCGCGAGCCATCGTCCGAGTGGGAGCGGCGCGAAGCGGTCGTGGGTGCCGTACCACAGCAGCACCGGGCAGCGGATCGCGCTAAGGTCCACATCCCACGTCCCGAGCCAGGAGACGTTGTCCCAGCCGCCGCCGCTGGTTCCCGCGCGGAGCCCTTCACGCATCGTGGCGGTGAGCGCCGAGACGAGCCGTGGATCCTTCATTAGCTCGCTGTCGCGGGGTGACAGCAGGTCCGCGAAGGCGACCGCCGGACCTTGGCCACCGGGGGCGACGGCGCCGATAAGCGGCTCGAATCCGGCGGCAAACCGGGCAGCGGCCGCGGCCGGGTCGGCGGGCAAGTGCTTCATCGCGGCCTGGTCGTTGTCGTCGAGATGGTCGAGCGCACCGGGGACCAGCTGGAACGGGGCGGCGCCCGAGGCGACCCCGGCCCGGATCACCCGGTCACCCGGGACCGTGGCGGCGGCCAGCGAGCCCGGTCCGCCGCCGGACATGCCGAGCGTCGCGAACCGGGCCACGCCCAGCCCATCGGCAACCGCATGGGCATCGGCGGCGATCGACGCGAGCCCGAACGGCGCGGCGGTGGACCCCCCATATCCGGGCCGGTCAAACGTCACGAGCCGGACGCCCTGCTCGCCCGCGACGTGCTCGCCGAAACCAAGGTCAAGACGGGAGCCGGGGGTCCCATGGAAGTAGATCACCACAGGGCCGTCAGGATCGCCGGCGTCGCGGACCCGCAGTACCCGGTCTCCACGGTCTATCTCAATCTCACGCATCCGTTTAGTGTCTGATGCAACGGCAGCACCCTGCCAGTCTTTGGATGGACAGGGCACCCGCGCCGTAACCGTGCACGGATCACCGAGGCGGAGGCCCCGATGGTAAAAGCCGCGGAGCCGCCCGGCGGTCACGTGCTCACACTGCGCCGGCGCGCGATTCTTCAGTTCATCGAGGAGTACGCAGTTGCCAACGACTGTGCACCCAGCGACCAGGAAATTGCGGATGGGGTGGGCCTGAAGGGCAGATCCAGCGCTCATTACCACCTGCAGATATTGAAAGCCGCGGGTTACCTGAGCTATGAGGAGGGCGCGCCGCGCACCGTCAGGGTGAAGCGCGCCGGCCAGAAAGCTAAAAGGAAGCCGGGTCACGCAGGCATGGAGAAAGTGGCCTGGGTGCCGGTGATCGGGCAGGTCGCGGCGGGCGACCCGATCCCGCCCCTAGCCTCGGTTCAGGACCGCTTCCCGCTGCCCAGGGAGATGGTCGGCGCGGAAGAAGGGCTCTTCATCTTGAAGGTCGTCGGCGATTCCATGACCGGCGCCGGGATCTTCCCCGGCGACTGGGTGGTGGTGCGCCGGCTCTATGACCGGCCCCAGAACGGTGACATCGTGGCCGCACTGCTTGCCGGGTTCGAGGACGAGGGCACCGTCAAGACCTACCGCAAGGTTGACCGGCGCGTTTGGCTGATGCCGCACAACCCGGCCTACCTGCCCATTCCCGGCGACAAGGCGACGATCCACGGCAAGGTGGTCGCCGTGCTACGGCAGGTCTGAACGGCTACCCGACCGGCACATGGGCCGACCGTACCGGCCCCATGGCCTGGATGGTCAGGTCCACTGCTGCTATGCGGACACCTGGAATCTGGGCGCAAGGTCGGTTTTGCGCGCCTCAGCGAGCAAATTTGTCAGCGATGGCACCGCCATGCCTGCCCGCAAGGCTGCCGCGCCCACGTATTTACCGCGCCGGAGGATGCGCCCCTCCGAAGTCTTGATGTCAGATGCCACGACGCAGCAGCCCGAGCCCAGCGCCTGGTATGTGTCCAGCCAAAAGACGATGCCGGGGTTAGCCGCGATCAGGCTATCGAGCAAAACAATGTTGCCCGCCTGATAGTCCTTCCAGAACCAGCGCCCGAAGAACCGCTCGATGCTGAACGGGGGCCACTGCGACTCCGGCGTGCCCACAAGTGGCATGACCGACCAGACCGGTACCGGCGAGTCGGGCCGGTAGCTTGCGTAAATCACGATAAGCGCCGTGACTATCTCCTGATAGGCCCAGCCGAACAGCGACCCGTCGCGCGGGACAGGGATGCCTTGCTCGACGACGTTCGCAACCAGTTCCGGAACCTCGCCGCCGTCGGCCGCAATCTCCACGGCGCCCGTGGCGCGCCATGGGCTGAGCGTGTAGTCAGTCCTGCTTCTACTGCGGATGCGCATGAGCACGAAGAACCTGACCTGCTCACCGTCGCACAGCATAAGAACCATCGTGTGCATGGCCGGGATATGGTCGACGCCACTCACGGCCAGTGGATACTCGTTGAACAGATAACGGCACGCCAAGTAGGCGCGGCTGGCAGGCACCATTGCTCGGGCACCTCCCTCACTCGGGCCCCAAGCTTCTTCTTCGAACATAGATTCGAATAAGCGCCGAGTCAAGGAAGCCGGAATAGATCTGGGCGCGAATCCGCCACCCGCCGGGTTACCGGCCACCGGCACCACAGCACGGCGTCAGCGCTGGCCGGCGCCGGAATCGGGGGACGAGAGGCGCTGCCAGAGTTGCTGGAGCAGTTTCCGGTCGGCGGCCGAGGTAGTGGCGAGGAAGGTCCGCCGCAGCACCGTGTTGTGGGTGCGCCGGGCGGCCCGCAGTGCCCGGTCGCCCTCCGCGGTGAGGACCGTGAACCACTTGCGGCGATCGGCCGGGTCGAGTTCACGTTTGACCAGGCCGTCGCGTTCCAGGCGGGTCACCAGATGGGTGATGCCCGCGGGGCTGAGCATCGCCTCGCGGGCCAGCGCCGACATGCCGAGCCGGTGATCAGGAGCGTTGAACAACGTGATCAGCGCGTCGAACTCGGAGACCGCGAGCTTGTGCTGCTGGCGCAGTTCGGCGTCCAGATCTTGCAGCACGGTGCGGTGCAGCACCAGCAGCGCGGCCCACGACTCCCACTCCTCCGGCGCCATGAACTCATGGCCGTCGGTACTCGGCCCCTCCATGCTCCCAGTATATTTCCTTCGGTAAGAAAAGACCACTCCGGGCACCAGGGCCTCCGATAGATGGGACAGTTGCCCGATGCACCGAACCGTAAGGGTCGATGTAATTCGTATACATAGCGTGGGTAACACAGCCCGCATTACGGAGGAACCTGATGGATTCGCCAGGTGAGCGCTTCGCGCAGGCTCTCGCGCACCAGGACACGGACGCGCTTTGCGCGGTACTGGCCGACACGGTCGACTTCCAGGCCCTGACGCCCCGCCGGCACTGGCAGGCCAGCACCGGCAGGCAGGCGGCCGAGGAGATCATCCTCGGCACGTGGTTCGATGCCGGGACGCAGATCCTCGAACTGTGCTCGGTGACCACCGGGCAGGTGGCGGGGTGCGAGCACGTCGCCTACCGGATGCGGGTGCGCGAGGACGGCGACGATTACCTGGTCGAGCAGCAGGCCTACTATCGCACCGACGGCCCGCGCATCTCCTGGATGCGGATCCTGTGCTCGGGCTTCCAGCCGGTCGTGGCGGAGCCGGCGGCGCACGGGTAACCGGGTCAGCACGGCGGCCCGGCTGACCGGCCTGGCCCGGTCATGGCTGAATATACGCAGCTAGATCAGGGTCTCCGGCGTTTGTCTGCCATGCCAGCGATGATTACCTGGGTGGCGGGGAGTCCCATGACGCATGCAGCACGACAACGGGAGGCCACGACATGAGCCATGAGCCGCAGATCCAGGAGCGCTCCGCGCAGCACTACGCCGGCATCCCGGTGACCGTCACCATGGACGGCCTGTCCAGCGCCATAGACAGCGCCTTTTCCGAACTGTTCGGCTGGCTGGCGAGCCAGGGCATCACGCCGGCCGGGCCGCCGTTCATCCGCTACCTGGTCATCGACATGCCGGGCGAACTACAGGTCGAGATGGCGGTACCGGTGGCCGCGCCGATCACCGCCAGCGGCCGCATCCAGCCAGGCACCCTGCCCGGGGGCAGGTACGCCGTGCTCCGGCACACCGGGCCGTATGACGGGCTGATCGCCAGCAACGCCGCGCTGCTGCGGTGGGCACAGGAGCAGGGGATCGAGTTCGATACCTGGGACACCGCCCAGGGTTCCGCCTGGCGCAGCCGGGCCGAGCACTACCTCACCGATCCTTCCCAGGAGCCCGACCCCGCCAAGCTGGAGACCGACGTGGCATTCCTGATCAAGTAGGGCGCCAGCGCGAGCAGCACAAGGCGGGAAAGGCGGACCGGGACGCCGCCTACCGGGCGGCACTCGACGCACCGCCGGGAACCCCGCCCAACGGCTTCCCGCGCCGGCCCGCCGGCCTGACCTGGTCCGGCCTGAGGAGCCGGGGGCCACGCCCCGGGATACACCGGTCGCGGCCAGCCTTGCGTGCCCTTGCGGACTGCTGTAACACACCCATGGGCATCAGGCCCGGGCGCCGGCAGTCTGTCCACCCGGTATTACGCCGGGCTAATCTGCGGACCGCGAACCGGGCCTCCCGCGGGGTGGCCAGCGGGCCGTCTCGCCATTCCAGCGCGGGCGAGGTCAGGTAGGCGAACGGGAAGCGGCGGAAGAACGCCTCGGTGTACTCCTCCATGGCGGCAAGGGTGAGTTCGTCACCCGGGCAGCGGTGCTGCCCCGGGCCGAATGCCAGCCACGCCCCGCCCCGGGGGTGACGGACCGCGGAAACCAGCGACGGCAGCACTAATGTCCCTTCCGGCACCGGGCACTGGCCTATCCGCGCGCCTTTGCCGGCGACCAGCGGCGGGGTGACGGGGAACAGCGCCTCCTGCACGATCGCTTCCCGCACGACCTGCGCCCAGGTGCGCTCCCCGAGGAACACCCCGGCGGCGATGCCGGGGTGCTGCAGCAGCCAGATCAGCGCCCGTTCCAGGACCGGCAGCAGCGCGGTGGCGCCGTTGCTGACGGTGGCGACCGCCCGGATGATTTCCTCGAGCGTGTACCCGGCTCGCTGCATGGCCATATACATCTGCGCCACCAGCCCGCCGTCGGGGCTGGCCTGCTTGGTGGCGATAACCTCCTCGTAGTAACCCCAGATGGCATGCCAGGCCGCCTGGGCTTTGATGACTCCGCCACCGGGCTGCACGACACCGAACGCGAACTCCCCGGCGGGCCGGATGATGGGCGCCCAGTCCGTGATGGGTACGCCGAGAGCGGCGCAGACGGTGGCGGCGGTGGCCGGCTCGGCGTAATCGATCCGCAGGTCGCCGATGCCGTGCAGGCCGATCTGGTCGAGCAGGCCGACCGCGGCCTGCCTCATCTGGGGACGCAGCGCATCGGCCGCGTCGCTGGTGAACAGGTGCCCGATCGTCTGGCGGAGCCTGCGGTGGGCCGGGCCGTCCATGCCGAGCAGGTGGCCGGGCGGATCATCGCCCGGGACTTCAGCGCCGGTCAGCGGGGTTTCCAGCCGGTTGGCCATCCGCCACGCCGGGGAGCTTTTCACGCTCAGCAGATCCTCGTACCGGTGGAGCACGCGCATGGGCTCGCCGCCGGCCGGGGCCGTGACCTCGGCATGGTCTTCGGTGAGCACGGCGGGGAAGCCGCCGGCTGGCTGGGCGGCGAATGTGAGGGAGGTTGCGGCGGCCCGGTCGGCCGGGGAGCTGGTGGTGGTCATGGGCACTCCTTCGGCCGCGCAGCTCTTCGCTGCCCAGAACTGAGCGCCAGCGGCTGCCCCAGCACCGAACGGGGCACGCCGGATGCTGGGACAACACGCCCGCCATCCAATTCCAAATCGGCTCTGTTGCGGTTACCTTGACGTGTGCCTTGCACCGCAGGTCAAAGGCCATATATCGGGGCGCAGGCACGGCAAATCCGTCGCGCCCGCCGGGCGCGTCGCCGGGCGGTGCCGCGCTAGGCCTTCCTGGCGACCCCGAGCCAGTAGTTGTAGATCCGAGCCGAATGCGCGTGCTCGGTGTCAAATCCCGGTACCCGGCCCGCGGCCAGGCGCACCCGCCGTTCCCGTCTGGTCGGACATGGGGTGATGTTAGCCCGCCGTCAGCGGACGGCCGTGGTCAGGCCGAGTTTGGCGGCCCGGTTCGCGGCCGCGCGCCGGGTTGGTGCGTCCAGCTTGGCCAGCACCGCCGACACGTGATGGTCGACGGTCTTGACCGAGATGAACAGCTTCCCGGCGATCTCCGCGTTGGTGTGCCTGGCGCAGATCAGGTCCAGGACCTCGCGCTCGCGCCTGGTCAGCCCGAGGGGGTGCTCCCGCGTCGCCGCACGGGGCCCGGCGGGGATCGACCGGATCGCGAGCCGGCGCATCTTCTGCCTGGTGAACCTGGCCGTGGCCGAGGCGCCGAGGTCGGTGAAGATCCACAGCGCCTTGCGCAGCGAAGCCTCGTCGGCCGCCCCGAGCAGGGCCATCCCGGCCTCGAAGGGGCAGCCCAGGTCCGTCCAGAGGCGGGCCGCGCCCACCCAGTCGCGGTCAAGCTGATGCTGGTAGGGCGCCGCGAGCTCACCGCGCGGCGGCCGGTCCGAGCCGGTGCGCCGCAGCCAGACCGCGACCGCGCCGCGGTCCCATCCGTCGCAGCCGCCGGCCGCGTCATCGGCAAGCTCGGCCTCGCGGCGGGCGTCCGCCAGGTTGCCTTCCAGCCAGAAGGCCTCGGCGCGGGCCAGCCGCACCGGGACGATCGCCTGCGCCTCGCCGGCCCCGTCGGCGTAGTCGATGGCCTCGTCGAGACAGTCCCAGGAGGCCGCGGCTTCGCCGCGCCGGGCCTGGATCAGGCCGAGCCGGTGCAGCGGGCAGAGCCGGATGTTCGGGGACGGTCCCCCGGTGCTCAGCAGCTCCGCGCAGAGGGCCAGGGCCTCGTCCCAGCGGCCCGTCCGCTCCAGGGCGCTGGTCCGCTCGCTGCGCGCGTAGATGGAGTAGATGGTGATGTCGTGGTCGTCGCAGTACGCGAGCCCCTTGGCGAAATATTGGCCGGCGGCGGCCCAGTCGCGCTCGGCGACGTAGCTGGCGTGCAGGTTCACGTAGGCGCGGCCCACCTCGGACTCATGCCGGCCGGCCAGCGCGATGTCCAGGGCCTGGCACAGCGTGCCCGCCCATTTCCCGCCGGTTACCCTGACCGCGCAGGCCTCGGTGTTCAGCGCGCTGCTGAGCACCTTGGTCAGGCCGAGCGGCCAGGCCACCCCCTGCGCCCGCCGGGCCAGCTCGATCGCCTCCGGGTTGGCGCCGCGCATCATCCACATCGAGCCCAGGGTGGCGTATGCCCAGGCCAGCTCCGGGGTTGGGCCCAGCGGCTCGAGCAGTTCTATTGCCGCCCGGGCGGCGGTGGCCGCGTCATCACCCCGGCTCAGTGAGCACATCGAGGAGGCCAGCCAGCGGAGCGTGTCGCCCTCCCGCAGCCGGTCACCCACCGCGCGCCACAAGGCGAGCGCCCGCTCCCATGCGCCGGCCGCCTCCTGCCAGCGGTCCAGCAGCGATGCCTCGTACGCGAAGCCGTCGTGCAAGGCGGCGGCCGTGGCGGGATCGGCCTGATCGGCGAAGCGCAGTGCCCGCTCGAACTGGGCGGCCGCCTCACGGTGCGAGCCCAGTGCGGCGGCGCGGCGAGCGGCCGAGGCCGCGTACCGCAGTGCCGCCGGGCCATCGCCGGCCGCCTCTGCGTGGAACGCCATGCAGGCGTCGTCATCACGGCCGAGTGCCTGCAGCGACGCCAGGATCCGTGCGTGGATGGCGGGGGACCGATGGGCGGTCACCGCTCCCGCCACCGCGAGCCGCGCGATCTCATGACGGAACTGCAGCGCCACGCCGTCCGCGGTGAGCAGCCCGGATGCCAGCAGTTCGTCGATCACCGGCGGCGGGCAGCCCGCGACGGAATCAAGCAGCGCGACCTCGACCCTGGTGCCGATCAGCGCCGCCGCATCCAGCACCGCACGCGCGGCGGCGTCCAGGCGCGCCGCCCGGGCCAGCACCGCATCCCTGGCCGTGGCCGGCACGTCGCTCGTCCCCGCCTGCACGGCCTGGCTGACGTAGAACGGGTTGCCGCCGGTCAGCCGGTGCAGTGCGGCGGCGTCGAGGCCACTCCCGCCGGCCAGCACCGCCACCGCTTCCGCAGAGAGCGGCGGGAGGCCGATGCGCCGGACGCACCGATGGGTGGCCAGGTCGCCCAGGGCCAGGCGGAGCAGGTCCGTCGCGCCCAGAGCTTCGTTCCGGTAGGTAGCCAGCAGCAGGACCGGGAGGTCCCGGATCCGCCGGCCTAGGAAACGCAGCAGGTCGATGGTGGCTTCGTCGGCCCAGTGGACGTCCTCCACGACCAGCACGTGCAACTTGCCGCGCTCGCTGACCTGGCGCAGCAGCGCGCCGAACAACTCCTCGCGCGGCGCGTCGGCGCGGCACAACTCCAGCAACTCGCCGCCGAGCCCGCTGGCGATGTCGTAGAGGGGAGCGAGCGGCCGCGGGGTGAACAGGCCGTCGCAGGCTCCCCAGTGCCAGGCGGCCTCGGGCAGGTCGCGTTCTGCCCGCTCGACCAGTGCCGACTTGCCGACGCCCGCCTCGCCGGCGATGAGCACCAGCCGGCCATCCCCGCGGCGCGCCTCCTGCGCGTACTCCGCCAGCGAGGCGAGCTGTGATTCCCGTTCCAGCAACAGCACGACGTCTATACCCCCCGTATCAAGGCTTGGTCAACACCAGGCATAACGGCGCCTGCCAGGCAAAAGTTCAACCCCGGTGCCCGGGGCGGGAAATCTGGGGGGGCCGGAGGCGAAACTGGGCAGCCGCTCCCGATTCGGTGCGCAGGCCTGCCGCCATACGTTCGGGCTGGCTCGATAACCAGACCGAGGGAGGCGCAGTGCCGCTCTTCATGGACATCCACTCGTTCGGCCGCGGCGTGGCCGCGGCCGACATGGCCCAGGCGCACCTGGCGGACCTGCGGACGCAGGGCAAGCACGAGACCCGGTACCTGCGGTACTGGGTCGATGAGCAGCGGGGCAAGGTGTTCTGCCTCGTCGATGCGCCGTCCGTCGCGGCGGCCGAGACCGTCCACTACGAGGCCCATGGCCTGGTCGCCGACGAGATCTATCGAGTGCAGGAAGGCAGCGGGACCGGCAACGCGGGACCGGCCAAGCGATGAGGAGAAAAGGAAATGAGTTACCCCTACATGCACGCAGCGCTGGCCCGCGAGCGGCAGGACATGATGCTCGCGGAAGCCCAAGCCGCGCACCTGGCCAGGGAGGCGAGAGCGTATCGGCGCGGGCGTGCCGACGCGGCCACCCGCGGAGCACGCTTCCGCCGGGCCTCGGGCTGGCTGCCGTCGGCGTGGAACCGCCTGCTCACCTCACGGCCGGATTCTGCGTAAGGATGCGCGGCCTGTTGCCCGCTGCGGTAAATGGTTCGTCGCCGCAGCGGGCAAACGGCGGCGGCCTGCGCTTGGCGGCTTGGGGATCAGCGCCCTTTGCCCGTCGCGGCCTGGTACTGCTCCACGACGCTGGCCGGGATGCGCCCGCGCTCGCTAACGGCGATGCCGTTATCTTTTGCCCAGGCCCGGATATCGCCGCTGCGCTGACGGCTCGCCGCGGTACGCACCGGCCGCCGCAGCGGCCCGCGCCCGGCCTTGCGGGCGTGCTCGATAAATGGCGCGAGCTGCTTACGGAACGTATTGGCGTTCTTCTTGCTCAGGTCGATCTCGTAGTCCGAACCGCCGAATCCGAACCGCACAGTCTCGTCCGCCGGGCCGCCATCAAGGTCGTCTTCCAGCGCGACGGTTACTCTCTGGGCCATCTCAACCTCCACAACCGCGATGGTGCCTGTTACCGTACACAGGCGAGTGTCCTCTGCCACAGCCGCAACGCCGCAGATCAGAGACGGGTTCCACGAAACCAATCGCTTAGCCCGAGCAAATATTCCTTTTGGCCGGCCCGCTTTCGCCCTAGTCGACTCGTCACTCTCTGTCATCCAGCTCCGGAACGGCTTGCGCGCGGAGCCGTCTGAGCCAGATGCGGCGGGGCGGATAAGTGCCGGATGTGCCCTCTATACCCACATCTGCGCAATCTGTGCGTGATGAGCGCATTTGTGCTTAGCAAATTGAGTCCGCCCCATCCGTGACCCCGCTCGGGGAGAATGAGCCAATGGCCGACTCCACCCCGAGTGGGGAACGACCACGATACGGCCCCGGCTGCTGGCGTGGCT
>Ga0306920_100003062_pt1 | contig 21199 bp, 16 predicted proteins | sample flu12Cox44000170_FD_204666 | JGI IMG/M metagenome (GOLD analysis project Ga0306920, IMG submission 204666) | Lab enrichment of tropical soil microbial communities from Luquillo Experimental Forest, Puerto Rico - flux4day.12C.oxic.44.000.170 (v2)... | ecosystem: Environmental > Terrestrial >... | reverse complement strand
CGGAGGTGTTGGGGCCGGCGGAGCCACTTTCTTGATGACCTTCGGATCCACACGGACGGCTTCGTGCGGCGCGGGAGGAGGCGCGGGCTTCAGCGATTCCAATGCACCTGGTGGCAGCAACACGGTCATCTGCTTGCGTGCAATGTCCTGTTCTTCGGTTGTTAGCACATGAGGCTTGAAAAGTTTTGGCGTGAATGGCAGTGACAACAAGAGCAGTGCGTAAACGATGGTCGAGACAAGGGTCTGGATGCGCTCATCACGGCCGCGATAGTCGCGGTCTTCCGGCTGGAGAAACGATACTTCGCCGGTGTTAATGACGTTCGGCTCGACGAGTTCTTCAGAAACCGGCGGCAGCGGCGGCAGCTCTTCTGGAGGTACCACGCCCATCGGAATCGTGATGCGCTCATCCATGTCGGTGGGCTGCGGCGGCAACGTCGATTCGTCCTGTTTCTGCACCGCTTCCACGTTCAGGTCACGCGGCACCACCATGCGCGTGGCGATCGATTCGAGGGGCAGATTCGAAGGGATGCTGCTCTTACCATCCAGCGGTACCAGCGGCAATTCCGAGGGCACCAGCGTGCGCTCGTCCAGGCCGGTCGGCCGCCGTCGCATGGACGCGATATTCTCGGCGGACAGCGTCGCTCCGGGAGGAACTAGAATTCTGGGAATCATCGTGTCATAAAGTCCGGAAAGCTCGTGGCCAGAGACCCCTTTGCTTTCACCCCTGGATCCGTTCCAGACCCACTCGTTCCAGGTTTGACGCGCTCATCGTGCTCCCGGATGCTTTCCATCACACGGCTCGCCAGTTCGAGCGCTGCGCGCCCTGCAACTCCATCCGTTTTCGGGGCCACGCGCGTCTCCACCGCCGCGGCGAAGGCTTCCAACTCCGCACGCAACGGCTCCCCGGCCGGTGCTGCGAGCTTTTCAAATGCAAACTCCGGTTGCGGTCCGGCTTTCTTCACTGAAACGCGCAAGGCATCGCGTCGCGCATAATCGAGTGAAATGTATTCGTGGTGCTGAAAAAAACGCATCTTGCGCACGCGTTCTGTGGAGACACGGCTCGCCGTCACATTCGCCACAGCACCGCCTGCAAACTCCAGCCGCGCATGCGCGATATCCACCTTGTCGGTCAAAACCGGTATGCCCACTGCTTTCACTTCCATCACAGGTTCTTTCACTAGCGCCAGCAGTATATCCAGGTCATGAATCATCAGGTCGTAAATCACATCCACATCGAGGCTGCGCGGAGTGAACACGCCCAGTCGATGCACTTCGAAAAACAGGGGGCGGTTCAAAATCGGCTCAACGGCCACCACCGCCGGATTGAATCGTTCCACGTGGCCCACCTGCAAAATCCGGTTGTACCGCCGTGCCGCTCCGAGCAGCGTATCAGCCTCTGCCACCGTCGCCGCCACTGGCTTTTCTACCAGCACGTCCAACCCCATGGCCATCAGCAGGCAGCCGACGTCTGCGTGTGATGCGGTAGGCACCGATACACTGGCCGCATCCACCCTGCCCTGGAGTTCATCTATGCTTTGGAACGCTCGCACTGCAAATTCTTGCGCAACGGCTTGCGCGCGCGCCGCGTTCAAATCCAGCACGCCCGCAAGCTCCACCGTCTCGATCTCTCGATAAACGCGCGCGTGATTGCGCCCGAATTCCCCTGCGCCCACCACCGCTACGCGAATCTTTCGGTTTGCTCCGCCCACACCCGGCCGCCCGCTCATTTCTTCATTCCCCGGGATTTCACCAACGGTTCCGCAACTGCAGGGAATGCCTGTACGGCAAGTCCCGCGGCATCCGCCATGGCAATCAATTGTTCCCGGTCAAACAGCAGAGTGCGGTTTGCATCAATGGCCAGCGCCGTCGCCCCGGCCTGCTTCATGGATTCGACGGTCGGCAAACCGACCACGGGTACATCAAAGCGCATGTCCTGCCGCGGCTTGCTCACTTTCACAACCACCAGGGGCTTGCCGTCGGCAAAACGCGCTGCCCGCGCAATCGTTTCGTCAGTGCCTTCCATCGCTTCTACAGCCACGCAGGCACGATCTGCCACCACTACAGTCTGCCCAATGTCTTTGGCGGCGATGTGTCGAGCGATCCCCAAGCCGTATTCGATATCCCTCGCCTCGTGCTCGTTCGGCGCGCGACGCGTCAGCACACCGGCTTCCGGCAGTAGCGGCTTCAGAAATAGCGTCGAATCCACCAGTTGAATGCCTTCCTCTTCAAAGACCTTGGCCACCGCGCCAATCAGCGAATCCGTATTTTTCCTCGGCAACGAAAATAGCAATTTTGCCAGCTTCCAGTCCGGGCGAATGGAACTAAAAATCTTGTTGTGTTTTACCTGCCCGGCCATCACTGCTTGCTTCACCCCTTCCTTCTGCATCAATTCGATGGCTTTACTCAATTCTCCCAGGCTCACCCAATGCAGCCGCTTCGCCGTTTTCTCCAGGTCTGGCGAAGCCTCTTCCTTCAATGCGATCACGGCCATTTCGATGCCCTGGCTGCGCGCACCTTCGAGCACGAGAAACGGAAATCGTCCATTCCCGGCGATGAGCCCCCAGCCACTGGTGTTCTGCGTCATTTCTGCCATGAAATCCGCTACTTCACGATCCCGCGTTCGGCCCTTTCGAGAAATTCCACCAGCTCTCTCACATCTTCCGAGCCGCTCATCGTCGCCCGCATCTCGCCGAGTGCCTGCGACGTGTTCTTCTTCGAGCGCGTAAGCAAGCGAAACGCCTTCTGCAGCGTCTTGATGCGTTCGGGGGAAAACCCCCTGCGCTCCAGCCCGATCGTATTTGGCCCGAAGCAGCGCGTCTCACGCTCGGTAACAATCAATGAAAACGGCGGCACGTCTTGTGTGATCACCGTCGCGGCCCCGATGTATGCATATCGCCCCAGTCGGCAAAATTGGTGCACCGGGGAAAACGCTCCGAGCGTGACAAAATCCTCGACCATCACGTGTCCCGCCAGTGTCGCGCCGTTCACAAACAATGTGCTGCTGCCGATCTGGCAGTCGTGGCCCACGTGGGAGTACGCCAGGAAAAAATTCTTGTCCCCGATGCGCGTGGTGCCGCCGCCTTTGATCGTCCCGCGACTGATGGTCACGTATTCGCGAAAAATATTCTCGTTGCCTGCTTCAAGTTCCATGTGTTCGCCGTGGAAGGTATAGTCTTGTGGGTCGCCCCCAATCACGCAAAACGAATGGAACACGTTGCCACTGCCGAACTTCGCCGGGCCCCGAACCACGGCATGCTCGTGCAGCTCGCAGCCATCGCCCAGTTCTACGCCGGCGGCCACAATCGCGAATGCGCCAACGCGCACCTCGGCGCCAAGCTTCGCCTCCGGCGAAACAATCGCCTGCGGATGGATGTGCACTCCCATTTACGAGTTTGCGGGCTCTTCGCGATCGGCCATCACGCAGAGCATCTTCGCTTCCGTGGCCAGGTTGCCGTCCACGAACGCCTTCGCGTCAATCTTGCAGAGGTCGCCCTTCCACGTGAGGATGTTCACTTCGATGCGCAACTGGTCCCCGGGCACTACGGGACGACGGAATTTCACGTCGCTCATCGAAGCTAAATACAACAATTTCTTTTCCCGGTCGGGAATTTCCTGTAACAGCAGCAATCCCCCGGCCTGGGCCATGGACTCCAGGATTAGCACGCCCGGCATCACCGGTTTCCCCGGAAAATGCCCCTGAAAAAAACCTTCATTGATGGTGACGCACTTGATGGCCACAATGCGCTTGTAGCGCTCCATCTCGACCACCTTGTCGATCAACAGAAACGGGTAGCGGTGCGGCAGATATTTCTGGATCTCGTTGATGTCGAGTTGCATTCCCACTCCTGTCTCGCTCATGGCCAATGGCAAGGCCCTCCCCTCACTTCGCAAACCTCTTATTATAAGCGGTTTTCCCCCTGTCGAAAGCTTATCATTTTCGCACGCAAAATCCGCAACCGGGCAGCCGTCAGGCATAGCAATTCGGCGTGGCGTGCTACTATTTCCACCCGATGGCGCCGCTTCCCTTCCTCCCCTTCTTGCAAAAACGTCTGCCGCAGATGCTCGAGACGTTGCGCGAATTGACCCTGCACGAATCGCCCAGCCTCGAAAAAGAACCTGCCGACCGCTGCTGCCAGTTCCTCGCTGAAACCTGGCTCGAGCGCGGTGCCATCGCCGAAATCATCCGGCACGAGGCGCGCGGCAACCATCTGCGCGTCGTGTGGGCTCCGAGCGGTGCGCGGCCGAAATCGCAATTTGTGGTGCTTGGCCACTACGATACGGTCTATCCGACAGGTACGCTCGGGAAAATGCCGTTTCGCGTGGAATACGGCAAGGCCTATGGCCCCGGCACCTTCGACATGAAAGCCGGTATCGTGCAGGCGCTGTTTGCTCTGGATGCCTTGCGGGAATTGCACGCAACCGTCGAAAGGCGCCTGGTCTTTCTGTGGACTTCCGACGAAGAGATCGGCAGCAATTCTTCCCGCAGATTGATTGAGGAGGAAGCAAAGCGCAGTGACGCCGTATTCGTGCTGGAGCCGTCGCTCGGCCCGCGCGGCCTGGCAAAAACCTCACGCAAGGGTGTGGGCGAAGCTAAGCTCATCGTGCACGGCCGCGCGTCGCACGCCGGTCTTGCGCCAGAAAAAGGCGTTAATGCCATTCACGAGCTGGCCGCACAAATCGTGCGTATTGAGAAGTGGAACAATCTACGTCAAGGCATCACCATTAACGCCGACATCGTCTCCGGCGGCTCGCGCACCAACGTCATGGCCGACCGGGCCGAAGCCATGCTCGACCTACGGGCCTGGCGCAACGCCGATATGCGCGCGCTCGAAAGGCGCCTGCACTCGCTCAAACCGGTCCATCGCGGCGCGAAACTCGAAATCCATGGCGGCTTCGACCGACCGCCGCTCGAACGCAAACACAGCGCTGCGCTGTTCGCGCGCGCCAAAGCCATCGCCCGAGAGCTCGGCTTCTCGCTTGGCGAAGCCGCGGCCGGCGGGGGTTCGGATGGCAACTTCACCGCAGCACTTGGTGTCCCCACCCTCGATGGCCTCGGAGCGGTCGGCGACGGTGCTCACGCAGCCCACGAGCACATCGTCGTCAACACCATGCCGCAGCGCGCCGCATTGCTAGCGGCACTACTCGCGTCTTGTTAAGTGCATTATTGCAGGTGAGCCATGAGAGCAGCAGTGAGCGCAATAACAACGGTTATCTGGTTTCCACGACAACCTACACCCTAGCCAGAGTCTCACTGCACACTCACCGGCCCGTTCACCGTCGAAATCCGCACGACGGCGGGTCCGCTGCCGAACTCCATCCGCCTGTGCTCGTCGTCCCACGTCTTGCGGCCCTCTGAACATACTGAAGCGTTGCACTGGAACGGCGTGTGGCTTGCCGCCTCCAGGACCACGCCCGACTGATAGCCCGACGGAATGCGGAGCGTCACCGGGCCATTGTGGGCGTGCACTTCGAGCCCTGAACCGTTCCAAGCCTGCCCCTCGAGCGACAAATCGAGCGGGCCATTTTCCGTCTCGACCGTCTGCTTGCCGCTGTTGCCTTCTAGTGTCACCGGACCGTTCTTCGCGGTCAGTTCCAGCTCGCCCGTACAATTCGACACATTGATCGGCCCGTTCAGGCCATGCACTTTCAAATTGCCACTCAGGTTTGAAAGGCTCATTGGCCCGTTCTTCACGCTCAGGTCGAGCGAGGCATTTTTCGGCGCATGCACAAGAAGGTGCGCCGACCAGTGGTCGCCGCCCCCCGGCCCGCTCACGCCCAGCTGCCCGTTCTGAAATTTCAGGTGAATCTGCGAAAGGAGGCTCTCTGCGCCGCTACCGGCCTCGGCAGCCTTGCAAAGCGTCACGCTGTAGGTGTCCTTGTCCCACCCGTCCACCTGCAAGCCACCATTCACGTCGGGCTGAATACGCAGCGAAGGCGCCTCGGCGAAGGGGATGGTCTGTTCCTCGGACTGGACAACCGCACCGTGGTCTCCGTAATTGATGTGCAGATCGGCGCAAGTCGCAGCCGGCCAATCATTTCCCGGCACGGGTGCTGCAGCCCGGCGATGCGAAAACGCCCTTGGAGCTGCCGTCAGCACAACTGCATACCAGATCATCATCCCAACGATGGCCAAAACCTTGCCAGACCTCATGGACCTCACCTCCTGCCGTATAGACGAACCACCCCGCCCATCGGTCAGGCCCGCCGTCAAAGTTTTTTGCGTCTTCGAGACCTGAACAGAGCTCTGGCAACTTCAGGGCCGTGCCGACATTCTCATGCGGGGTCGCTTGCTCAAGTGCAGCGCGCCGGAAAACGCCTCGCAGGCGATGACAAACCCTTCCACTGGCCCCGGTCGAGAAAACCGGCTGCGAGGACATAGATTCTCTCAACCTGGGAAGCCGAGGGAGTGCCCGTCCATCTCGAACATGGGAGACCAGAAAACAGCTGATTTGACGCTGGTTGCTATATCCAAAGAGGCTAAGCGAAGGCTTGCGGCTGACCTCAGTGCCCGTAATTCTTCTTGAGATACTCCGCGGTACCCTGCATCAAATCGCTGTAGTCGTCGTGCAGCACATCGCGCAGTGCCTGCTCGGCGCTGCTTCCAGCGCCCAAACGATCCAGAATCCGCTCAAGATCACCCATGCCTTGGGTCTGCACGATGTACTCCACGTTCGCCAGCGCCCATGCATAGGCATAGTGCGCCATGTCCCCTGGCAGTCCCATCCAGGAACCTTCCAGCCGTGTAAGCGGCGCTGCCTGCCCCGCATCATAGATCTGCACCAACACCGCGGCGTTTTCGTCGCTGCGTTTCCCTTCCATCCACTGCGCCACACCTTCCTGAAGCCATGTCGGCGCGCGTCCGTGCGTCTTCTGCTGAATGAAGCTGTGCGTCAATTCATGCCGCAACACCCGCGAGAGTTCTGAATCGACGCCCGTCAGTCCCTGCACCGGAACGCGAATGCGCCCGTCGTTCAACGCGCCAACCCAGCCGGGTGCGCTGGTGATATCCGCGAATCCTTGTTGCGTATAGAGCACCACGCCAATTGGATCGGGCGGCGAGAAGTTCAGTTCCGATTCGATCTGTTGGTAATGCGCCTCGAGCGTATGCAGTACTTCCCGCGCCAACGCCGGCGCCGCCGCGCCGTTGTACTTCAACTGGAAATGCGGACTTTCGTTTTCCTTGTAGTTTTCCTCCTCGGCCTTATCGCGCAATGCCTTGTCGAGGGCAGTTTGTGTGTCCGCGTCCGGCCGCAACGCAAGCGACTTCTTCCATTCCGTTACGGCCTGGTCCGGGCGGTTCATTCCGTAAAACGCCCAGCCCTCCAGTTTGTGAACGTCAGCATCTTTCGGCGCTACGCGCTCGGCCCGCTGCAAATATTCAAGCGACTGTTTATACTCGCTCTGCCGCAAATACAGATAGGCCACATTCATCAGCAGCGCCGGCTCGTCCGGCACAAACGTCAGCGCCGCACGCGCATCGGCCAGTGCGCCAGCCAGATCCCCTTTTGCAAGCTCGAATTGAGAAGCCGCATGATGCGCCCTTGCCGCGGCCCGACCGGCCGCGGCGCCGCCAGCACGCGTGTCGCCTTCTAGGCGTGCGATGTAGGCGCGGTCAACCGCGCCGTCGTGCACGGCGCCAGAATCGATCTCTGAAGCGTTGGCAGCAGCAGGGGGTTCGGGGGGCGGTTCGAGATTCAGGCTGGCGGCCGCAGGTGAGCCCATGCCTGGCACCAGGCCGCCCTTTTCGATGTGGTCCACAATGGATCTCGGCAGCGCCATCTGCCCAGCCGAAGTCTCGTAGCGGATCTTATCTCCGTCCTCGATAACGCTTTGGGCAACAATTATTCTGCCATTCTTCAGGAAAATCTTGTCCGCTCGCGCCGTGCTCGCCCACAAGATGGAGCAGGCCAACATCGCCAAAATGTTCCGCGTCATTCGCATCCGGCGCATTCTTTCATTTTAATTGCTAGGAACCTCGCGCGCGCGGCGTCTTGTTCCCACATGCCGAATGTGTCTACACTCGTGTCATGGGGCTCCGCCAGGGTCTGCTGGTTCTCGCGTTGCTAATGCCTTCGGTTTGCCGTGCTGCCGATGTTTCGCCGCGCGAACTTCTTTCCTCTCTCAATGCGCTCCAGCTCGACACGCAAAACGTCTATACCGTAACCAGCAAGGATCGCGTGGAAATCCGCAAGGGCGATGCCGTCCTTTCCTTTCAAGACGGCCAAATCGCCTTCTTCCAGCCCTTCGAAGGTCACGTCACCGGATTCGTCTTCAGCGGCATCGGCCACGTGCTGGCGCTTCCCCGAGATCCTGTTGAAAAACAGCAACTTGCCCGATTCCTTGGCGCTCCCGTGCTCGATCAGCAATTTCTCTCCACCTACATCCGCTTCACCGATGACACCGACCAGCAAATGCTTCGCGAACTGCAACGCTCAGGTGTGACGCCCACGCCTGACCAGCATCTGGGTGTCGTCTGGCAGCCCAGCCTTGACCGCCTCAATGTCTCCCATTCACTGCGAATCCTGGCGGAAAAGTATTCTCCATCGCTCTCGCACTTCTTCCACGCCGGCATGGACGGCGCGGTCACGGGCCCCTTCGACGTGCTGCTCGACTACACGCACCCGGAGAACTTCATTCTCGGCCAGCCGCGCACGGCGGAAAAAATCACTTTCTACGACACCTGGGCTTCCTACCAACTTCCCGGCACCACGCCACCGCCCACGGCCTTCGACGCGCTGCGCTACCGCATTGATACAAACATCCATCCCGACAATTCCCTCGACGGCAACGCCTCCATCGAGTTTCGCTCGCTCGGCCAGAGTGATCGCATTCTGGCCCTTCAACTCTCCCGCAGCCTGAAAGTCACGAGCATCACGTCGGCACAGGGGGAGGCGCTGGCCTTCTTTCAAAACGAAGGCCTCACGCAACAGGAAATCAACACCCGCGGCCAGGACACCCTGGTTGTTTTTCTTGGGAAGGCCCCGACCGCCAGCTCGACCTTCACGCTGAATTTCCGCTATAGCGGCAACGTGATTGAGGATGCGGGCAATGGTGTACTCTTTGTTGGCGCACGCGAGAGTTGGTATCCGCACTTCGGAGATTCCGCGGAATTTGCGCGTTACGAACTCACCTTTCACTGGCCAAAGCGCCTGCGCCTGGTCGCTACCGGCAGCAAATCCGGCGACCACGAGGAAGGCGATTCGCGCGTCGCCACCTGGACTACCGACATCCCTGTAACGCAAACCGGTTTCAACCTCGGCGAATACGCCAGCGCTTCGCTCTCCTCAGAAAATCGCACGATCGATGTCTACGCCAACAAGATTCTCGAAGAGTTCCTGCGTGCGCGCCTGGCCAATACCGAACCTCCCTCCTCCTTAACCCAGATCACTCCTTTGACCGGCTCCGGGAACGGCACAACCAGCGTTCCGCAACTTCCTCCCAGCCCTGCGAATTTCCTCAAACAACTCGCCCGCGAAATCGATTCCTCGATCCGCTTCTATGAAACCTACGCCGGTCCTTTTCCTTACCCGAATCTCGAGGTCTCGCAAATCCCGGGTTCCTTCGGCCAGGGTTGGCCGGGGCTCCTGTATCTCTCCACGTTTTCTTATCTGCCCGAGGAAGCACAGACCCGCGTCGGCCTCTCGACAACCGGTCGCGCTTTTTTCACCGAGATCGTTCCCTTTCACGAAGTCGCGCATCAGTGGTGGGGCAATGTCGTTGGCTGGTCTTCCTATCGCGATCAGTGGGTCAACGAATCCATCGCCGAATATCTCGCGCTGCTTTTTGCTGACTCGCAAAAAACTCCTGAGCACACACTGAATAGCTGGCTCGACCATTATCGCAAGCGCTTGACCACAAAACGAGAAAACGAAGACCGGGCTCCCGATCAAATCGGGCCCGTCGTTGCCGGCACGCGGCTCAATTCGTCGCGATCACCGGAGGCTTACAGCACGGTCGTCTATTCGAAGGGCGCCTGGATCATGCACATGCTTCGCGAAATGCTGCGCCAGCCGGGCGCCACGGCGGGAAAAGAACCGGATGCCCGCTTTGTCGCACTCTTGCGCAAGCTCTCCACGAAATACGCACAGCGCGCACTGACCACCGCCGATCTGCAACACGAAGTGGAAGCCGTGATGACTCCGCGCATGGATATCGAGGGCGGACATTCGATGGAATGGTTCTTCGCGGAATACGTTCGCGGAACTGGCATTCCGCACTACAAAGTGCAGTTCACCTCGCGGCACATCGAAAAAGGTTTTCAGGTGCGCGGCAAGCTCCTACAAAGCGAAGTGCCGTCCTCGTTCATCGCACCGGTGCCCATCTACGCCAGCACAGGCGTTGGTCGCACGGTCTATCTCGGCACAGTCGTGGCCACGGGAGATGAGACCAGCTTCACGTTCACCTCCGTCTCCGAGCCTCACAAACTCCTCATCGATCCCCACATGACGCTGCTTTGCGTTCCGGAGTGAAGAAACTTCGGTTCCGGCGGAAACCTACTTTCTTTCCCGGATCCAGTCCGCCAGCAATGGGCTCTCCGGGTGAATCTCCGCCTTGCCGTCGTCCCCGATCACATAGGGATAATTATCGGGATCCCGTGGCAGGCCGGGCAGCAGTCCCGCCTGGACAAGTTCACCCATTCGCGTCGCACGCCTGCCGGAATTTTTCGCGTATTGATCTGCCAGACGGTTGATTTCTGCCATGTCCCTTTCTGCCTTTAGCAGCCGCAGATGCTCTTCCGCATTCTTGCGAATCTGTTCGTTCGCCGCGGTCTGGTAAATATCCAGCCACAAAGCGTAGGAGGTCTCCAGGGACTCGCCCTCGGCGGCGATTTTCGCCGCCATGATCTTCATGAACGGCGGCGTGCCGGGAAAGCGGCTGCCTGCTTCGTATGCCTGCGAGGCCTTCACGTAGTCTTTTTTATCGAAATAGTAGACGTTGCCTAAATCCTGATAGAGCCTCCAGACATCCGGATTCGCCGCGATCCCCCGCTCGAGCAGCGTTATCCCACGGTCCGGCTCGCCCGCGCCGCGGGGCGGAGCGTCGCTCAAAAACACCGCGCCAAAGCGGTAGGCCACAACCAGGTTCGGATCAAGCGTCGTGGTGATATCCAGCATAGGCCAGAGCAATTGCAGATTCTGATCATGGAAGCGATGCTTTTCGCCATAATACTGCACCACGCGAGTCCAATAGAGCGCGGCCATCAACGGCGCGTACTCCAGGCTCAGCTTTTTCATCACTCTAGGCGAACGCAGCGTCAGCCCGTCCTGTTCTTCCTCTACGTCCGCCCGCAGCGCGTCCATTTTTTTTTGCAGCTTCCAGACGCACAAAAAACCCGATGCAAGTAGCGCCGCGAGAAGGGCCCCGGCGATTGATCTTGATTTCATCTCAGGTTTCGCCGGGAAAAGATGGCGATGGCCGCCAGCAGCACGATCGTGATGTAAAGACAGGCGTAGATGGTGGCATACCCGGCAAAACCCGCGGGCACAGCCCGCCCGTGTACCACCACTCCCGTCACGTCAAAGTTTTGGAAATTGGGCAACACGTAGGAAATGCCGCGCAGGAACCCGAGCGTGGCAGTATCGAGTTGCACGGCGCGAACCGTGCGCAAGTCCGTGGCGAACAAGCCTGCGACATAAAGTCCCGCAGTGAAAAGAATGGCGAGAAACGGAGTCGTGAAGCAGGAAAACAGCAGGGCCAGCGCCACAATCAAGGCCAGTTTCAACAGGATCAGATAAATCGCGGTGAGGATATAGACGTCGCTGCTTTTTAGCGGATGCTGCACGGCCCAAAGGGCCGCGTACAATCCGAGCGCCATGGCCGCGGTATTGATCGCGAGCGTCATCACCAGTCCGCAGAATTTCCCCAGTAGGAATTCCCAGCGATGCACCGGCTTCGCCAGCAGCGCGTATAGCGTCCGCTTATCCATCTCCTTGGAAACCAGCGCCACGCCCAGAAACACCGCGATAAAAATGCCCACCACGGAAATTGCGGAAAGTCCCAGGCTGATGATCACGTAACGCTCGATGCCGATCGAGATTTGCCCCACCAGAATCGCCGCGGCCATCATTAGCAGCGCGAAAAACACCAGGTTGTAGAGCACGCGGTCGCGCACCGCCTCCCGGAACGTGTTTGCCGCTACTGCCCGGATATTCCTCATTTGCCGCTCACCTCAATGGCGCTGGCCTGCGCCCGATCGGCTTCCACAACGTTCATGAAGAATTCTTCCAGCGTTCCCTTAATCTGCGAAACCGAAAGGATCCGGGCGCCTGCCGCTTTCAACTCCTCAAGTGCCGCGTACAATTCCGCCTCGCGCAATTCGACACGGTACCGATCGCCCGTTCGTGTGGCCTTTGTTAGCAGCGCGGGGTTCGGTGACTCACTTGGCAATTCGAACAAAATCTCCAAGCCCTGGGCCTTCATGTCCACCAGCTCGCCTGGCGCCCCCACTCCGCGCAGCTTTCCGCCGACGATCACGCCCACGCGGTCACAAAGCATCTCCGCGTCCGACAGCACATGCGTGGAGAACAAAACCGTGCGGCCGTCGCGCTTCAATTCCAGAATAATGTCGCGCACTTCGCGGCGGCCAAGCGGATCGAGGCCGGACATCGGCTCATCGAGCACCACGACCTGCGGCTGGTGCAGAATCGCCTGCGCCAGCCCCACACGCTGCAGCATGCCTTTCGAATATTTGCGCAGCTGAATTTTCTTGGCCGTCTCGAGGCCTACCTTTTTCAGCATCGCCTGCACGCGCTCGCGGCGGTCGTTCGCGGTCAATCCATGGAAGCGTGCAAAATAATCGAGCACCTCATATGCCGTCAGGTAATCATAAAAATAGGGCTGCTCTGGCAGATACCCGATGGATGCGTGCATGGAAACGTCGCCAATCGATTTCCCCAGGATCCGCGCGGTGCCGTCATCGGGGAAAATCAGGCGCATCAGCAGCTTGATCGTCGTGGACTTCCCGGCCCCGTTTGGACCCAGGAATCCGAATATCTCGCCCTCTTCGACGCGCAGGTTCAGGCTTTCAAGCGATTTTTTCCTCTTTAGATTCAGGAACCCATACGGGTATTGCTTCGACAGATTCTCGATTTCAATTGCAGCTTGGGGCATATTTTCATTCTTTTCATCCCGCCCCTCATCGTCAACCGGGTCGGCTTCCTGCTGTTCGCAGTCAGCAACTCCGAAACAAAAAGCGCGGCAGTCGCCCGCCGCGTCCAATTCCATTCTTACCTCTCAGCTTAACTATTTGTCGTTTGTCAGCTCCCCTGTTTCGCGATCTGCACCAGTTCAGTCTTGGCCGGTGCCACGGCAGGCAGCGGCTGCAACGTTTGCGGGGACCGCCAGTTGTCCAGAATACCCACTTGCTGCACGCAACTCACCGTGCACCGTGGCGCGCAGCCCTTGTGCGTCAGATACTGCGCGTGCCGCATCTGGTCTGTGTATTCCGCCAGCGGAATCCCCGGATACCCGCGCTGCTGTGAGCACCAGTGCACCAGCCCGTCTTCGCAAATATACAAATAGCGAGAGCCCGCGCGACACTTCCAGTCGTGCTCCCTCCCGCGCGCCACGTTATGCTGAAATTCGTTGAAGCGGGAAAACGAGCGCTTACCAAGTGTCATGATCTCTTCAAAAATCGCCTGATCCCGCTCGCTAAGCGGCTTCAACTGGCCGCTGTGGTCGTGAATGATGCCGACCGTGCTCGTAAAACCCAACTCCAGCGCTCGATGCGCAATCTTCAGCGCGTCTTCGGAATTCTTCACACCGCTGCCGAGCACCGAATTGATGTTCACCTGGAATTCCGCCCACTCAGAGAGCATCTCCAATCGCCCATCGAGCGACTTCAAGCTCTTCTTTGACACTTCATCCGGCACCGCGTTATCAATGCTGATCTGCAGGTGTTCGAGTCCTGCCGCATTTAGCCGTTCGATACGCTCCTTGTTGAGGAAAAATCCGTTGGTGATCAGCCCAGCGATCATCCCGCGACGCCGGATGTGCCGGATAATGTCATCGAGGTCGGGGTGCATCAACGGCTCGCCGCCGCTAATGGTAATGATGGTCGTGCCCATGTCGGCCAGCCGGTCGAGCCGCCGCTTCATCTCCTCAAACGGCACCGGTGTTGACACATCGTCATATTCGTTGCAATACCCGCAATCCAGATTGCAGCGCCGCACCGGGATCACATGCGCCAGAATCGGGTGCTTTATCGAGAGCAGCGCCTTGGCGATCATGCGGAGTTCGCGCATCCGCGTTTGATAGAACCGCCGCCTCCGCTTGCGCAGCGTCTCAGCAGACGCCTTCCCTGTTTGCCGGACTTGGCCCATTTTTTTGCTGATTTCCCCTGTCTTCGATTATACATGATGCCTCCTTTCCGCCGTGCTCGAGACACCCACCTGTTCGCGGCAAGTTACGGGGATATAGCGGCTTAACTGGTCGAGGTTTTGGTTTCACTGGAATGTGGCGGGCGCGAGGGAATCCTGGCTATCGAAGATCACCTGCATGTTAGGTCTTCCTGCATTGGCCTCGGTCTTTGCCGCGCCCGAATTCAGCACCAGACTGCGCCGGTTGGCTCTTACCTCGGCCAGCGCTTTTCCGCCAGGTCCTCAAGAAAACTTATCACTGGCGAGGTGGCGTCCGACTTTGCGAGCCTCGCTAGCAGCGACGTATACCGCACGGTCCGCGTTTTGACCGTATTTCCCTGCCGCCGCAAGGGAAACCTGCAACTTCTGCGCAGCGCCGTCGAAAACGTTGTGCGCAACGCCATCAACTACACGCCGGAAGGCGCCGAAGTCGAAGTCTCGCTGCTTCCTGCTGACCGTGCTATTCCGCGCTGATTCACAGCCGCGATCACGGCTCGGGGGTGCCGGAGCCGGCGCTAAGAACCATCTTTGAACCTTTTTTCCGCGTGGATGAAGCGCGCGACCGCCTCTCGGGAGGCGCTGGCCTTGGTCTTTCCATCACCGACCGCGTCATTCGCGCCCATGGCGGCACCGTGCGCGCACACAATCACCCCGATGGCGGCCTGGTCATCGAACTAACCCTGCCGACTGAATACAGCTTGCTTTTCCTGGCTTTTCCCTACTTATTTTTTTCTTACTTTTACGTCCTCTTCGCACACCCCTACTGTTTCGCGCGGGCGGAAGCGCGCGCCGCCAATTCCTAAAATGCTCGCGGCCTAATTCGTCTGTCTCGCCACTGCCGGCAGATCCACCGACCGGACCTCATTGGTCATTTGTGTGGTTTGCCGCCAGTCAATCAGGTCGCTGTCGATCGCGCCGATCGTCCCATTCAGCGCTTGGTAGTGGACCTGGCCGCCATCGATCCGGTACCTGGTCACCTCCAGCACCTGGTTTGACTTCAACACCAGGATTGTCACCCGAGCCGTAGGCCCGGCCGCGGCCCCTGGCGCAGCGGTGGTCTGGCTGACTGGCATTGCCACGGGAACTAGGTTGGTATTCGCCGCCGGCGCCGGCATTGCTGGCTTATCGGCGACCGCGGCCTGGTGAATCATCGCGGGCTGCGCCGCCCCGAGCAGGCTTGCGGGTTTCGGCTCGTTTGACGATGCGTAGGGCGGCCGATCACCGTGGATCGTGAACGCCGCCACATTCCGCGGCACCACGATGTCGTCCATCAACCGGAGTTGCAATGGCTCTTCTCCTTTCATTGCTGGACGCGGCCCGCGCGCTGGAAGCATGACCACCTTCCATGGCCACAGCGGCGGGAACAGCCACTCGGCCACGTCGCGCTTCGCATGTCCGTTGCCCTTGATGTCCCCTTCCTTGTCCACTTTGTAGCCCTTGGCTGAGATCACCTTCGCCGGTAGCGGCACGTCTCCCGACGGCACGATCACCCGGTCGAACGTGATCTTCAGATATCCTTTGCCCACAAAGTGGCCCGGCTCTTTGTCCCCTTCCAGGTGTCCGGCCAGCATGCTCCCGCGCGGGAACACGGTTCGTCCGAACTCCTGAAAGCTCCTCAGATGGCAGAGAACCGGATCTCCCACCGACGCCGTCGCCGAGGAGAAGTTCGGTTCGTCCATAGTGCATTGCAGCAGGGTTCCGGCAGGCACCAGCAGATCCTGCGCGTTCACGCCTGTTGCCAACACCACTACCGCTACCACACCCATCAGACACACGATGAGTCGTCTCATAACTTCCTCCAGATTTTGGTTTTTCCAACTACGGCCTGGCGAGGAGAGCCGTCTTCCCGGCAAAGACACCCTGGGTGCCCTACACTTCGAAGACACCAAGAGACCCTTCCCCGGTCTTCCGCGCCACAACCCAGGGCGGGAAGAAAAGTTGCGCGAGGCACTATCTATTTGGTTTAGGCTCGATGGAGTGGCTCTGAAGGAAAGGCGTCTTTGCTCGAAAGTGCAAACGGCCCGGGACTCTCTCGAGCCCTGGGCCGTTCGATGCCATCAGAGTCGGGCGCTCGGCCGACGGCCAAGCACGGCGACGGTACGATCCTAATTGTCCTGATACGGCAGGTAACGCCACAGATCGTTCAAGAAGCCGTTACCGACGGTACTGACCGAGTCATACCCTTCGCCGCCGAAGAGCCAGAACTGGCCACGATTGTCTATCCACGACGTGCCGTTGCTGCGGCCACCGAGAATCCAGTCTTGGTTTGTCTTGTACGGGATTAGCATGTCGCCGTAATTGCCCTTTTGGCCGCCTGTATTGGAACCCTTGATCCAGGCCCAGGTGCCTGGCTGCCCGGCGATGGTGTTGGGGGTGTACACCCACATGTCATTCAAGGCTCCATTGCCATTGGTTGCCTTTGAGTCAAGACCCCAGCCGCCATAGAGCCAGAGGTTTCCGCCTGCATCAATCCAACCTGCCGCGCCCCAACGGGACCCTGGAATCGCATTGGTCAAATCGACGGCGGGACAAAGAACCTGGTTCGTGCCCTGGTTATTGACGGTCAGGCCAGAGGCCAGGCCGCACGTGCTTGCAGCCCCCGTGGTATTTACGGGACCTACAACGGTCTGGGATGGGTAAACGCCAGTGTGGTTGGCGCGCGTACTGTTGGGTACCGGTTCTGCGCCCATCACCCATGTCCATTGATTGCCAGCGATGTTGTATACCCATAGGTCGTTCAGGATGCCGTTGGCTGTGCCGGCGTCATCGAGACCTTCTCCGCCAAACAGCCACAGATTTCCGTTGGCATCGGCCCAGCCAACCGCCTCTTGGCGTGCTCCTGGTTGATTGCTTGCCGAGGGCGTCCCTGCCGTACCGTAGACGCCGAACTGATTGGCCGTGGTGGAACCACCCACGAAAACCCAGTTACCGCCGGTGTATTCCCAGAGGTCGTTGAGGAAACCAAGAACTGCAGTGGGCTGCGTGCCGTCGTAACCGTAGCCGCCGAACAACCAGAAGTTGCCGGATTTATCCAACCAAGTTACCGCATTGGTGCGCGCTCCTGGCTGGCCAATTCCGGGGACCGTGGCCGGATAGACCCCGGCCTGATCTATCTTAAGAGTGCCGCCCTTATAAGACCACTGCCCCTCCATCGTCGTGTAGGTGCCGGAGTTCAGCACAGCATGGTTGTATTCCCACAGGTCATTCAGAAAGTTATTCCCGTCGGACCCGCCAAAGAGCCAGAAGTTCCCCGCCAAATCCTTCCAAGCGGCCGCACCTAGCCGCCCGACGGGCACGGGACCTGGATAGCCTGCGCCGCTCTGCGCGGCGGCGATAAGCTGTGCGCCTATCGTCGAGGGCTTGCCACCGACGAGAATGGGGGTTGGGTCATAGCCGCCAACCAGCTGCCACTCGCAAAAGTCTCCCCAAGACATGTCGCAGACCCACAGGTCATTCATTGCAAAACTCATGTTGTCGGGCAAGGGCTTGCCGGACAATTCGAAACCCCAGCCTCCGAACAGAAAGAGGCTCCCAGACTGGTCGGTCCAGCCGACGGCACCATGTCGCGCTCCCGGAGTATTCGAAAACGGGTCGGTAGGCGTCGCAGGCGCAGATGAGGGAAACGAGCCGTATGCAGGCTTGCCGTCGAATCCGGCTGTATTGGTGCCATCGATCCATGTCCAGTCATTGTGAGCACAATCGATGACGATACTTGTGACATTGGTAGTTACCACGCCCTTGTAACCCCACCGCGTGCAACCCTGGCCTTGGGTGCTCGGTCCGTGAAAGACAGAAACCTCATATTGGTCGTTGAGGGCTTCAGGAGTGGCAAACATAAATGGCCCGTTCCGTGGAATGATCAGCGTGCTGCCCAGCACGTTCTGGAGAACGAAACTGTTGTCGGCGATCGGCCCATTGCTTGTCGGTACCCCAGCCAGCCCGACGAATTCCAGGCGCGGGGAACTTTTCGTCCACTCGCGGCATTACCGGTAGTGCAGGCCAAGCAGGTGCGTCATGCAAGAAGCACTGCCGGCCATCGTTCTAAGCTCGGAGGCAAAATCCATCACCATGAACGACGAGCCGGCCCAAACGGAAGCGAATCCTGAGTTCTGCAAAGCCTCGGACGAGCGTCTGATGCTCGCCTTCTCCCAAGGCTCAACAGAGGCATTCGCAGAACTCTTTGTCCGCTACAAGCAGCCGCTCTATGGTTTCTTCCGCCGGCGTTTGGGCGATCCGGCGCGGGCTGAGGAACTTACCCAGGAAACGTTTTTGGTGGTATTGCGCTCCGCTTCGCGGTACGAGCCGCGGGCGTTATTTCGCACCTATCTCTATGCCATCGGATTTAAGATTCTCCGCGCGCACCGTCACAGAGCGGTTTTGCGGGCCACGATCCTTGGGTTGCAGAAACCCGACCAAATGGCTTCTGTCCGCGAGGCGCATGACGCCAACCTCACCGTCCGTGAAGCCCTCTCCAAGCTCCAGTCCATCGAGCGGGAAATCCTGCTGCTGCGCGAATTCGAGCAGCTCAGTTATTCAGAAATCGCCGATCTGCTGCGCCTGCCGGTGAATACGGTTCGCTCACGGCTGTTCCGCGCGAGAGCCACATTGCGCGACATTTTGGCCGCGCCCGCACCGCAGGCTGCGCCGGCAAAACTCACTGAATCCGAGGAGCACGCATGAACAGCGCTACGCACCAGGTAACCCCGGAAGAAGTCATGGCCTTTCTCGACGGCGAGCTCTCCTCGGCTCGTGCGCAATCGGTTTTCGAGCACGTGAAACACTGTGCCGATTGTGCGAGCCTGGCCGCCGAGCTTGGCAACACGCAACGCCAACTCGCGACTTGGCGCGTGGACGCCCTGCCGTCGCGCGTCGAATCTGCAGTCTTCGAAAGACTGGATCAGCAAAATGCACCCTTGCGCAAGGCGACATGGAAGTGGATTGGCGTACGGCCGCTGCTCACAGTATCGGGCGTAGCTGCCGCCTTAGTGATTGGGTTCCTGTTCGCAACAGTGTCCGGGCGATCGTATCGTGCAAACATGTACATGGAACCCCGGCCGGCTTCCCAGAGCGTCGCGGCCCTGGGCGGCGGCACTACTCCCAGGCAGGTTTCTAGCAAGAGCAAGGCCATTGCGGAATATGAAACATTGCTGCGAGCAAAGCAGCAGCTGGCTATGCGCTCTTCGCTCGAGCTAGAAAGCGCCGGCCGCGGCGAGGGTGACGGCAACGGCCCGATTGACGAGGATGGGCGCGCGACCGCCGACTTTCATCAGCCCATGATCGCGCGCACGGTCTCGCTGACCATCGTGACCAAGGACTTCCCCGCTTCGCGCGCGCAACTCGATGCGATTCTCGCGCGCTATCATGGGTATGCGGCGCAGCTTACGGCGAACAACGCAGAAAATCGAGCCCGCTCGATCACCGCCTCGTTGCGCGTTCCCGCCAGCGAGCTCCCAGCGGCGATCAGCGCGCTCAAGAACCTCGGCCACCTAGAGAGTGAATCACAGTCGGGCGAAGAGGTTACTCAACAGCACGCCGATCTCGTCGCGCGCCTGAAAAACGCGAGCGAAACTGAAACACGGCTACAGGCGATCCTCCAGCAGCGCACCGGAAAAGTCGCGGACGTTCTGGCCGTCGAGCAGGAAATCGCGCGTGTACGGGGCGAAATCGAGCAAATGCAGGCCGAGCAGAAGGCGCTCGAGCACCGCGTAGATTTCTCGACCATCGAGTTGAACCTCACCGAGGAATACAAAGCGCAGCTTGACGGCTCCTCGCCATCTGTTTCTACGCGGATGCATAATGCTTTGGTGAATGGCTTCGACCACGCCGCGGAGTCGCTGCTTGGCCTATTGCTCTTTTTTATGGAAGCCGGACCTATATTGCTCCTATGGAGCGCGGTCCTTTTCCTGCCTGCATTCTTCCTGATCCGCCGTTATCGCCGCGCGGCAACCGCGTCCTAACCCGCAACGGGAGCACTAAGGTATTGACGGTTATCCAGATCGGCCACGCCGCGCTGCTCGGCACTGGCTACTGTCCGCCTCCCACCGGCGACGCTTCTTCCTGCTAAACTACTCCTCATCGCTCCACAGGAGATTTTTGATGAGTGACGCCCTGCAATTCGACAAATCTGCAACCACGCGCACCGAATCGGACTCCATGGGCAACGTCGAAGTGCCCATGGACCGCTACTATGGCGCGCAGACCGCGCGCTCGCTGATCCACTTCGCCATTGGCAAGGACACCATGCCCGCCGAACTGATTCGCGCGTTTGGGGTGCTCAAAAAGGCTGCGGCTTTAGTGAACCGCGACCTCGGCAAGATTTCCGAGGAGAAGGCCAACCTCATCGTGCAGGCTGCCGACGAAATCATCTCCGGGAAGCTCAACGACCACTTCCCTTTGCGTATCTGGCAGACCGGCAGCGGCACGCAGACGAATATGAACGTCAACGAAGTGATTTCCAACCGCGCCATTCAGATTGCGCGCGGCGAGCTCGGTAGCAAGAAGCCGATTCACCCGAACGACGACGTAAACATGTCGCAGTCCTCAAACGACACCTTTCCCGCAGCCATGCACATTGCCGCGGCGACGGAGACTTCGCGAAAACTGCTGCCCGCCGTGAAGCGACTGCGCGACGTGCTGGATGCCAAAACCAAGGAATTCAAGGACGTGGTGAAGATCGGTCGCACGCATTTGCAGGACGCCACGCCGCTCACCGTGGGACAGGAATTTTCCGGTTGGGTGAGCTTGCTCGATCGTGACGGTGCGCGTATTGCCATGGCTCTTGATGGGCTGTTTGATCTCGCAATTGGCGGCACCGCTGTGGGCACGGGTTTGAACGCGCATCC
>Ga0306920_100003060_pt1 | contig 21204 bp, 21 predicted proteins | sample flu12Cox44000170_FD_204666 | JGI IMG/M metagenome (GOLD analysis project Ga0306920, IMG submission 204666) | Lab enrichment of tropical soil microbial communities from Luquillo Experimental Forest, Puerto Rico - flux4day.12C.oxic.44.000.170 (v2)... | ecosystem: Environmental > Terrestrial >... | reverse complement strand
CGCCGTCGTACCCGGCACGCCGCGTTCCGCTCCCTGCTCGGCATCGCCGCTGGTCACCCACCCCTCAGCTACAACATGTTGATCTCACCGGAAGCAAAGTCATAAGCCTTTCACAACAAATCCGCGCTCGCGAACAACCGGGTTTTGGTAAGTGTTTTATCGGAGTACCGCCGATCACTGAACTGCCGCCCCCGAATACCAAAAAGATGGGTGGTCCGCCGAAAAGCCGCGGCCGTGCGCGCGGTGCGGAGTGGCAAGATCATTCTAGAGGAAGCTTGCCGTCGCTACCAACTCTCGGAAGCAGAGTTCCTGTCCTGGCAGCGCGTTCGAGACCCAGGGGCTTCATGGTTTGCTAGCCACCCGCGGCCAACGGCGCCGAAAGGTTATCTTCTGTTGACTCGGCGAGTTGAGCCGCTGACCGGCGCAGTAACGCCGCCAATTCCTGCGTTGCGGGTCGGCATTAGTGCGCGTCGCCAGTTCCCTTTCGGGTGCCGGTTAGTCAGGATCTGATACTCCGTTTTGCAAGCAGCTGGAGCGCCAACGCTGCGGACTAATCAAGCGGGGAATTCGCATAGAGATCGCGTCCCGAAACCGAGAGCGTTGCCGGTCGCCTAAACGCTGCGCCTCAGGAGCGGCCACGTGAGGTTAGGACGCATTGCGAACTTCAAGGCCTCCGCGCGTCATATTCGTGATGAAGAACCTCTCTTTCGATAACGACCACGCGAGCCTCGGACCTCGCAAAAGTTTGCGCGCGACAGGCGACCTCGGTCCGATTTGTAGCCTTCATCTTCTTCATTATATTTCGAATATGGACCTTAACGGTGCTCTCGCTCATAGCCAGCTCGTATGCGATGATCTTGTTAGCTTTCCCGAGCTTCAAGTGGTCAAGCACCGCCATCTGACGTGGCGTAAATTGCTGATCTGACGTCGCTCTCGGGGTCGCACCCTTTCGGTTTATCCTTTGCAGAAACAAGCTGCTCGGAGGCACGAACGTACCGCCGGCCCTGACGAGACGAATAATCTCGATACCGAGCTCAAGGGTAGTGGTTTCTGTCAGGATGTAACCGCGCACGCCGGTCTCGAATGCGTCGACTATCAAGTTGGGGCTATCGACCGCTGACAATATGACGACCGGAGCGATCTTCTGTAATTCTTTTAGAGAGGTTAGGACATCAAATACTGTATCGCTATCTCCGTAAGAATCTATGCTTTTATGCAGATGACAAATAATGATGTCGAGCTCTCGGGTGCTTCGCAAACATTCCTCATATGTTGTAAACGACACCGTATCGAGACTATGATCGAGCTCTTTTAGCGACCTGGTGATGCATTCCCTAGTGAAAGCATGCTCATCGACCAGCCCGATTGAAATCAATGGGCTCCGTACTGATAGGCCGTCCCTTGTAGGTTCCGACGGGCAATCTTCATTGCTGCTCGACTTCATGGCGATCTCCCAATCTAACGATCGCGCCCTCCTCGCTACTCCTTTTGAAGGGTTAACGTTTTTGAAGCGTTAACGTGCGAATTTAGCCACGGGTTTTTCTAAAGTACAACTGAAATATTCATGTTTGCGTTAACCGTTTGCGTTAACCAGTTAACCATATTTCATCTCAACCGCGGCGAGACGGCTTACGCAAAACAATTACTTTGCGAAAATATCTAACAGAGCTAGTACCTTCGAATAAAGGGGCGCCGCAAGCAGTACGCCTTTAGAGTAAGGTGGATAATCTAATAATCCTAAAGATCGAAATGACCAAGTGATAGGCCGACCCCTAAGAGCCCGTGCAGCTTAAACCGAACTCCCGAGTCGAAGCCGCCTTCGGTTGGAACTAGGCTGATTTTCAGCACCTTGTCAATGGTCTCTACTGGGGACCTTTAGAAGCCACACTCAGAGTTTGCCCAATATAAGCCTGGTTGAGGCGGCATACTGGTACGGGGACAATATGAAGGTTGCGATTCTGCGGACGAAAGGCGAGCGCGGCTCGCCGAGTAAACGGACCAGCGCCCAAAACCGATGGTGGAGATTGGAGGGAAGCCGGGCGTTGGCACATCATGAAGCATTACTTATGCTACTGGATGACCGCACGTGATCGCGCTGGGTTACAAGAAAGAGCCGATCACTCGGTATTTTCGGACACCAGCGCGGTCCGATTATTTCGAGCTCGACGGTGAGGACGTCACCCGTTTTCGTGAGAAGCCGGTAGACGGCGACGGTCTGATCAATCGCGCCTTTTTTATCCTGGAGCCGGGAGTCCTCGAACACATGGAGGCCGACACTACGAGCTGGAAACGGGGGCCATGGAACGGCTGGCCGCCGATCAGTAGCTCGCAGTCTATCGTCACGCCTCGTTCTGGCAATGAATGGATACGCTCCGGGATAAGCAGTTGCTCGAGAAACTCTGGACCCAGGGCAAGGCTCCCTGGAAAACATGGGAGTAAACGAATGCGCATTCTGGTCACGGGGCATCACGGTTATATCGGCAGTATCCTTGTCGAACTGCTGAGCGCCGCCGGCCATGAAGTGGTCGGCATGGACAGTCAACTCTACGACGAATGTACCTTCGGGGAAGACATACCCAGCGGAATCTCGTCAATCCACCGAGACGTGCGGGAACTATCTTGCTCGGATCTCGAGGGCATCGACGCGATCGCTCATTTGGCGGGGGTTTGCAATGACCCGTTAGGAGATTTATTACCACAGACAACATTTGACATAAACCACACTGCGACGGTCCGATTGGCAGACCTCGCCAAAGCCAGTGGCATCCACCGCTTTGTCTTCTCTTCCAGCTGCAGCGTCTACGGCGCCGCCGGACAGGAGTGGATCGACGAGCGCTCGGAAGTCAATCCGATCACGCCTTATGCTGCCTCTAAATGGAACGCCGAGTGCGATCTGAGGCGGCTCGCAGGCTCCCATTTCTCCCCAGTGTTCCTGCGCAGCGCGACCGCTTATGGCTTCTCACCCCGCATCCGATTTGATCTGGTACTCAATAACTTGACCGCGCACGCGTTCACCAGTGGCAAGGTACTATTGAAGAGCGATGGAATGCCGTGGCGTCCAATTGTTCACATCGAGGACATAAGCCGAGCATTCCTGGCAGCCATCGAGGCGCCGATCGACGTTGTTCACAATGAGGTATTCAACGTCGGCATCACAACTGAAAACTATCGTATTCGCGAGATCGCTCAGATTGTAGAGGAGACGGTACCAGGCTCCTGTGTCGAATACGCAGCTGGGGCAGGCCCCGACACGCGGACTTACCGGGTCGACTGCTCAAAGATTTCTCACCTGCTGCCAAATTTCAAACCGCAATGGACGGCGCACCGTGGTGCGCGTGAGCTGTACGAAAAGTATTGCCAGTATGGGCTCCTGCTGGAAGATTTCGAAGGCGCGCGATATCAGCGGCTCGCGTATCTCCAATCGTTGATCGCTCGGGGCGCCATTGACGGCGATTTGCGTTGGATTGTGCCGATCTCCAGGGCCGAGACCAGCACTGCGCAATCCATCAGGATCGGCTGATGCGCGCTACCCTGCAAGCCATCTTAATCGTTGCGAGGTCTGCTGCATGAATGTGACGATTCTCGACCTCGAGACGCAGCCGGTATGACGGCCGAGGCTTGCGGCAGCTGCCTAGTCTGCGGGGGAACATCCCTCGAGCCGTTGATTTCTATTCCCGATGTTCCTGCGGTCTGCAACCACCTCTGTGCGTCCGAGGCCGAGGCGGCAAACGCGGCGCGCGGCAATATCAGTCTGATATACTGTCGCGATTGCGGTCACATCGTCAATTCGGCCTTCAACCGGGCACGTGTCGACTATGACGGCGGTTACGAGAACGCGCTGACTTACTCGGCACGTTACCGGGAATATGCCGATGCAACGGCTCATCGCGTCATCCGCCGCTATGGGCTCACTGAGAAGCGCATCGTCGAGATCGGATGTGGCAGCGGCGATTTTCTGCGCCTCCTTTGCGCAGCAGGGAATGACGGCGAAGGCTATGATCCGAGCCAGCCGACCGGCCGACATGCCGCAGGTCCCGGAAGCTTTGAGATTATCGGCCGCAACTTCACTGTTGAAGATGCATGCGGAGCCGACTTCGTGTGCTGCCGCCACGTGCTTGAGCATTTGCCGGAGCCCATCGACCTGCTTCGAGGGCTTCGTGGAAGTATCGCCGCAGGAGGTGGCGGGGTGGTTTTCTTTGAAGTCCCAAATGCCCTTTTTATCCTCGAGCGCCTGAGCATTTGGGACATAACCTACGAGCACGTCTCCTACTTCACGCCGTCGTCGTTGACGCGGACCTTCCACGACGCGGGGTTCACGGTCCGCTACGCCGATTCCGGCTTTGAGGATCAATATCTCTGGGTCGAAGCTTGCGTCGACGCCCAAGCGGCACCGGGCGCGCGCCCGAAGCGGCCTGGGGATGCACTCTACGCGTCCTTTGGAGGGCGGTTCACCGCAAGGGTGGCGCAGTGGCGCCGGCGAATTGAAGATTTGAGGCGCCACGGTCGCCGTGTCGTAACCTGGGGCGCGGGCTCCAAGGGTATAATGTTCCCGAACTTGCTCCGGGTGCCGGTCGGTCTCGGGATTGATTGGGTCGTCGACGTAAATCCCCGCAAGCAAGACCATTTTGTGCCATTGACCGGGCAAAGGATTGTCAGCCCCGACTGCTTGCCGCAGAACCCGCCGGACCTTGTAATCGTTATGAACCCGGAATACGGGCCAGAGGTTCGGTCGATGATAGACGATATCGGGATCGATTGCGAGGTGGAGAGCACGTGATCGCCCATCCCTGGCTTCCCCTTTGCGAACACGAAGTCGCTCCGCCCGAGTCTCATCGCCGAACGGCTACAGTGCATGCCGTCTAGAGAACCGCGGATGGCACCCACTAGCTCCTCAAGGGTAGAAGGGGCCATTTGGCTATACCTGCCGATGGTTTTCCCTGGACAAATGCCGATTGAAGTTCAATGGGCCAAGCGTATCACCGTGGCCTATGACCGCCATTATTCAGTCACTAGAGAGCTAAAGCGATGGCGGCTATCTGATGAATGCAAAAAGGTCGCGTTATGAAAAAAGTGGCGATTGGCATGCCGGTCTGGAACGGTGAAGCGTTCGTATCGGAGGCAATCGAATCAATTCTCGCACAAACCTACGGCGACTTTGAACTGGTGATCTCGGACAATGCCTCGACCGACGCCACAGCCGAGATCTGCTGCACTTACGCCAAACAGGACAAGCGCATACGTTATATACGACAGGAAAAGAACATGGGCGCCGGACCTAATATGATTGAGGTCTTCCGTCGCTCATCGAGCAAGTATTTCAAATGGGCAGCTCACGATGACGTCTTGGCACCTCAATTTATCCAAGAGTGCGTCCGAGTACTGGATGCAGATGAAGCCGTTGTAGTGGTCTCCCCCGCGACGATCTTGATCAACGAAGACGGCTCGCCCGTTCGCTATTCGCCGCGGGACAGGGGGATGGTGGATAACTATGGCAGGGTATGGCCCGTAACGCCCGAGAAGAATGTGCTGTTGACGTCAGCCGATCCAGCCGATCGGTTTTCCGAAGTACTGTTGAATACATTCATGGCTTTAGAGATTTTTGGCCTGATCCGACGTTCGGCGCTTGGGCGAACCTCGGTAATGCCGTCCCATTTTGGTGGGGACAAAGTCGTGTTGGCGGAGCTCAGCCTGATCGGCCCCTACCACCTGCTTGAGGCATCCTTGTTCTACAGACGGTGCCACCCTGGCCAGTACAGCTCTGCGCGATCCGGTCGCTACGCAGTGACGTGGTTCTCAGGCAAGAGGGGCTTCATGCCTTCCCATCAGCTGCGCTTCTTGGCTGGGTACACGCGAACCGCATTGTCGGCGAAGCTCACGCCGGTGCAGCGACGCCGGTGCATGTCTGCAATTTGGCGCCGCGCCGTCACCAGAGGAAAGCCGCTGCGACGCATGTTTGCACCGGTGGTGGAATGACCGCGGATCGGTCGTTAATTCCAGCGGCCGCAAGTCACCCCGGCTTCAGCCGCTTGGTCCAGCGGCTCCGGATCCCTCTAATGCTGGGGGATCAAGGGCTCATCAGCGGGGTGAACTTTCTCTCCAACATCCTGCTTGCACGGTTTCTCGGTATCGAGGAATTCGGCCGCTTCACTTTGGCCTGGATGGTGGTCTTGTTCGCCAATTCGCTTCAGAGCGCAGGGATCATTCAGCCGATGTTGAGCATCGGTCCGAAGCATGCGGTGGCGGAGGCGCCGGCCTACTATGGCGCGGTGCTGATTCAGCAGGGCGTGGCCGCAGGCTTCGCTTTCGCCGCCGTCCTTATCGGCGCCGAGGCTAGCGCGGCTGCCGAGCCCAGCTGGGGGACCGGTAGCTTCGCCGTTCCGCTTGCCGTTGCCCTCTTCGCTGGGCAAGCCCAGGATTTTCTTCGCCGCTACTTCTTCGTACGAGGCAGGACAGTCACTGCGGTGGTGAGTGATGGGATCCGCTATCTCAGCCAGCTTACCCTTCTGTGCGTCGTCGCGAATGTTTTCTCAAGCGGCCTCACCGTCCCGATGGCATTGTGGATAATGGCGGCGGCGGCGACCCTCGGGACTGTTCCGGTCGCGGTTTGCGTCGAGAAACTGACGTGGGACCCCGAGGTGCTTCGGCAGACGGTAAGGCGACACTGGCATGTGTCCAAGTGGTTGCTTCCGTCGGCGTTGATGCATTGGACTACCGCTCAAGCCTTCATCATCATCGCGGGCGGCGTCCTCGGCGCTGCCACGGTCGGCATGCTGAGAGCCGCGATGGCCGTCGTTGGCGTGGTCCACATCGTCTATCTCGGAATGGAGAATTTCGCGCCAATACGCGCGGCGCAGGTTTTTCATCGTCACGGTGGCAGAGCTCTCCGTCACTATCTAAAGAGTCTAACGTGGAAGGTCGGCGGTGCTGTCCTGCTGCTGCTCCTGATCATAAATTTGAACGCGACGAGTATCATCCGGCTGATGTTCGGTACAAACTATCCAGAATTGAGCCCTCTCTTGTTGGCATTTAGTATCATCTATTTCGTCTCGCTGCTCAATGTAATATTAGGCGTCTGGGCGTTAGCCATCGAGTCGACAAGGATGGTATTCATCTCACTGGCTGCAATGACCGCGGTCACCGCGGTGGCCGCCTATCCGCTTGTGGTCTTTGGTGGGGTGGCCGGTGCTCTCACGGGCGCCTTTCTGGTCGAGTTCATCGGGGCGTGTATCCTGTTTACGGGCCTGAGGCGGACAGGACAACAAAGGGTTCTGCGAGATGCCCGAAGAATTGCATGAGTTTTCAAAAGCCAGGCGTCGGAAGGCCTTCATGCGCAAGTTCAAGACGTCGATCCTTCGCCACATGGCGGGCGCCGCCTTATGATGACGCAGTTCGACCGTCGCGCGCGGCTTTTAGTCAGCCAGGGAATCTGTGCCCTCGGCATCCATCACCTGTTCGAGCGCCGGTTCGGGGGCGTGGGGTCGATTCTCAGCCTCCACAGTGTTGGCGAGGTCGCCGATTCACACACCCATTGGTCGCGTAAATTTAAGATTCGTCCGGATTTTTTTCGCCGGTTGATCGAGATGCTGATCGAGCGCGATTACGACATCATCTCGATGACCGAAGTCGCGCGACGCCTAGTTGGGAAGACTCCGCCCGGGCGAAAATTTGTGTGCCTGAGTTTCGACGATGGCTATCGTGACAATTACGATGTGGCGTTCCCGATCTGCGCTTCGTTTGGGATCCCGATGGTGGTCCACGTCACCACCGGGTTCGTCAGACGGGCCGATCCAATGTGGTGGCTAGGATTGGAACAGATCATCGTCGACAATAATACGCTCGAATTCCCGTGGGTCGGCATTGTCCGGCATCATTCGGCGGTGACCCCGGCGCAGAAGCGCAGAGCGTATGAGTTTGCGGCCAGTTTACTGGTGGCAGCGCCCCGACAGCGACGCCGACAGGCTTGCGAAGAGCTCGGCGCAACCTATGGCGTATCTTTCATGGAATTGACCGACCGCATCACGTTGACGCCACGGATGATGCAGGAGATGCACGCAAGTGGCCTCGTCGAGTTCGGCGCCCACACAGTATCTCATGCCCACCTGTCGTGTCTTTCTGCCGGTGACGCCCGTGAGGAAATCGCCGAGAGCCGGCACGATCTCGAAGATATGCTGGGGGACGAGGTTCGCCATTTCGCCTACCCTTACGGCAGCGCCAGCGAGGCGGGCGCCAGAGAATTCGCGCTGTGCCGCGAGCTCGGCTTTGAAACGGCCGCCACCACACGGATCGGCAATCTGTTTCCCGGACACCGGGACCGAACGCAGGCACTGCCGCGATTGCCGATCCGCGGCGAATATCAAGACACCTCGGCAATCGAAGTCTTGCTTTCCGGCACATATTCCGCGCTGCAGCACGGTTTTCGCACGGCGTAACCGTTTGAGCGCAGGGCAGGTTCTGATGGTGCACAACCATTATCGGCAGGCAAGCGGCGAAGAAGCCTGCTTTTTTCGCCGAAGCAGAAATGCTCGATCGCCATCGGCCGAAGCGATCGGGAGGTGGAGGGTGAAAACATGGCAATGGTCACGATCGGGCTGCCGGTCTTCAACGGCGAAGCGTTCCTGCGCCAGGCGATCGACTCGATCCTGGCGCAGAGCCACTCAGATTTCGAGCTTCTTATTTCGGATAACTGCTCGACCGACGGGACGGCTGTTATCTGCCAGTCCTATCTGCAGGCCGACCCGCGGATCCGCTACGTGCGGCAGCCGGTAAATGTCGGCGCGGCAGAAAACTACAACAGGCTCGTAGCGCTAGCGTCCGGGAAGTATTTCAAGTGGGCCGCTCATGACGATGTGCTGGCCCCCCGTTTTCTCGAGGAATGCGTGCGCGCATTGGAGCAGGACCCCGGCGTTGTGCTGGCGTTTGCCCGCATGCGGCTCGTCGGCGAGGACGGCGAGCCGATCGCAGCAGAGCCGGATCGCAACGGGAGTGCGCCGGCCCACCGGGATCCTCCCAGCAGGAGCGATTTCGTCATCGGCAAGCTGCCGGGAGCAGATTATCCGGAAGCTGCGTCGCCCGATCCGGTTGCTCGCTTCCGCGAAGTCCTATTTACCTACGACCCGACCTTTCCGGTGTTTGGTGTGATACGCCGGTCGGCACTCGAGCGCACCAGGCTGATTGATACCTATTTTGGGTCGGACAGGATACTGCTGGCCCATCTTGCGCTGCTTGGCCGGTTCACGCGGATCGACGAGCCGCTCATGTTCATTCGCACCCACCCGCGGCAATCGAGTAGTCTTTCCCGTCGCGAACGAGCCAAATGGATCACCGGGCGGCACCGCTGGACGTTCCAGCCGGTGCGACAGGTCTTCGGGTGCGTGATCGCGATCTTCGAAGCGGACCTGACCGTGCGGCAACAGTGGCAGTGCTTGGTGGTCCGGTGGCAGAGATTGTTCCGGCGCGGTCGAGTGCGCCAGATTTTTCATCTCCTTTCATACGGCGGCTACGCGAGGGAACCGTGGTTGTAAGGAAATCCGAGCCCTGGTTACGAACCTTTACCGCGGCGGAATGATCGATCCGACGCTAGCTACGACGCCGTGGTCGGTTCAACGAATACGGCTTAGCTGGACCTTTTCTTCTTCCAATTGACCCAGTCCATAGATCATCGGCCGGCGGGCTTGATTGCGTACGGGCTGAAGGGGAAATACAGTCACAGTGCAAGAAATGGAAGACTTGACCACTTGCGAGGCCACGTGAAGGTCTTGCTTTCTGCTTTTGCGTGCGAGCCGCATCGCGGCTCAGAGCCAGAGGTGGGATGGAAGTGGGCTCTGCATCTCGCGGAAATCGGGCACGAGGTTTGGGTCCTGACGCGCAGTGAATCCCGTCCTGCTATCGAGGCGGAGCTAGTGCGATTATGCGAGAAGAGGCTCCACTTCGGGTATTGCGATCTGCCCGAACCTATCCGCTGGTGGGGCAAAGGCGGCAGAAAATTGTCGCTCTACGTACACTATGCGCTCTGGCAATGGCGTGCAGTGCGTGTGGCCCGCGATCTCCACGCCCGTCAAGGCTTCGACCGCGTGCATCACGTGACCTTTGCCGGCGTGCGTGCGCCGAGCTTTATGGGTACTCTCGGCATCCCATTCATGTTCGGCCCAGTCGCCGGGGGCGAGCGGGCACCGTGGAAGCTGAGGTGCGGGTATGGTCTCGAGGGATGGCTGCTGGATGCTCTGCGGGATCTGGCGAACGCGACGGTTCGATTCAACCCGCTCATGCTGCGAACCTTTGCCTGCGCGACCACGATCTACGTCACCTCCCGCGACACCCTCGGGCTCTTGCCACGTGCGCATCGCAAGAAAGCTGTGATCGAACTCGCCATCGGCAGCGAGGACGAGGCCGCCGACTTTACAGCGGACCTGGCCGAGAGACGGCGGAGTGACACAACGTTCCATGTCCTCTACGTCGGGCAGTTCCTTTATCTGAAAGGTATGCATCTGGGCATCCCTGCTTTCGCTCACCTTGTGAAAGCCCGGCCGGATGCCCGCCTGACCATGATTGGCCATGGCTCGGCAAGGACGCGATGGCAAAAGCTCGCGGAACGCCTTGGCATAGCGGCGAAGATCGATTGGCAGCCCTGGCTTCGGCGCGCCGAGCTGGCCAAGTTCTATGCCTCGCATCAAGTCATGCTCTTTCCGAGCCTGCACGACTCCGGTGGCATGGTCGTGCTCGAAAGCTTGGCGCACGGAATGCCGGTGGTATGCCTGAACATCGGTGGGCCGGGCATCATCGTCACAAACGATTGCGGCCGTCTCGTCGACGTCGCAGGTAAGCCGAAGGCCGAGGTGATAGCAAAGCTCGGCCAGGCGCTCATCGACCTCACCGACGAGGACACGCGATTGCAGCTCGCCAGCGGCGCGCAACAGCGATCTCGTGACTTCTGCTGGCAGAAAAAGGTCGCCAGGATCTACGGCGGGGGGGTGTGATGTCGTTGGCGGATATCAGAGCCGGCACACTGCTTTGCGTATTCGCGGGATACGTCATGTTGAATTACGCCTTCATGCAATTGCGCGTCATCATACCATTAGGCGACATAGGTCTCATCGTTTGTCTAGCGACGATTAACATCCCCGTCGTGCTGAAGAAAATGAGTGGCTCGATTAGCTTGACACCATTCTTGATCTGGTGGTGCTTCGGGCTCGGCCGCGCCATTGTCGATGGCGTCGAGTACGGAATATGGGCGCTGCGCGACGCCGCGCAGGTCATTGAGTCGCTCTGGCTGATCGTCGCCTTTGCAGTCGCGCAGAAGGCTTACGACATAGATAAACTGTTCCAGTGGCTGAAATGGCTGTTCATCGCTTACTGCGTCTATGCTCTTGGGGCGCCATTCTCGGACGATATCGCCGCAATCTCGCCGTCCATCCCTCAGGCGGCGAGCGGAGAGCTTGTGCCGGTCGTCGGGACTTATGCGAACCTCTCGTTGATGCTCTTGTGGATCGCGTTCTATCTGACGATCACCGAGCGCAAGAGCCAGCGCGTCCGAATCGCGGCCATCGCGATCGCTTGTCTGATGGTCGGTGCAGTGGTGGTCGTTCTCCAGTCCAGAACGAACTATCTACAGCTGGCTGTGCTGACGTGCATCGTCGGGCTCTTTCGACCTAAAAGCTTCGGCAGGTTCGGAATTGTAATGCCGATCATGTTCATCGTTGTCGGGACCATTACTGCATTCGACATCAAGATCCCTGGTAGGTTAACGGAGAATATTTCGTTCTCGTTCTACGTACAGCATTTGGAGGCGATCGTTGGCATATCGCAAGGGGACGACCGGGGGATCGCTGCCGCTGCCTCGGGCGTGCCGCTGCGGCTTGACTGGTGGACGAACATTCTGGAGCAGGAGGCGGCTGACCCCGTGACGTTGATCACGGGGCTCGGTTACGGGCGACCGTTGACCAACTACATAGCGAGCAACGACCTAGGACCTGGAGGTTTGGCGGTTCGTGAACCCCACAATTCTTTCTTGTCGGTGCTTGGAAGACTAGGGGTCGTCGGCGCGATTTCATGGATTTGGCTCCACCTCCTACTTTTCAGGCTGTGGCACAAAGTTTTTGACTACTACTACCGCCTGAAGGATGAGGCATGGATCAATCGTTTGCTACTAATGCTGGCGTTCGTGGCCTTGATATTGGTGTCGGTGGTAGGTGAAGATGTTTTAGAAAAGCCTTTTAATATCGTCCCATATTATTGCTTCTGGGGTATTATCTTGCGGCTAGGCGTCAATATAGCAATGGAACGGCAGCCGGTTCTCGCGGAGGGTGGACATTACACCGCCCCACGATCGAGCTCTGCCTTCGGAGCCCACCATGCCAGAGAACCTTGATCAGGTCGGCGCGCCGGCCGCGATACGCCAACCGATCCGCAGCGTGCCGATCCGGATTCGTTACCTGGAGTTGGAGCGACAGCCCTGCTTCATGCGGCGCCGCATGTCGGTGCCGCGGGTGGCGAGCCAGATGCGAACACCAGATGGCGCCAGCATCAACGGCGCCTCGGGCGAGGGAGCACCTGACGCTGTAAATTTGAGAAATAGGCCGAGAGAGCCTGTAGCTGATCAGACGCTTCTAAGCGTCGTCCGCTTTAGAGACTGGGCGGCGCTGAATGCAGGGGAGCAACGCGGGATGTGCGCCGCGACGACAGAAAGACGGCAGCTTGAACCATCGAAACGGACCCCATCTGTCGCTTTAGCAGACAAAGGACCGATCCGCGGCCATCGATCGCCGATGGGCCTTGTGGCGGAGGCCGAGAACGCGCGCCATGTACTCGGCCGAGTACGATTGTGGGGTCGTCAGCTGTGGATCACGAGATGGGGCCGACGCCTATGGTGGACCATGCGTATGCACGCAAACGAAGGCGTTTGCTCCGTCGAAATTACGAACAAATCTGTCGGCTTTTTCGCGCAGATGACCTGGTGCCTTTGCATATTGCGGTATTGCGAGCGCCACGACCTTATTCCTGATATACGCCTTACAGGTGACATATATTTCGATCACGATAAGGGACAAAATTGGCTTGATTATTATTTCGACGTATTCACACCAGTGACGTTGGAAGAAGTAGCGAGACGAGTCCGATATACAAAAAAAATAATCGATTTCTACGGACTGGGCCTACCCATTGCGCCAAGGATGAGCATAGATGATGCCGCTCGCACGCTGCATAAATACCTGCGTCCAAAGCCACGCATCAATACGATGGTTGATGAGTTTTGGAGAAGTCTGAATGTCGATGGCCCGGTTGTGGGCGTTCATTTCCGCGGGACGGACAAGTCATCAGAGGCACCACGTGTGTCGTGGCAACATTTTCTCAAGATTCTACAAAATTACTTATGCAGCGATAACACCATAAACGCGGTATGTGTTGCGAGCGACGAAAACGCATTTATAAACTTTATCAAAAAGTCGGTGAAGGATGTTCCGGTATATTCTCACAACGACCATTATCGCAGCAGTGGCGACCTGCCCGTTCACTTGGCTATCGACCGAGACGGCGGCTACGGAAAAGGCGAAGACGCCTTAGTTAACGCGCTCGTGCTCTCGAAGTGCTCAATCTTGATCAGGACGACTTCATTCCTTTCGGCTTGGGCTTCGATCTTTAACCCGGACCTTAAGGTCATCCTGCTCAACAGGCCGTACCATAACAAACTCTGGTTTCCCGAAAGTGAGATCTTCCTCAGGCGCGATACAGAGTATTTGCCTGAGCGCCCTCTCTGATTGCGGGTGGAGGGACAATGCGACGCCCAATTCATCATGGTCGAAGCACCATGCGCCAGCAGCACGAAGCTCCACTTCGACGATATGATGCGATCGCTTCTGTCGATAAGAACCAGAACTCGCCGCTATCGGCCAACCCTTCTGATTTACGGGTTTGTCAAGGGAATAGCATTTACCTGGTGACCTCCGGCGCTGGCTGGCCGGGCAGCAGGATTGCCACAATCTCGGTTTCTGTCCAATGAAGCGCCGAACGCTGCTGGGCGCTAGCGCGGCCTTTCTGGCAGGAAAGCCGAAGCGAGATTCGGCTTTCCTATTTGTCGCCCGATCTTCGGCAACCGGGCCTGGCGTGCCCCCGCCGCCCACGTTACGGGGCACCGTACATCACATACCAGCGAGCGGCTCGGATCAGACGGGGATGATCCAGAATACGATCAATGCTGCCGCCTTCGACGATACGGTCTCCTTTGCTTCGGGCACGCACGTCGTCGGCGGCCAGATGACTCTCAGGTCTGGTCAGCTCTACATCGGTGACACGATGCAGTTCAGCGGAGTGCCACGATCAGTCATCAGCTGCAACAATGCTGGATCGTTCCTGATCAAGGACTCCAGCAATATCACGATGTACGGGTTGCAGTGGGTGCGTTCGAATAATTTAATCTTAGGCGCCTGGTCTGCAGGCTCGACCTCGAACATCACCATAACAAACTGCATCTTCGACAACCAGGACTTCGTCGGCGGTCCGGACATGATGGATTGGGGAGGCGTCCGGGGCCTGACGATACAATGGTGCAGCTTTCTTAATGGCGCCGGAACCTCTAACAACGGCTTCGGGGCTTCTTGCTCCAATATTCTGGTTACGCGGTGCCGGTTCGATCACTGCCGGGAAGCGATAGGCTGGGCTGTAGGAAACACACCTGATCCGGGTGCGAACTCGCATCTTTATGTAACCTCTTCCTTGTTCACTAACAACCAGCGCATCCCGATTGAGATGGCACCCGACAGTGGGCGGAACAACGCGGACGACCTCAAGGTTACCGATTGTTGGATCGCGGGCTGGTCTGCGCCAGTCGGCGCCGGCCTTTGTGTCTCTATCGTCGCCGGGGGAAATTTGGAGATCGCGAGGTGTTATATGGACCCAAGAGGCTCAAGCCGCGGCGGCACTACGTGCCTGGAGTTCGATGTGCCAGTAGGGAAAGCAGTCAACATCCATGACAACAATTTCCAAAATTCAGCTTCCGCCGCTATTGGCGGCAATTACACTCAAGGGCCAATGAACCTCATCACCAACAATAATTTCTGGCATTGCGCGAGCGATACCGACGTGAACTCGCAATCGGTCATCACGGGATCGACGCATAACAACATAGGAGTTCCCCCGCAACCTGTCAGTGGAGCAGGACCTTGATTCGAGACAGTGAACTATCAACTACACAACCTCACTTTGGAACAACTCATGCGCCTACTGCCGCGAAATTCATTGGTAAGACAAGGCAGAGGGAGAGGGCTTCGAACCGTTGGTCCCCCGTGAAGCGATGCCTTGGGAGCCCGTCACCCTGAAGAACCTCGATTAAGTTGCTGCGCGTGGCGACGGAAACTGAACAGATCGCCAGCATACGGATCCCGCTTCAGTCCTCCTGGATCAAAAGTGCCAGCCCCTTTATGCCATGCCTGATGTCCGCGCGGCCGGTCGTGATCTGAATGCGAACACCACACGACATCGAGATCATCGGCGCCTCAAACGAGTGGGTGTTGAACGCGCCGTAATAGTCGAGAATGACTGCGGAATATCGTTGTTGCTCCTCCGCGATTCCTAAGGTATAAGGCATAAAGTGCCCGTTGCACGACATGCGCCAACTTCGGAGACTACGTGCGCACGACGCCGAATGCCGTGATACCTACTATCCGGCGCTCGGCATAGGGCGGTTTGATTTCGGCGACGAGATCGTCTGGCTCGATGTCCTCGGTGTGCGTATCAGTGCCGTTGACGTCGTCGTCGCCACCGACGAAATCAATCGGTGGGTCCAACAGAGATATCGAAGCTATGTTACCTTGACCGGGGTCCATGGGGTCATGGAATCAATCCGGAATGAGGAAGTCCGGCGAGCTCATAACGCGGCCGGACTCGTTCTTCCGGATGGCATGCCGCTGGTCTGGCTGCTGTGGCATGGTGGATTTGCGCTCGCCGATCATGTCACCGGACGAGATCTTATGCTGGCGCTCTTCAACCAGTTTCAACAAGCCGGCTATCGACATTTTTTGTATGGGGCCACGCCGCGAACGCTTGAACTCCTCATCGACAATCTCAATCAGAAGTTCCCTGCTGCTAAAGTCGTCGGTGCGTATGCCCCTCCCTTTCGGCCTGCTGGCGCAGACGAGGATGAGGCGGTGATCGAAGCAATCAACACGAGCGCCGCTGATATTGTCTGGGTGGGGCTTAGCACGCCAAAGCAGGAACTCTGGATGGCGCGCCACCGGCACCGTCTGGCCGCACCTGTATTGATCGGTGTTGGAGCGGCGTTCGACTTTCACGCGGGGCTGCTACGGCGAGCCCCGCGCTGGGTGCAAAGAGCGGGGCTGGAATGGGCCTTCAGGATGGCCATGGAGCCGCGACGGCTGGCCAAGCGTTATCTACGAAATAATCCGGCCTTTCTGGCGCTGCTCATTGCGGATAAACTGAGGCTCAGGCGGGCGCCGATAAAGTAACAAGAGAAGTTCAAGTTCGCCTCAGTTGGAAACCAAACGACCGTGGCAGCCATCAAATCTATGCGCGGACCGCTGCCAGTCGGGTAAACAAGACCAATAGATCATCGACTAAGTAGTCGCGGAATTGCGCCGCGACAGGGGTCCGGGTCAATTCCGCTAGATCGCCCCGGACGCTGGATTCATCAACGATTTGAAAGCGGCTGTCGCTGAAGGCGCGTCGGTAGTCGCTGATCCGCAGCCGACTCAACGGAATGATTGGATTGTTTAACCGGCCCCAAAGCGTATCCGAGTAACGTAAAAAATTAAACTTTGTAATACTCGCGTCAAAGCTGGCATATTGATCGCTGAGGTCGATCGAATGACTCATCACCGCGCTTGGCGCAGCAATTCGGCGGAACTCCCGTAAGATTTCATATAGCTCCGCGGGCGAGAAGAATTCGAGGACGACATCGGATATGATCAGGTCGACGGCTTCCGGCGCTAAGCCACTTCGACTGGCGTTGCCCACCCGGTAGTGAATACCTATCCGCTCGAGGAGTTGAACTGGCTCCAGCCGCCGCGGGCACTCGAAGAGGGTCATCACCTCTCGCAACGCCGCCACCCGCTCGGGCACCACCGGGAGGTGATCTTGCAGCCGCTGCCTTCTGTCAAGTTCGAGAAACCGGACGATCGTCAGTTTCAAGCGGTTGAGCTTCAGGAGTGGTGCGATATCCCAAGTCCAAACCTCCCGAGCGCCGGACAGGAAAAGCCCGATCGGCACCACCGCGAACCAACCGGTGCCTAGCTCGAAGGCAGAAAAATTACCCCGCGCCGTCGAACCGTACCGCCGGAACTGCTCCAGGTGATTTCTGCAGTTACTTAAACTGCAATCGAACCTTCCATCAGTCAATTCCAAGGTGTGCGTCACCCGTTCTTGGAGCAGCTCGTTCCAATAATGGGGATTGGGCAAAGCGGCTATGCTCCGCTGCACAAACGCCTTCAGCAGCCAAGAAGCCATTCGACTGATCTCCCACGATCTCGGATCGCGAACGGGCTTGTCACCGCGTTGGGTCGGGCGACAATTACGGCTAATCGACCGTAGCCGATAGCGACCGGCTTCGCGCGACGGCTGCGTCGTAGATTTTGGCCAATTGTCCAAAGTTGATTGAGGGCGAGTACCGTTCCTCATAGACCCGACGGGCATTGGCTCCCATCATGTGCATTGCTTCGGGGTGCCGATAGGCCCACTGAACCTTTGTCGCGAGTTCGTCGGGGTCTTCAGTGGAGAAGAGCAGCCCGGTCTCACCATCATCGATGATTTCCGCCAAAGCGCCAATCCGAGAAGCCAAGACGGGCAGACCTTGACAAAACGCCTCGACGATCACCATCGGAAAGCCTTCCGGCCACGCCGAGGGCACAACCAGGAACGCGGCCTGAGCGATCTCTCCGGCAACCTCGGCAGGCGTCTTCCAGCCAAGCGCAACGACGCCCGAGCCGGCTGCAGCATTCTCCACCAGATCTCGCAGCGGGCCGTCCCCGATGACCCGCAATGGCACCTCGAGACCATCCCAGGCTCGCAACAGCGTGCGGATGCCTTTCTCCGGGCTCAACCGTCCAACATAAAGGGCGCCAGCCCGTGCCGCAGATGCGGCGACGGGCCGATCCACGGTAAAATTCGGCTTGACCGCTATACGCTCCGCCGGAAACCCCGCCGTGACGAATTTGCCTTTCGCGTAAGCCGTCAATGCGACGAAGCGGTCGACCTTGTGTGACCACGTTCCCCGACGGCGATGGGTGTCGACCATTCTCGCCACCGCCAATGAGCCGATTCGGGAACCGCGGTAGCAGCCATGGAGTGCAGCCTGGTATGGAGACGCGCCGATGCAGTCCTCGCATGGGTGTCCGTCGCGCATCAGCTGCGCTCCAGGGCAGATCGTGCGATAGTTGTGCAGCGTCTGCACCACGGCGACATGCGCTGCGAGACATGCGTCGTAGACCGAGGGTGACAGGAGCGGGAAGAAATTATGCACGTGAACGACCGTCGGCTCAAATTCGGCGATCACACGAGCAAGCTCGTCGCGGGCGGGGCGAGAATACGATACGCGCGCTGCCGCCGTGATCTTACCCCATGTGCCACCAATCGCATCATTGCTGACGGACCATAAGAGCGTTTCCCAGCCATGCCTATCGAGCAGAGCTAGCTCATTCGCCACCACCGCTTCCTCGCCACCGGCCTGCTGGTAGCGGTCGTGGACGAAGAGAACTTTCATCACGTCACCGCCTGCTTTCCGAGCCGGGCGGGGCGACACCCAACAGAGCGCCGCCGTGTCTGCATCATGGCGACCGCACGTGCTTACGGTTAGGCTGCCGTTTTCACTCCGCCCGTCATCTGGTCGTAGATCCACCGATAGGTCTGCTCCAGCCCGACTTCGAGAGGAATACGGGGAGCCCAGCCCAACCGTTCAGCGATCAACATGTTGTCGCTGTTGCGGCCTCGAACTCCCTTGGGAGCCGCAAGATCGTAGACGCGTTTCAGCTTCACTCCGCCTATTGTCTCTACGATGTCCACGAGCTGGTTGATGGTGATCAGGCGGTCGCTGCCTAGGTTCAATGGCTGCGCCTCGTCGCTATCGAAAATGATGCGCGTACCGGTGATGCAATCCTCGATATACATGAAGCTGCGGCTCTGGTTGCCGTCGCCCCAGATCTCGATTTCACCAGAACCCGATAGCTTGGCGGCGATCACCTTCCGACAGATAGCCGCCGGCGCTTTTTCGCGCTGCCCGTCAAAAGTGCCGTAGGGACCGTAGACATTGTGGTATCGGGCGACTCTCGTCTGGAGACCGTAATCCTCATGGAAATGGCGGCACATCCTCTCGCTAAAGAGTTTCTCCCACCCATAACCGTCCTCTGGCATCGCCGGATAGGCGTCGCTCTCGCGCAGCGGAACAACGTCGGCGCTGGTCTGCTTTTCTGCCGCATAGACGCAGGCAGAGGAGCTGTAGAAAAAGCGTTCAACTGAAGCCTCGTGCGCCGCCATCAGTAACTGAGTGCTGATCAGGACCGACAACATGCATTCGGCCTTGTGGGTTTCGATAAACCCTATTCCACCCATATCGGCTGCAAGGTTGAAGACATAGCGCACATCATGCGCAGCGGCACGGCAGGCGCTAACTTGCCGGAGATCGGCACAGATATTTTCTACCTGCGGAAAGATCTGGTACCACTGGGAGAGGGGTTTGCAATCGACTACGCGAATTTCCGCATGTCCGGTCTGAAGAAGGTCGGCCACCAAATGTCCCCCAATGAACCCGCCGCCTCCCGCTACGAGGACCTTTCCAGCCTTCTCCATGCCGCTCCCTAGCATTCAAAACGCGAGAAGTCGTTATGTCTCACTGAAACTCCCCGCATAATCGCCATCACTGAAACGACGAACACTGTCTTGGCTGCAAGACAGCTTCGTCATCGTATATTTTGCAGTGATTACAGGGACTTTGTAAATTATACAGATCGTGCTTCACCCAAAAGGGTAGCGCCGTATTTTGGATGATAGACCCAAAGGTCGGCACTCATACAACATGCTGAGAACGGTGGCGTCTGAGAGGTCCAGCAAAAGCCGTTAAGTCGGATGGTCATGGTATGCGGGTGATGCGCAATCACCGGATCCTTTGGCGAGGATGCACACCATGACCGGCAAGATAGTTAACTCTGGAACAATCGACGTGAAAGCTCTTCTGGCGGGGGATGAGGAATCCCTGTGGGCGCTGGCGCGGACGGCGCTTCAGGAGGTGCTGGAAGCGGAGATGACGGAGGCGCTGGGCGCCGAGAAGGGCGAGCGGACGGCGCGCCGGCTGGGTTATCGATCGGGCTATTACGGCCGGACCCTGATCACGCGGGTAGGGAAGCTCGAGCTACGGGTGCCGCAGGACCGCGCCGGGCGGTTCTCGACGGAGTTGTTCGAGCGCTACCAACGCTCGGAGCGGGCGCTGGTGGCGGCGCTGGCGGAGATATACGGGCAGGGGGTTTCGACGCGCAAGGTGAGGGCGATCACCGAGGAGCTGTGCGGCCACAGTTTCTCGGCCTCCGCGATCAGTGCGATCAACCAGCGGCTGGATGCGAGCCTGACGCAATTCGCCGGCCGTCCTTTGGCCGAAGCCTTCCCCTATCTGATCCTCGACTCGCGCTACGAGCGGGTGCGCGAAGCCGGCGTGATCGGCAGCCAAGCCGTGCTGATCGCGATCGGCATCGACTGGGACGGCCGGCGCCAGGTGCTGGCGGTCGAGCTCGCCAACCGCGAGAGCCGATCGAGCTGGCGCGATTTTCTGCTCGGGCTCAAGGCTCGCGGCCTCCATGGCGTCGAGTTCGTGGTTGCCGATGACCACGCCAGGCTCGGAGCGGCATTGCGCGAGGTTCTGGCCGAAGCGGCCTATCAGCGCTGTTACGTGCATTTCCTGAGAAACGCGCTCGACTGTAAGCGGAGCCTGACTGGCACCTTGCACCGGGTGAGTGCGATGGGGTGATCCTGCCTTGTTTGATCGAGGTAGGGGGATGGTGTGCCAAGTAATTTGCCAATTGATGGGCACAGTTTCCGTCGCGTGGAAGTCCTGACTGGGACACCGCGACGGCGACGTTGGAGCGCGGCGGAGAAGGCCGCGATTGTCGCGGAGAGCCAGGCGCCGGGTGCGCAGACAAGCGAGATCGCGTTGCGCTACGGGCTGCATCGCAACCAACTCTATGACTTGCGGCGGGAGTTCGGAACGGCGGCGGTTGG
>Ga0306920_100003057_pt1 | contig 21219 bp, 23 predicted proteins | sample flu12Cox44000170_FD_204666 | JGI IMG/M metagenome (GOLD analysis project Ga0306920, IMG submission 204666) | Lab enrichment of tropical soil microbial communities from Luquillo Experimental Forest, Puerto Rico - flux4day.12C.oxic.44.000.170 (v2)... | ecosystem: Environmental > Terrestrial >... | reverse complement strand
AAACAATACAATTCATCAATTAAATTCAGTAGCTTAGAGTTTATGGACGGACACTAGGCTAAGGACCGCACGCTCATCTCGTGCCATGAGCGAGCCAAGCTGATCTTCTCGCCGGCTTGCTGGGAGTCAGCTTAGGGCGATCCCGGAACGGCACCATCCCCCCGCCAGCCAGGATCGCCCACCAGGGCCGATCACTCGATGTCATCCGGCAGCGCTTGCGCACGGTTCAGGCCGAGACAGGGCCGGGATCGACCGCGCTCGCGCCACGTGCCGGTTTGCGGTAAGAGCCCGGCGACGAGGTCCGCCCGTGAGGATATGATGTCGGATTGGGACGCGGCGCTCTATCGGCGCTTCGAGGATGACCGGACCCGGCCGGCGCGAGAGCTTCTGGCGCGCGTGCCGCTCGACACGGCGAAGCTCGCTTTCGATCTCGGCTGTGGGCCAGGAAACTCGACCGAGCTCATCGCCGAGCGCTTTCCGCAAGCGGATCTGATCGGTGTCGATTCCTCGCCGGCGATGCTCGAGGAGGCCAAGAAGCGCCTCCCTGCGGCGCGTTTCGAGCATGGTGATCTGACGAGCTGGTCGTTCGCGACCTCGCCCGATCTCCTCTTCGCCAATGCTGTGTTCCAATGGGTGCCGAATCACCCATCCGTGCTGCAACGCCTTCTCGGCGAGCTGCGGCCGGACGGCGTGCTCGCGGTGCAGATGCCGGATAATCTCGACGAGCCGACCCATGCGCTGATGCGCGAGACGGCGCGTTCCGGCACTTATGCGGCGAAGCTCACCAAAGCGGCCGCGGCGCGCGGCAGCCTGCCCGACGCGGGCACCTATTACGATCTGCTCAAACCCGTTTCGGCGAGCGTCGATATCTGGCACACCATCTATAATCACGTGCTCGAGGGACCGCAGGCCGTAGTGGATTGGGTGAAGGGCACAGGGCTTCGCCCCTTTCTCGACCCGCTCGAGCCGGAGGAGCGGCAGGACTTTCTGGCGCGCTATCTCGACCGGATCGCGGCGGCTTATCGGCCGCGTGTCGACGGCAAGCTGCTGTTGCGCTTCCCGCGCCTCTTCATCGTGGCGCGCCGCGCCTGAACGGCGCGAAACGGACCACAGGCCTCGGGCCGGCTCAGAGCCACGGATGCATTGCGGCAAGATAGGGCGGGAGGCCGACGGTCCGAATCAGCGCCGGCCTAAGCAGGACCGTCGGCGTCCGGCCGGCTCTTGCCCACATCGACACCCAACGTACCACTGGCAAGGAAGGGCTGAGGCCAGCGGTCCGGGCGCGACAGCCGATTGACTCCTGCGCCCGCCCGCCCGACTGTTCCACTCGGCGCCGGGATGGAGCGGCGCGATCACCGTCGCGCCGCGACGCTGCGCCAATCAGGAGGCGAAGCGATGCGCGCGATCGGCAATTGGCTCGTGGCGTTCGTGACAAGGCTCTGCGCGATCTTCACGGTCACGTCCGAAAGCCTCGTGAAGGGCAAGAGGGGCAACCTGCCCCCGCCCGACGGCGGCATCTCCTCCTATTGAGGCATTTTCCGCCGAAGCGGCGGCATGCATCTCCATTGGATCCGGGCGAGCGGCTTTCGCTCCGGCGGGTTTCATGCGAAAGGCCCACATGGCCAGCTCCAACGCCCCGAACCCGATCGTCAAGCTCGCGCTCGAATTCGCGCCGCTCGTGTTGTTCTTCCTCGCCAATGGCCGCTTCGGCATCTTCGTCGCGACTGGCGTCTTCATGGTCGCGATCGTGCTGTCGCTCGCCATCTCCTATGCGCTGATGCGCAAGCTGCCGGTGATGGCGGTGGTCTCGGGCGTCGTGGTGCTGGTCTTCGGCGGGCTGACCATCGCGCTCCATGACGACACCTTCATCAAGGTGAAGCCGACCATCGTGAACTGCCTGTTCGGCGGCGTGCTGCTTGGCGGGCTCGCCTTCGGCCGGCCGCTCCTGCCGCTAGTGCTCGACCAGGTGCTCACCCTGACGCCGGCCGGCTGGCGCAAGCTCACCTTCCGCTGGGCCATCTTCTTCTTCGTGCTGGCGCTCCTGAACGAACTCGTCTGGCGCAATTTCTCGACGGAGGCCTGGGTCAACTTCAAGACCTTCGGCATCATGCCGCTCACCTTGATCTTCGCGCTCGCCCAGACCCCGCTGATCATGCGCCATGGCGGGGAGGCCGAAAGCGGCAAAGCCTGAGAGCCGTCTCCTTAGCCCGCATGCGTCGAATGTCGGTTGCGGGATAGGCGGCGCCCACGAGGCGTGATTAAGCTCTCTCCCGGCAACGGCCTTGCGGCTCGAGGCAAGGCGCCCCTCGGGAGGATCATGAATGCGCGCCGACGACAAATTGCTGGACTTGATGCGCTCGGTCGATACGCCGACGATCTGCAATGCGCTCGAGCTGATCGCGGGAAAACGCCTCGCTGAAGGCTTCACGCGCAAGCCCATGGTCGCGGCCGACCCCAAATTGCCGCCGATCGTCGGCTATGCGCGCACCGCGACCATCGCGGGCGCAGCTCCGCCGCGCGAACCAGCCGAGATCATGACGGCGCGGCGCCTGGCCTATTACGAATATGTGGCCGCCGAGCCTCGACCCGCGGTCGTCGTCATCGAGGACAAGGACGTCGAATGCGGCATCGGCGCTTTCTGGGGCGAGGTGCAGGTCGCGATCCATCGCGGCCTCAAGGTCGCGGGCGGCATCACCAACGGCTCGATCCGCGATCTCGGCACCATGGACCCCGATTTCCAGCTCCTCGCCGGCTCCGTGATGCCGAGCCACGCCCATGTGCATCTCACCGCGATTGACATCCCGGTCGACGTTCTCGGCATGCGGGTGAGGCCGGGCGATCTCGTGCATGGCGACCGGCACGGCGCCGTGGTGGTGCCGCCCGAGATGGTGGGCGGGCTTGCGCACGCGATCGACCTCGTGGCGCGGCGCGAGCGCCCGGTGATCGAGGCCGCCCATCAGCCGGGCTTCGATGTCGCGGCGTTGCGGCGCGCCTGGGCCGAGATGGAAAAGATCGTGAGCTGAAGCCGCCATCAGCGGCCTGAAACTTTCACCGGACGTCCCCGTAGCTTTGAGCGTCCACGCCCTGAGGGAGGCGGCGGGCGGTTCAGCAACAGAAGGACGACCCTATGCTTTCCAACAGCAGGCGCCGGCTTGCCGGCGCAGCGATGGCGCTCACGCTCGCCGCTTGCGGCTTTGCCCTCCAACCGGGCGAGAGCTTCGCCGAGCGCACCGTGATGGTCGGCGGCGCCCCGATGTTTCCGTCGAAAACCATCGTCGAGAATGCGGTGAACTCGAAGGATCACACGACCTTGGTCGCAGCCGTGAAGGCTGCGGGCCTCGTCGACACGCTCTCTAGCCCGGGCCCCTTCACGGTGTTCGCACCGACGAACGAAGCCTTCAAGAAGCTGCCCGCCGGCACCGTCGAATCGCTGGTGAAGCCCGAGAGCAAGGCCGTACTCAACAAGATCCTGACCTATCACGTAGTACCGGGCAAACTCTCGGCCCAGGATCTCGCCGACAAGGTCGATCAGGGCGGCGGCAAGGCCGCGCTGAAGACGGTTGAGGGCGACACGCTGACCGTGATGCGCGAGGGCAAGCGCCAGCTGACGCTCACGGACGACAAGGGCGATGTGGCGACGATCACCATCGCCAATGTGTTCCAGTCGAACGGCGTGATCCACGTCATCAACACCGTGATGCAGCCCTGATCGGCGCCGGGGCCCGGCAAAATCGGGCCCCGGCCGCTCCGAGCACGGGGCGAGCGACCTCAAGCGAGGCCAACAGAAACATGAGCGGAGACATGAACGATGCAGTCTTCATCCGCTCTAGCGCCCATCTTCATTCCACATCATGATCGGTGCGGCGGCTGGGCTGAGCTGCCGCGCCAGACGGGGCGGGGCATGAGGGCGTCAACGGAGATCGTCGAGCTGATGGGGCGCGTGGCGGTGAAGGACCGCGCGGCCTTCGCCGAGCTCTACCGCGCCACGAGCGGCAAGCTCTTCGGCACGGCGCTGCGCATCCTGCGCCGGCGCGACATCGCCGAGGAGGTGCTGCAGGAGGCCTATGTGAAGATCTGGGAGCGGGCCGGCGATTTCGACGCCGCCAAGGCCTCGCCCGTGACCTGGATGGCCGCGATCGTGCGCAACCGCGCCCTCGACGAGGTGAGGCGCAAGCCCCTTGCCTCGGTCGAGGAGCTGCCCGAGAGCTTCGAGCCCGTGGGCGACAATCCCGACCCGCTGGGGCAGCGCGAGCAGCGTGAGACGCTGCGCCAGCTCCTCGCCTGCCTCGACAAGCTGGAGCCACAGAAGCGGCAGATGGTGCTGCTCGCTTATTACCATGGTGCGAGCCGCGAGGCGCTTTCGACGCGCTATGCGGCACCGGTGCCGACCATCAAGACCTGGCTGCATCGCGCACTCGCGCAATTGCGACTATGCCTGGCGTCATGAGCGACACAGACGAATTCGACGCGCTCGCGGGCGAATATGTGCTCGGCACGCTTGACGCTGCCGAGCGCGCCGCCGTTGCCGCGCGCCGCGAGCGCGAGCCCGCCCTCGACCAGGCGATCATCGCCTGGGAACGAAGGCTCGGCCCGCTCGACGCGGTGTCGCCCGAGATCGAGCCGCCGGATGGGCTTTTCGCGCGCATCGAGGCGCGCATCGCGGGTGCGGCTCCAAATGCGCAGGCGGGCTCGGGCGGCGGAGAGGCGCAAGCCCGGGCGCAGATCATCGATCTGACGCGGCGGCTGCGGCGTTGGCGCGGCGCCGCGGCGATTGTGGCCGCGCTCGCCGCCTGCCTCGCCCTCGTGATCATCTGGCAGGACCTCGTGCGCCCGCAGCAGCCGTCGAACTTCGTCGCCGTGCTGCAGAAGGACGCGGCCTCGCCCGCCTTCCTGATAGAGGTCGACCTCGCCTCGCGCCAGTTGACGGTGCGCCCGGTCGCGGCCGAACGCCAAGCCGGAAAGAGCTATGAGCTCTGGCTCATCCACGACAAGCTCGGTGCGCCGCGCTCGCTCGGCGTGATCGCCGATCAGGGCTTCACGGTTCGGCCCGCGCTCGCGGGCTATGACCCGTCCGTGGTCGAGAGCGCGACCTATGCGGTGACGCTCGAGCCCGCCGGCGGCTCGCCGACCGGCGCCCCGACCAGCGCCCCGCTCTGGACCGGCAAGCTGGTGCAGGCAACGCCCTGAGCTCGTGTTTCGCCGAGACAGGGCCACACGATTATCCGGGGTTAAAACATCGTAAACTATAATTATTTGGCAATGGTTCAGGAATGAATACTTAAAGATTTAGGCGGGATGTTAACGGAATTGCGCACCATGTCGAAGCAGAGCCTCGCCGAAATCGGAATGTGGACCTTCATTGCGACGGTCTTCGTCGCGAGCCTTTTCGGGCCTTGGGTGATCTCGCTACTCATCGGCCTGCTCGCGGCCCTGTGCATTCAGTCGCGCCGCGCCTCGTCGCATGACGAGGGAAGGAGCGTCCGCCTGCATTCATGGTAAATGGCGGGCGTTGCAAGCGTCCAGCTTGGTCATCCCGTGCGCACCGCGGCACGAAGTGATGCGGTGCAGACACGGGACCCATGAACCTCTGATGCAATCACCCCGGCTGTGGCGATGGGTCCCGGATCTGCGAAGCAACACTGACGTGTTGCATCGCGTCCGGGACGACCCGACCCGTGTTGCGATTGTTCGGAAGCGGGTGCTGCTCTCATCCGTCTCAATCGCTCTACTCTCGGCGCCCCCTTTCACCATCTCGAGGGCGCGCGTGACCCGCCCTCGAGATCAAAGGGCAGGATGCGGAAAGAGCGATCGAGCGGCAGCCAGGTGATGGCGACGGGAGCGGCGGCACCCTGATCGCCCTTGCGGGCCGTGAAGCTGAATGTCTTCCGGACCTTCAGAATCGGTCTTTCGATACAGTGCCAGGACAGCATCGCCGCGCCAGTCGCCAACATGACGGAGCAGGCCATGTGCAGCCAGGGAGACGTCAGGGACGGGAAGAGCTTAACGAGGGCCTGCTGCAACGGGTAGCCATAAAGGTATATGCCGTAGGAGTAGTCGCCGCGGCCGTAGAGCGGCAATTTCGGCACCGGCATGAGACCGATAAAGGCCAAGAGATAAACCAGGATCGGCCCGAAGATCATAGTCTGCACCGACGGCGGAATGAACCACCAGGCATCGAAGGCGCCTGCCAAAAAACATACCAGAAATACGCAGAAGATGGCGCCGTGATACGGTATGACATGGCGAAACAGGTAGAACATGCTGCCTATGAGAAAATATACATAGAGCTCATTGCCTTGAACGGACCAGTAATGCGCCGTCATCGTCGAGACGATGTGGCTGCTGAGGCCGATCGTCTTCATCAGTTGAAAATCGGCGACGGAGTCCGCCCAAATATAGAGCGCGACCGCCAGCGACACGCAGAGGCAGATGAAGGGGCGCTTCAATACGCCGAGGCAGATATAGGCGGACATCAAGGCGTAGCAGCCGATCTCGAACGGCACCGTCCACAGCGACCCGTTTACGGTAGACGGGAATGGATTTGTGTCGAATACACCGGGCAAGGTGAAGTGTATCAATCCGAATATGTTGGAGAAATACGCTCTGAACCCATATGCCGAGAAATACGCCCCAAGTGAAAGATCGGTGAATATCGGTCCGAGGATGAGGGCCGCGATCACGATATCGACCATCAGGGCCGGGACGATTCTGATGCTGCGATTCAGGAGAAAATTATTCAGGCTCAGCCGCTGGGCGCTGCCGGAGATCAGAAACCCGCTGAGAGCAAAGAACAAAGGCAAAATGGACGCGTGAAGGAGGCGGAACGGCGCGGCTCCAAATTGATCCCTTTCACCTTGCGCGATGAGGAATGAGTGCGTGCACAGGACGCTCAGTGCCAAGGCGATCCGCAAGAAATCGAAACCAGGGCCAACTCCTTTGCGTTCATCGAGAACGGAGCCAATCGTGCGCATTGTCGATCCTCTCGGAACCGGGTGAGAGTTCGGCGTTCGCGACCTGATCCGACATGCTGGCGCAGCCGGAAGGCCGAGCGCGATCAGACAGACGCCGCAATCTGGGAAAAGCGGACCCCGCAGGAGCTTTTTGCGCCTTGGGCGGGTCCCGGCCACGCGAGTGCCTCGACGGCAGCGCGCTTCGCGGTCAACCCGCTAACGTCGCAATCGCGCTTGGGTTCCAAACTCTGTTGGGGTTCAAATGCGATCACGCTGCCGCAGGCGGAGAGAAGGAGTTCTGCAGGCCCGAATCGAACGCAAAGTGACGTCGCCGGCATCCGGTCGCGGAAATGGCCTCAGTTGCGGTCGTCCGGCAGCGTCGGCAGGGCCTGGACCTCGACACCTTCCTCGACCAGGGCCTTCGCCTCTTCGGCCGAAGCCTCACCCCAGATCGAGCGGTGCTCGATCTCGCCATTATGCATCTGGCGCGCCTCTTCCGGGAAGCGCGAGCCGACATAATCGGCATTCTCGGCCACATGTTTGCGCAAGGCGCGGATCATCTCGCGCAATTGCCGCTCGCGCTCGCCGAGCATCGCCATCGGCTGCTCGGGCTGTGGTGCAGGTGTCCCGGACGATGTCGGGGCGGAGGGAACAGGCCGCGTATCGCGCTTGTCGGTCCGGGCGACCGACGGCGCCATGATCGCCTTCTCGACCTTGGTCGAGCCGCAGAGCGGGCAGGACACGAGGCCGCGCTTCGCCTGCGACTCATAAGCCGAGCCCGAAGCGAACCAGCTCTCGAATTCATGGTCTGCAGCGCAGCGCAGCGTATAGGCGATCACGACAGTTTCGTCCTTCAGGCAGCGCTGCCCGCGAGCAGCGGGTCGAGCCCGCCTTTCGCGTCGAGCGCGTAAAGATCATCGCAGCCCCCGACATGGGTCGCCCCGACGAAGACCTGCGGCACTGTGCGCCGTCCGCCCGAGCGCTCCAGCATCTCGTCGCGCCGCTGCGGCTCCTTGTCGATGTCGATCTCGGTGAAATCGACACCTTTGCGCTCAAGCAGCGCCTTCGCCATCTTCGAATAGGAGCACCAGAATTTGGTGTAGATCGTAACCATCTGCGTCATTTCTGCCTCGGTCCCGGCCAACCCGCACTCAGGTCCCGGCCAACCCGCACTCATGTAGTCGCAAATCCGTCATGCACAACCCTTGCGAAAACAAGAACATCGACCGCCTTGGCGCCGCCGCGCAGCAGCGCCCTTCCGGCGACGTCGACGGTCGAACCGCATCGATCAGGAGCACGCGTAGCCCGGCGAGCCTCGCCTTCGTCTCTTCCGGCACCAGAAAGGCTCCCGAGAGGTTGTTCTGGCGCTCGGCGCGCGACAATCCTGCGGTCGCGTGTGGCGGCGCCGCGTCAGCAGGAAAGGGTCCACGCGCTTCCCCGAGTGGCGGCCGACCACATCGGCAAGCAGCGCCGCCTGGTTGAAGCGTCTCCCGACGAGGCAGCGGCACCGGCACGATGAGATCGGCATCGGCCAGGAGCTCGGCGCCGGCGCGCGCCATCCAGGAGCCGAGTGTCGCCGCAAGATCGAGCCGGTCGCCAAATTTGAGCCGGTGCGCCAGGGCGCGGGCCACATCGTCATAGCGGACCGCGGCGCGGGCCCGCTCATAGACCGCAGGGTCGGCGATCGCCGCGGGCGAAACGAGCCGCGCGCCCATCTCGACCGAAAATGGCGTCCCCAGCCGCTCGCAATAGGGCCGCTCGATCAGGCGAAGCCGCGCCCAGCAAGCGGCGCACAAGGCGCGCGGTTCTGCGGTCGCCGCATGGCAGACGGGGCAGGATGGCGGATAGACGAGATCACCCAATCCCTGCCCCACCCCCCGCACGAAGCCCAAGCCGAGATCACGGATCCTGCCGCCGACCCGTGCGGCGCGGGCCGCAAGCTCACCGGCAGAGATCGCCTGGATGGCCTCGAGGAAGGGCATGGGAGTTTGGGAGAAGGTCTCTTCGCGATGACGGGAAGCGTGGCCAAAAGGGCGACGGGGCGGACGGGCTCGCGCGCCGCGCTTGGCCGGGGGCGCCTCACCGCATACAAGAAGCCTATGGCAAGCTCACCGACCCGACAAGACGAGGCCCGCCCGGAACGCCCAGATTCTCCCGAATTCGACGCGAAGGCGCTGGCGAAATCGCTGCTGCGCGCGACGCCGGCCGGGGCCTTGGCGACGCTCGATGCGCAGGGCGCGCCTTTTTCGAGCCTGGTCACGGTCGCGACCGATGTGGATGGCAGCCCGATCCTGCTTCTGTCCCGGCTCGCGGCGCATACCGGCCATCTCGAGCGTGACGGGCGCGTCTCGCTGCTGCTGGCGCGCCTCAAGCGCGGTGACCCGCTGGCGCATCCGCGTCTTACCGTCAGCGGCGTCGCGCGGCGGCTCGATCGCGAGAGCGAGGAGGGCGCGAGCGCCCGCCGGCGCTTCCTCGCATGCCATCCGAAGGCCGCGCTCTACGCGGATTTCGGCGATTTCGCCTTCTGGCGGATCGGCATCGCCGATGCACATCTGAATGGCGGGTTTGCGCGCGCTGCGCAGCTCTCGGGCCAAGAGCTCCATACCGAGATTGCCGGGGCCGAGGCCTTGATAGCCGCCGAGGAGGGGGCGCTCGCCCATATGAACAGTGATCATGGCGAGGCGGTCTCGCTTTATGCGACGGTCCTCCTCGGGGCGCCCGAAGGGGCCTGGCGCCTGACGGGGCTCGACCCCGAGGGCTGCGACCTCGCGGCGGGGGAGGAGCGCCGGCGTCTTGCATTTGCGCGCAGCGTCGGCACACCGGACGAGCTGCGCGTCGTGCTGGTCGAGCTCGCCAAGGAAGCGCGCCAAAAGCTCGCGCAAGGGGAGGGCTGAACCGCGATGGACGGCTTGCCGCGCGCCCGCGCGCTTCTGATCGTGCTCGATTCCGTCGGCATCGGCGGCGCCGAGGATGCGGACGCCTATGGGGATGCGGGCGCCGATACGCTCGGCCATATCGCCGAAGCCTGCGCCGCCGGGCGCGGCGATCGCGAGGGGCTGCGGCAAGGTCGGCTCAGCCTGCCGAACCTCACGGCGCTCGGGCTCGGCCTTGCTTGCGAGGCCTCGACCGGGCGGGCGCCTCCAGGTCTCGAGCTTGGCAATAAGGCGCCTCGCGGCGCCCATGGCTACGGCGTCGAGACCTCGCGCGGCAAGGACACGCCCTCCGGTCATTGGGAGATCACCGGCGTGCCGGTTGATTTCGACTGGGGCTATTTCCCCGACACGCATCCGGCCTTTCCGCCCGCGCTCGTCGAGGCGCTGATCCGCGAAGGCGCGATCCCAGGAATTCTCGGCGACCGGCATGCCTCGGGCACGGCCATCATCGCCGAGCTCGGGGAAGAGAGCATCGCTACGGCTAAGCCCATCTGCTACACCTCGATCGACAGCGTCTTCCAGATCGCCGCGCATGAGGAGGCCTTCGGGCTCGAGCGGCTCTATGAGCTCTGCCGCACTGCGCGACGGCTCTGCGATGCCTATCGGATCGGGCGCGTCATCGCGCGCCCCTTCGTCGGCGATCCGCAATCGGGCTTTCGCCGCACCGCGGCCCGCAAGGATTTCGCGACACCTCCGCCTCGCGCGACCCTGCTCGAGCGCCTCGAGCAACTGGGCCGCGCCGTCATCAGCGTCGGCAAGATCGGCGACATCTTCGCGCATCGTTCGACCGGGCGCGAAGTGAAGGCTGCCGGCAACATGGCCATGCTGACAGCCGCGCTCGAGGCCTTCCGGGGTCTACCTGAGGGCGGCCTCGTCTTCGCCAATCTTGTCGATTTCGACACCGAATTCGGCCATCAGCGCAACGTGCCGGGCTATGCGGCCGCGCTCGAAGCCTTCGACCGCAGGGTTCCCGAGATCGAGGCGCTGCTGCAGCCTGGTGATATGTGCGTGATCACCGCAGATCACGGCAACGACCCGACCTTCCGCGGCACCGACCATACGCGCGAGCACACGCCGATCCTGTGCTTCGGCCCGGAAATTGCCGGAAGGTCGATCGGGCGCCGCGAAACGCTCGCCGATATCGCAGCGAGCCTCGCGCGACATCTGCGCATTCCCGACGGCGAGACCGGCGCGAGCTGGTGGTGAGATTCCAACGGCCGGCGGCGCGCTGGATCGCCGGCCTCCGGCCGGTTCTTGCTTCTTTCCCAGCGGAGGCGAGGCGGTAAGGGTCAAGAAGCCGGCCGGAGGCCGGCAGTCCGGCCCCTACGGACCGGCCACCACCAGCGCCCAATAGACCGAATATTTCGAGCCCGGCACATAGGCGCTGGCGACGCCGAAGCGGGTTGCGCCTACGAGGCTGATGGTGCGCTCCTGCCGCGGCGCGCCGCGCCAACCCGAGAAGGCGTCGGCAAGGGTGTAATAGCCGCCCGAGAGATTCTCGGCCGAACGTGCGGTTGAGATATGCGCAGCGCCGAGCGCGGTGTGGATCTTCTTGGCGACGATCGCGTCGGGCTGGTCGCGGCTCGCAAGCTCGCGCGCCGCCTCGGCCGCGATGCGCTCGAGGACAGGATCGGGGCTCAGGGGCTCGAGCCCCTTCAGGCGCCGATGCCCGTTGAAGAGATCGGCGGCCTCTGTCTGATCGACAGCCGCGCCGGGTGTTGCCATCGAGCGATACATCACAGGCGAAGCTGCCGGGTGCGTCTCGACGCAGCCCGAGAGCATGGCGACGAGCGCCAGGGTCGTGACGCACATGCTAGCTGCGCACAGCCGCGGCGCGCTTTCGCGGCTCCGGCTTCGACTCATCCTGTCCCTGCACGTCACGGACTGTCCCGCCCTGCATTCGTCCTTCCTCGATCGATCGGGCGAGATTGGCAAAGGCTGTCTCCAACTGCTGAGTGGTAAGAGGCGCGGGGTTGCTGGGGGGCATGATGCCAGCCTCATGCATCCGCTTGAGGATGGCGAAGCGCAATTCGCTCGCGATGCGCCCCGTCGTGCCGACATCCGCGACAAAGCCGAACATCTCGAAATCGATGCCGGCCGCGCTGAAATTCTTGAGGAGGACGATCGGAGCCGGCTCCCGCAGCACTTCGCGATGGGCGCGCAGCGCCGCGAACAGGAGATCACGCACGGTTTCTGGGTTCTCGCCGATCCCGACCGTGACGACGAGATTGACCCGCCCCGACTGGTCAGACAGTACCTTGTTCTTGACGATACCGGAAATGAAGGTCGAGTTCGGCACGATGACCGCGGTGCGGTCGAAGGTCTCGATCTCGGTCGCGCGCACATTGATGCGACGCACGATGCCCTGCTCGTCGCCGACCACCACCCAATCGCCGACCCGGATCGGCCGCTCCCAGAGCAGGATCAGGCCGGAGACGAAATTGTTGACGATCGATTGCAGACCAAAGCCGATACCGACTGAGAGGGCGCCGGCGACGATCGCGAGCCTGTCGACCGAGAGGCCCAGCGCCGAAAGGCCGACTGCCGCGGCGGCGAAGCTGCCGAGATAGCCGGCCGCGGTGCGGATCGAGTTGCGCAACCCGGCATCGATCTGCGTCGTCGGCAGGAAGTCCGTCTCGAGCCAATTTTGCAGGACGCGGGTGACGAAGATGCCGGCCGCGAACAGCACGACCGCTGTGATCAGCGAGGATAGCGACACGGTGATGCCGCCGACGCTGAAGCCAAAGACCACGGCCCGCAGTGCGTCGACGAGACCGCCGGATTCGACGCCCCATGGCGCGAGCAGAAGCAGTATGGCGAGCACGATGGTGACGGCCTTGAGCCCGCCGCCAGTGAGCGCGCCTACCTGCTCGACGGCCCGTTCGGGCAGGCCCATCTGGAGATGCGCGAAACGCGCGACCGCGCTGTCGCGCCGGCGCAGCTGGGCGACGAGTGCGTCGATCAGCGCCATGGTGATGGTCGCGGCGGCAAAGACCGCTGCGGCCCAAAGCAGCTGTTGCGACAGGAACCAGGTGAGCGCCACATAGCCGAGGAGGGCCGCGATGATGAGCGTGCCGGCTGAGACCCAGCCGAGGATGCGGGCGACACCGCCGAGCCGGCCGCCCGGGTCCACATAGGGGCCAAGGCAGGCAGCCTCGGCATCGGCATCGGCCTGCGCGGCGCGACGCAGCGTGACGATCAGGAGGGCGGCGAGCGCAAGCGTCGCCAAGCCCTTGACCGCGACTGACATGTGGATCGGCGCATAGACGGCCTGCAGCGCCGCCTCGTCGATGTTGGCGACCCCGATCACCGCGATCGCGATGCTGACGATGCGCAAAATCGTGAAGGCGCCCTCATCGCTCGCCCCGATCAGGCGGAGCCGGCCGACGCCCGGCGCCAGCACCGCATGCACGATGGCGCGTCCGGCGAGCAGCCAGGCCAGCGCTTCGAGAATCGCCTGGATCAGCGTGAGCAGGCGGTGCGGCGCGAATTTCACCTCGTCCATGACCTCGACGAGGGTCGCAGCCGCGAGCACGGGCGCCAGCCAACCGACGACCGCGAGCGCCAGCGCCCCGAGCGCGATACCGAGCGGGGATGGCGGGCGTCGCGCCTCGGCCCTTCGGATGAGCCGATAGGCGAAGCGCCGCCCCGGCCAAGCGATTGCGAGAGCGAGAATGGCAAAGAAAACGAGCTCGGACGCCGCCTGAGCACTCAACCGCCTCGGCAGGCTGCCGATCCAAGAGGTCGTGGTGAGCCAGAGCGAGGAGATCACACTCGGGGTGTCGGCGATCACCGCCTGCCACAGGGCCGGCGTCACGATGCTCGGCGAGCGCTGCAGGATCTTCTCGGTGAAATTGGCGCGCCGCCGGTCGGCGATGCGGTTGGCGAGCTGCGTCGCCTGGACCTGCAGCGTGTTCGCCGTGGTCAAAAGACCGACCGCCGCATCGCGCGACGCGGTCAGCGTCTCGCGCAGGCGGGTGATATCCGGCGTCTCAGGCGCCGGAGCCGCCGCGGGCAGGTTGGCGGCAGGAGCCCCCGCCGGCGCGGTGGCGGGGGCATTCGCATCGGCCTTGTCGGCTGGCGGAGTGGCGGGAGCCGCAGGAGTGGCGGGAGCGGCCGGACTCGCGGGCGCGGCTGGAACGGCGGCTTTCGGCGCGAGCTGCGCAACGCGCTGGTTCAGATCGGCGACGCGCGGCGAGATGGCCGCGATGAAGGCCGTGAGCTGCTGGGCCGCGGGATCGAGCCGGTCACGCAGATCCGTGAGGCGCGCATCGTCGAGCTTGAGATCGTTCAGGGACTGCTCGATCTGGTCGAGCTCGCGCTTGATACCGTCGAGCTGGGCCTGCTGGCGGGCGATCTCGGGATCTTGCGGCTGATCACTCGCGGCGGTCGCGGCGCCGGCAGGCGGGGCCGGCGGCGGGGTCTGCGCCAGGCCGGAGCGCGGCAACGCAAGGAAGGCAAGGCCGGTAAGTAGGGCGGCCATGAGGATGGTTAGGCCGCGCAGGCGCGCAACAGCGCCGGTCCCGGCTCGGCTGGTTCCTGGCGGAGGCGGCAGTTTTGCGGCCATTTGTCCCATTCGCAAGCTGTCTGAGGCTGGAACACCGGTATAGGCGCCGCCCGATTCTATCCATTCGCCGGCAATCGATGCCCGGATCTCGGGCAGTCGGGTCCTGCGGCGTTATGACCTCAATGCGGCACCCGTAAGGAGAGGGGCCGGCCAGGCGGTCCAGCCTCAATGGATATGCGCCTCGACCTCGCGGACCATGGCGGGGTGGCGATGGGCCTCATGGGGCCCGCCGAGCTGCTCGGCGAGCCAGGCGAGATGTGCATCATGGACGCCGAGCCCCACGAGATGCGCATGGGTCGAGACCACATAGTCGCGGCAGCTCCCCTTATTGCCATGGCCGCAGCGTACATGGTCGAGGAGCTTCAGCTGCGGCAGGCGCCCGGCGTAATGGGGATGCGCGCGGTTCACCACATAGGCGAGGGCCGAGACGTGCCTGCCGTCGACGAGGATGAGATGGACCTTCGTCTCGCGATAGACATCGGTGCCCTCGCGCCAGGTGAGATAGGCGCGCGTTGCCTCCCGATCGAGCGGATCGATGCGGAAGCCGACCCCGACGCAGGAACCGCCACGGTCGAGGCCGAGCACCAGGCCCGGCCGCTCGGGCGTGCCGCGATAGCCATGCGAATAGAGGCAGAGTGAGCGGTGATAGCCGCTGAGGCGGGCCGCATGCCGCTCGACATGCGGGAAGCCCGGACGCCACATCAAGGAGCCGTAGCCGAACACCCAGAAATCGCCATCGTCATCCTCGACCTTCATTCCGCTTGCGCTCCGCTCCCTTGCGCTCCACATCCCGGCGCGCCATGCAGGGTATCTTCCCGGGGTATCTTGCCGGCGACCGCCGTTATCAGCTCGAAAGCTCGCAAACAATCCTCATGCCAAACCTCGCACAGCCTGCCGCCGACCTTCGCATGCCGGCAAAGCCGAGACCGCGCGGACGCTTCCTCTTATGGGCGATTCTCGCCCTGGCTGTGCTCGCCGCCGCCTGGGTCGGGCTCTGGTATTTCGCCGCACGCCAGGTCGAGGGCCAGATCGATGAGACGATGGCGCGCGTGGCCAAGGCCGGCGGTGATCTCTCCTGCGCCGAGCGCAAGCTCGCGGGCTTCCCCTTCAAAATCCTGGTGCAGTGCGATCAGTTGAAGCTCGAGCTCAACAGCGCCGACGGCAAGACGGTGGTCACCGTGCCGAATATCAGCTTCCTCGGCGAGGTCAGCGATCCGCTGCATCCCGTGCTCACGGCGCAGAGCCCGGTCTCGATCGAGGCGCCGGGCCGGCCGAGCGCTGAGGTTGCCTGGAAATCGCTGCAGGCGAGCGTCACGCTCGCGATCGGGAGCATCATGCCGCGCGACCTCGTGATCGAGGCGCCGGTGCTGCGGCTGCGCGAAGGGCAGAACATGATCGCTTCGAGTGCCGACCGCCTCGAGGCGCATGCGAGACCCGACCCGCTGCGCCCGGCCGCGGATGATGCATACGAGGTGACGGCGCAGCTGACGAAGGCCGCCTCGCCTTTCCTCAACTTCGCGACCGGCGAAGAGGCACCGGCCGATGCGCAGCTCGCCCTCTCGATCAGCCAGGTCAGCGTCCTCCAGCCGCATGAGCAGGAGGCGCCGCAGTCGCCGCTCGAGCGCTGGCGCCTCGCCGGTGGCACGGTACGCTTGGCGCGGCTCGCCGCGACCAAGGCGACGTTGAGAGCCGAGCTGTCGGGAGAGGTCAAGCTCGACGAGCAGCACCGCCTCGCCGGCCGCTTCCAGCCCGCGCTCGACGGGGCGCAAGCCTTGCTGGCGCGTCTCGGCCTGCCGCCCGCGGCGGCCGGCCTCGTCGGCAAGCTCCCGGTCGCGGTCGCCAACGGCAAGGTCGTGGCCGGGCCCTTCGCGTTTCGCCTGCCTGTGATCGACCGGCCGCTCTACTGAGAATTGGACCGCCGGCCTCCGGCTGGCCCTATCTTCACGGCGCTGCTCCGCTTTCGATGAGGGCAAGAGCCGGCCGGAGGCCGGCGGTCCGCGAGGAGGTTATTTCGCTGCGCCGGCCGCCCCGCGCGGCCAATCGGCGACGAGCGGATGATCGAGCTCGGTGCGGTGGCGCTGATCGGCGCCGCCCGGCCGGCCCCAGCCTGTCACCTCGGGTCCGAAGAAGTCGCGATTGACCGCGATCCAGGGATGCAGCTCGGCCGGCAGCCGGTCATCGGCATGGATGGCCGCGACCGGGCAGACCGTCTCGCACAAGCCGCAATCGATGCATTCGTCGGGCTGGATATAGAGGGTGCGGCCGCCCTCATAGATGCAGTCGACCGGACAGGCTTCGAGGCACGCCCGATCCTTCACATCGATGCAGGCATCGGCGATCACGTAAGGCATTATTCGCCCCGCCAGACCGGCTTGCGCTTCTCGACGAAGGCGCGGACGCCCTCTTCCGAGTCCTTTGAGCGCAGCGCCTCGACCACAGCCGGCAGGCGGGCGGCCTGTGCCTCGCGCGCCGTGAGATGCGCGGTGCGCCGCGCCACCTGCTTGATGGCGCGCACCGAAAGCGGCGCGCAGGCGAGGATATCGGTGACCCAGCGCTCGACCGCGGCGTCGAGCTCGGCGCGCGGCACCACCTCATTGACGAGGCCCACGCGGAAGGCCTCAGCCGCCGGGATGCGCTTACCCGTGAGCAGCATGCCCATGGCCTGGCGGAACGGCACCTGACGCTGCAGCAAGGTCATGCCGCCATCGAGCGGCAGGCGTCCGACGCGCGCTTCGGGCAGGCCGAAGCTCGCCTCCTCGGCCGCAATGATCAGGTCGCAGCCGAGCGCCATCTCGAGCCCGCCGCCGAGCGCATGGCCGTTGACGCGCGCGATCACCGGCACGTCGAGCGTTTCGCGCAGCGCGATGCCACCGAAGCCGCCCGGCCGCTCATTCGCCCAATAGTCGAGCCCGCTCCCGCCCGAGCCGCCCTTCATGTCGGCGCCGGCCGAGAAGGCGCGGTCGCCAGCCCCGGTCAGCACCACGACGCGCACCTCGCGGTCGCGCTCGATTTCGCCCCAGATGCGCTGCAGCTCGCGCTCGGACGCAGCGTCGATGGCGTTCATCACCTCGGGGCGATCGATGGTGATGCGCCCCACATGATCGGCGAGCTCATATCTGATGGGCATGGTCGTTGGCCCGGCTCAGCCCGCGGCCCGCATCGGCGGCGCTGCAATTTCGGCGAGCACCTCCTCGGTGTGCCGGCCAAGCTGAGCCGGCGGGATGCGGATAGTGACCGGCGCGTCCTCGAGATGGATGGGGGAGCCAACAACGCGGACCCGCTCGATCGCCCCGTCGCATTCGATGACCATGCCGTTGATCGCGGTCTGCTCATCGGTGAGCGCCTCGGCGAGCGTGCGCACCGGCGAGCACAGGAGGTCTTGCGCCTCGAGCCGTCCGATCCAATAAGCGGTGGTGTTGCTGGCGAAGCGCTCGCGGAAGATCGCGTGCAGAGCCGCCTTGTTCTCGGCCTGCAGCGCATGCGTCGTGAAGCGCGCATCCTCCTTCAGGTTCGGCAGCTCGAGCGCCTTGCCGATATCGCCGATCGGGTCGGCCTTGAAGGCACCGACCATGACGAGCGCACCGTCTTTCGTCTCGAACACGCCGGTCAGCGGCATCGCGCCCCAATTCACCTCGCGGCCGCGCATCATCTGGGACGCCGCCTCCTGCGTCTGCGCCGCGAGCATCGAATCGAGCAGCGACACCGAGATCCTCTGGCCGCGCCCGGTCTTCTGGCGCTGCAGCAGGGCGAGCAGCACGCCCTGGACGAGATGCATGCCGGCCGAATAATCCGCAAAGGTCGTGGAGTAGACCGAGAGCGGCAGATGTGGATCGGAGCGGCGCGCCATCACGCCCGACATCGCCTGGGCGAGCACGTCCTGGCCGCCCTTGTGCGAATAGGGGCCGGTGAGGCCAAACCCGGTGCCGACGGCGTAGATCAGGCGCGGATTGCGCTTCGCGAGCTCGTCATAGCCGAAGCCCATGCGCTCCATCACGCCGGCCCGGAAATTGTTCACGACCACGTCGGCGCTGTCGAGGAGGCGCAGCACCGCATCCTTGTCGGCGGGCTTCCTGGTGTCGAAGACGACCGAGCGCTTGTTGCGGTTGAGGGAGCAATAGACCGGCCCCGTGAGCCCAGCCGGATCGTTCGGGAAGGAGGTGCGCGATAGATCGCCCGTTCCCGGGCGCTCGATCTTGATGACGTCGGCGCCGTAATCGGCGAGCACCTGCGTCGCCACGGGCCCCATCATCACCTGGGTGAAATCGATGATGCGAATGCCGGTAAGAGGCAGCGCGTCTTGCGGGTTTGCGGAAGCGGTCACGCGGCTTTCTCCATGATCTTGGCATTGGCGGAGGGGCGGTCGCCGGGATCACCGCCCTGGGCGCGCACCTTGGCGCAGATGGCGGAAGGATCGACGCGGCGCGGCGCCACATTGGCGCCGAGCGCGAGCGCGGCGGCGACGCCCGCAGACTGGCCCATCGACATGCAGGGCGGAATCTCGCGCGACATCTTCTGGGCGCTCTCCGTCGCCGAGTAATGGCGCCCCGCGACGATCAGCCCGTCGACCGACTTCGGCAGCATCGAGCGATAGGGCGTGTAATAGTCGCGCCCGCGCGCCACCGTGTCGTGGAACCAGACGCGGTCGGTGACATCTTCCTTCGTCACCACATATTCGCCTTCGAGCATGCGCGTCTGGCGCACGCCGAGCTGGGGGGCGACATCGATGACGAAGCAGTTCTTGAAGCCAGGCACGGTTGACCGCACATAGTCGACGAGGAGGGCGATGCGCTTGCGCCCCTCGAAATCGGCGCGCGTCAGGTCTTCGACCTTCAAGGCGTCATAGCCCGTCATATGCGGGCAATTGCACCAGACGACGCCGGGCAGCGGTGTCTTCAGCCACCAATAATCCCAGGAGCCGCCGATGGTGCGCTTCGCCTGCCGGTCGATCTTGGCGAATTCCTCGGGATGCGCGACGCGGAACTCCTCAGCCTCCTCGGTGTCGACGCCGCCCAAGCGGAACACGGTCGTGACGATATAGCCGCCCTCGGTGAAGGTCGCGCCCGCCGAGGCCGCGACATCGAGATCGCCGGAAGCGTCGATCACCACATCGCCGAGGATCGCCTCACGCCCGGCCTTCGTGTCGCAGATCACGCCACGGACGCGGCCATCCTGCATGATCGGCTTCGAGAACCAGGAATGCAGCCTGACGCCGATGCCGGCCTCCTCGACCATCTGGTTCGCGGCGCGCTTCCAGCCATCCGGATCGAAGGCCGCTGCCATGACGATCGGGGCGGGCTTCGTCTGGGCGCGGAAATCGAAGGCGCCCCAGCGAGCCCATTTGCGGTGCAGCGCCTCGCTCTGTTTGCGCTCCTCGGGCGGCGGATAGACGCACAGACCGAGCTTCGCCATGCGCTCGATCATCTCCATGCAGACGCCGGTCACCGTGACCTCGTCGCCATTGTGCATGTCGTCGAGCACGAGCACCATGCCGCCCGAGGCGAGGCCGCCGAGATAGGGGTAGCGCTCGACGAGCGTCACCGAGCAGCCTTCGCGCTTCGCCGCGATCGCGGCCGCGAAGCCCGCCGGGCCTCCGCCGACCACCACGACATCCGATTTCGCGGCGATCCGCGCTTCACCTGACGCTTCCGCGATCATCTCTGGCGTGGCCATAAGCATCTCCTCGTCACAAGCAGAATGTGGCAGCAAACAATCCGGCTGCGGGCAGTTATCGCGGCGCGCGTCCTCAGCCGGCCGAAGGCGGCTGCCAACGCACCACCAGCTTCTCGACGAGCCCAATCGCCGAGAAGAACAGCACCGAGAACACCGAGCCGACGAAAACGGTGGCGTAGAGCAGGGCCGAATCGAAGTTGTAGGTCGCCTGGATGATCAGGGCGCCGATGCCGTAATTCGAGCCGATCCATTCGCCGACGATCGCGCCGATCACCGAGCTCGAGGCCGAGATGCGCAAGGCCGAGAACAGATAGGGCAGGGAGTTGTAGAGGCGCAGCTTGAAGAAGACCTCTCGCTCCGATGCCGAGAGCACGCGCATCAGCTCCATTGCCTGCGGGTTCACCGATTCGAGCCCGCGCACCATGTTCACGAGCGTCGGGAAGAAGGAGATCACGGCGGCGATCGCGATCTTCGGGGCAAAGCCGTTGCCGAGCAGCAGCACCAGGATCGGCGCCTTGGCGACGACCGGGATCGAGTTGATCAGCACAACGAGCGGAAAGAAGGTCTCCGAGATCGTCTTGCGGTGCACGAAGATGGTGGCGAGCGCGACCGCGATGAGATTGCCGATCACGAAGCCACCGACCGATTCGACTACGGTCGGCCAGAGATTGCTCATCAGCACGTCGAACTTCGTCACGAAAGTCGCGACGACGGTGAAGGGCGAGGGCGCGATGAAAGGCGGGACGTTGAAGACATAGACGAGCGCCGCCCAGACCCCAATGCCGATCAGGATGCCGACGCAGGGTAGGATGCGCCGCCGCCAGGCCTCGCGCTGCTTCAGGCGGCGGAATTGCGCTTCCGCGTCGCTCACGCGCGGATCGAGCACCTGTGCGACGTCGACCGAGGCGCTCATGGCTCGCCTCCCAGCAAGCCACGCATCCTGGTGGCGATGCGGTTGAAGGGCTCGGTCTCGCGGATCGACAGGTCCCGGTCGCGCGGCAGCTCGATGTCGATCGCGGCCCGCACCCGGCCGGGATTGGCGGCGAGCACCAGCACGCTCTCGCCGAGATAGACCGCCTCATAGACCGAATGGGTCACG
>Ga0306920_100003056_pt1 | contig 21223 bp, 19 predicted proteins | sample flu12Cox44000170_FD_204666 | JGI IMG/M metagenome (GOLD analysis project Ga0306920, IMG submission 204666) | Lab enrichment of tropical soil microbial communities from Luquillo Experimental Forest, Puerto Rico - flux4day.12C.oxic.44.000.170 (v2)... | ecosystem: Environmental > Terrestrial >... | reverse complement strand
AAAGGTCGAGCCGCCCACAGGCACGGTCTACAATTATCCGCCGCGCGGCGACGAGCAACCGAGCATCACCGGATACCCGGCGCGGCCGGATATCGCCACCCAGATCTATAATCAGTCGGTCCACACCATCATGGTTGCCAAGGTGTGTCAGGGAAACGAGCCGATCGACAAAGTGGTCAAGTGGGCAGAGGGCGAACTGGAAGGCTTGCTGCGGACCTGACGGCGCATTCTTTCATCGCACACGCCGGTTTGCGCGCAAGCCGATATAGTGGGGCGACAAACTGAGCGATCCTCATCGCCGGCTTTGGCCGGCGATGATGCAAAAACGATCCGCCAGGGAGTGGAAACGGCCATGGTCGACGTCGCCCGGCGATATCCGGGAAAGCTGACTCGGTCCGCGACGTACCCGCAAGCCAGCATGCGGCGGTTCCTGCGCCGGCGGAGCACGATTGCCCTCCTGATGTGTCTGCCGTTGATCGCGATCGTGGCCGGGCTGATCATCTACCCAGCCTTGTACTCGATCTATCTCGCGATGCTGAACAAGGCACAAACCAGGTTCGTCGGTCTCGGCAATTTCTCGTACCTGCTGAGCCGCGACACCTTTTGGATGGTGATCGAGCAATCAGCGATCTTTGCCCTCAGTGCCGTGTTCTTCAAGGCGCTGATCGGTCTCGTGACCGCCCACCTCGTCAACAATTTGCCGAGCAAGGGACAGCGCAAGTGGCGCGGCATGCTGCTCGTGCCCTGGGTCATTCCGCTCGCGCTGTCGACGCTCGGATGGTGGTGGTTGTTCGATCCGACCCACAGCGCGTTCAACTGGATCATCAAGGGGTTCGGCGGCAAAGAGATTCCCTGGTTGAGCGATCCTTACTGGGCGCGTTTCTCTGTCATCCTGGTCAACGTGTGGTACGGGGCGCCATTCTTTTTGATCATGTATCTCGCGGCGCTCAAATCCGTTCCGGAGCAGCTCTACGAGGCGGCGGAGATCGACGGTGCGAACGCATGGCAGCGATTTGTGCACATCACGTTGCCGATGATGCGCAACATCATCGCCATCACGGTGCTGTTTTCGCTGATCGTGACATTTGCCAACTTCGACATCGTGCAGATCATGACGGCAGGCGGGCCGCGCAACATGACGCACGTCTTTGCGACCTACGCCTTCCTGCTCGGCATCCGCTCCGGCGACCTTCCGCTCGGCGCCGCGGTATCGCTGTTCATGTTTCCGATCCTCGCCGTTTCCGCAGTCTTCATATTGCGCGGCGTGCGCAAGCGCGGGAGAGAGATCGGATGACCGCCGTGGTTGCCGAGTACCCGCGCGGCAGCGGGGCGAGCCTCAAGCGCAGCCGGCGGTGGGCGCTGATCACGTCCTATTTTTTCCTGATCCTGTTCGCGATTTTCTTTCTCACCCCGCCGTACTACATGATCGTGACATCGTTGAAATCCGATGCCGAGGTCGCGCATCTCGCGACCAACCCGTGGATCATCGCCAACGGCATTACCTTCGAACAGTATCGGCTGCTGTTTCAGGAAAGCGACTTCCTGATCTATTTCAAGAACACCGTCGTCGTCACGCTGTGCGTCGTCGCCATCACCATGGTCGTCAGCGTGCTCGCCGCGTTCTCCCTTTCGCGCATGCGATTCTGGGGATCGGGAATTCTCGCCACCGGCATTTTCCTCACCTATCTCATCCCGGACACGCTGCTCTTCATCCCGCTGTTCCAGATCGTCCGCGGCCTCGGCCTCCTCAACTCCTATTGGAGCATGGTGCTGGTCTATCCGACGCTGACGGTCCCGTTCTGCACCTGGATCATGATCGGATATTTCCAGTCGATCCCCAAGGAGCTCGACGAGGCTGCGCTGATCGATGGCGCCGGGCATATGCAGATGCTGCTCAAGATATTCATTCCGGTGGCGCTGCCGGGCATCATCGCCGCAACCATCTTTGCGTTCACGGTTTCGTGGGCGGCATTCGTCTATCCGATTGCGTTCCTGTTCAGCGCCGACCAGCAGGTGCTGACCGTCGGCACGGTGACGAGCCTGATCAAGGCCGATGTCTACAAGTGGGGAATGCTGATGGCCGGGGCGCTGGTTGCCGCGGCGCCTCCACTGGTCATCTACGCCTTCCTGATGGACTACTACATCGCGGGCTTGACCGCCGGCGCGACCAAGGGGTGAGCGATGGCCGACGTGGCGCTGCGCAATGTCGTGAAGCGGTTCGACGACGTCGATGCGGTGCGCAACATCAGCCTCACCATTCCCGACAATGAATTCGTCGTTCTGGTGGGCCCCTCCGGCTGCGGAAAGAGCACCACGCTGCGCATGATTGCCGGGCTCGAGGAGGCCACCGCTGGCGACATCCTCATCGGCGGCGAGGTCGTCAACGACGTGCCGCCCAAGGATCGCGACATCGCCATGGTGTTCCAAAATTACGCGCTCTATCCGCACTTGACGGTGTTCGAGAACATGTCGTTCGGGCTGAGACTGCGGCGAGTGGCGAAGGCGGAGATCCGCGCGCGGGTGGAGCAGGCGGCGAAAATCCTCGATATCACCGACCTCCTGGGCCGGCGGCCGAAACAGCTGTCCGGCGGCCAGCGGCAGCGAGTCGCCATGGGCCGTGCCATCGTGCGCAACCCGAAGGTATTTCTGTTCGACGAGCCGCTCAGCAATCTCGACGCCAAGCTGCGCGTCCAGATGCGCACCGAGATCAAGCGCGTGCACCAGAAGGTGAAGACAACGACGATCTACGTCACCCATGACCAGGTCGAGGCCATGACGCTCGCCGACCGCGTGGTGGTGATGAATGGCGGCCGCATCGAGCAAATCGGCAGGCCGCAGGACCTCTACCATCGGCCGAAAAGCCGCTTCGTGGCCGGTTTCATCGGCTCGCCGGCTATGAACTTTCTGCCCGCCCGTCTGCAGCCGAACGGCGATGGCCTCCTGCTGCGGCTCGCGCCGGAACTGGCATTTCCAGTACCGCCGACACACGCCGCTCGTTATCGGCCCTCCGTCGGCAAGGATTTGATCTTAGGGCTGCGGCCCGAGCACATTACCGAGCCGCGCGGAGAGGGACGCGAGCCGCGTTGCGAATTTGCCATGACGCTCGACGTGATCGAGCCCATGGGGATGGAGACCATGGTGTTCTTCACGGTAAACGAAACCGAGGTCTGCGCGCGCGTGGAGCCGACGGCGGCAAGCGCGCCGGGACAGCAGATGCGGCTTTACGCCAACCTCAACCACATGCACCTGATCGATCCGGCGACCGAGTTGGTGTTGTAGTCTCCGGCGCGATGCTCGCCACCGACGTCATTCATTGGCCTTCGGGCGATTGCGGCGAAGGTCCAGAAACTCTTTCGGTCCCTTGATCAGCCGCCGTTTGCGCAATTGCCGTTCTTCGTCGGATGCCGACGGATCACCCAAGCGGTCGATTTCCTCGCTCGCCATTTCCGCCGCTTTGGCGGCTGTCTTGGTGCGCGCTCCTGCCCGCTGGCCGATCCCAAGCGCGAGCTCGACCAGCCGGCGAATGGCTTCGGAGCGCGACGGATCGTCCTGCTGCGACGCCGCCCAGCGATCGACGCGCGCAAGCGTTGCGGGCTCGAGACGCAGGCCGATCAGCGTGCCCTTGCCCGAGGGAGGCGCCGCCCGCTTCTTCTTCCGTACCGTCACAGATCGACGTGACATGAGTCCTCATGAGATCGCGGATATCGCGCCGAGGCCGCGAGAGGACGCGAGCGCGCATGTCCTGCGTTCGGATGTGTGATCATGTTATCACGATTGGCGCTCGTGTGGCGGTTCAGAAGACTTGTTTCAGACCTTGATTTTATCGAGGTTTCTCACCACTTTTGTCGTGAAATGTCGTGCCCAGATATTCGCATCTGTTCGCACTTGTTCGTAATTTCTAGAAAAGGGTATCACGATGTCAGTCAGAAAGAGAACCTGGACCAACCAGGACGGCGCAAAGGGCCAAGCCTGGGTCGCCGAGTACACCGATCACGAGGGCAAGCGGCGGCTGCGCACCTTCGAGACGAAGCAGGAGGCCGATAGCTTCCATGTCGGCGTTACCGGCGAACTGCGCGCTGGCACCCACGTCCCCGACAGCCAGAGCGTCACCGTCGCGGCAGCCGGGCGGCTGTGGCTGAAAAGATGCGAGGCCGACGGGCTTGAGCAATCGACAGTCGATTATTACCAGCAGCACCTGGACCGGCACATCATCCCGGTGATCGGAGCGGTGAAGCTCTCGCGCCTCACCATGCCGATGCTGACCACCTTCCAGGATAAGCTCAGAGAACTCGGTCGCTCCCCCACCATGGTGCGCAAGGTGCGCATCTCACTCGGCGCGCTGCTGGCCGATGCACAACGGCGCGGACTGGTCGGACAGAACGTGGTCCACGCTCTGCCTCGCAGCCTGCGTGGCAAGGAAGCGCGCGCCGCCGCCCGACAGAAGGGCAAGCTCAAAGTCGGCGTCGACATCCCGTCGCCGGACGAAATCCGCGCCATCATCGCGGCTGTCAGCTATGGCGGCGGCGACAGCGACGGACGGTGCCCCCTGTTGCTGTCCGCGATCTTCACCGGCCTGCGCATCTCCGAGCTGCGCGGTCTGCGCTGGGACGATGTCAATCTCAAGCGCAGCGAGCTGCATGTGCGCCAGCGCGCCGACCGCTACAACAAGATCGGACCGCTGAAGTCGGTGGCGGGCGAGCGCGTCGTCCCGCTGCCGCCGACGCTGGTCAGCACGCTGCGCAAGTGGAAGCTCGCCTGTCCGAACAGCGAGCTGGGGCTGGTCTTCCCCGCCGCTGACGGCAGCGTCGAGAGCTACGTCAACATCACGCGGCATGCCCTGGTCCCGACACTGCTCGCGGCCGGTGTCACGGTGGCAGCGCTGGACGAACACGGCAAACCGTCCAAGGACGATGACGGCAAGCCGATCATCGCCGCCAAGTACGGCTGGCACTCGCTGCGCCACTTCTATGCGTCGTGGTGCATCAACCGCAAAGTTGACGGCGGGCTGGAGTTGCCGCCGAAGCTGGTGCAGCAGCGCATGGGGCACGCTTCGATTGCGATCACCATGGATGTCTACGGCCACCTGTTCCCAAGCGGCGACGACGGTGCCGAGCTGGCAGCAGCAGAGAGAGCCTTCCTGTAGGGGGAAGTACATGCAATTTCGTTTACTCTACGAGGGCCCTATTGCGCCAAGGCGACGCTTCAAGGTCGCAGACATTCACAAAATAAGGATGGAGCTGCATCCTCAGCTGAAGACGCTTTGGGAACGTATGCCCCTCTCCGAAATGTCGACCTGGTTTCTTCGAGAGAAGGACCGTGGACAAGGTGGGCGCGGCATCCCTATCTTGGAGCGAAAAAACAACGTGCTCTTCGCCCCCCTTGTCACGAAGAGAAATGATTTGGCCTGCGAACTTGCCGTCACGCTACTTCGACAGCAGTCGCCTGGACAACTGCTGGGTGAAGGGGGGGACATCGATAACCGTTTGAAGACGCTCTTAGACGCTTTGCGGATGCCCAGTACGGTAGAAGCCCAACAAGCCAAGATCGCCACACGGGGCGATAACGACCCGATCCATTGCCTTCTACAGGACGACGCCCTCGTTAGGAAAGTAAGCGTGGAAACGGATTGGCTATTGCGACCTACAAATGATCCGTTCGATCTGGTGGCAATAATTCAAGTGCGAGTGCTAGCGAGCAGAACCACGATGCAAAACCTTCCGTTTGCGACATGAGACTAACAGCGGGTGCGCCTCCCGCCTCGGCCATGCCTCGATCCAGATGACCGCCGATACCTATGGCCACCTGTTTCCGCGCGGCGATGATGGTGCGGAGTTGGCGGCAGCCGAGAAGTCCCTGCTCGGTTAGCCGCAGGGGCGGCGCGGGGCTGGCCCGAATCAGGCGGCGGGCATAGCGTGGGTATCTTCTATCCCCGTGTCGCTCATCTTGTATCACAAGCCCGGCAGGCCGCCGACGGAAGGCGGCTGCAAGCTCGTCAACTCCGCGTTCGACGCGGCGACGAGGTCGTCGGTCAATGGACCCAAGAGCAGCGAGGCGCTCTGGTTTGGTGAGCGATCAGGAGGCCTCCGGAGCTTGGGGGTCTAATCTCCGACTTCCAGGCGCGTGCGGCGTGGTATTCTGCCCGTACCGACCAAGCCCGACCGCCGCCGCACGCTCGACTCCTTGCCTCCTGTCGCGACGGGCTGCACCGAGGCGGTCATGCTAGCGCATGGCTTCACGGTCGAGCAGATGGTCGAGCTTGTGCGCGCCGGGCTCGCGGAAGCCGAGCGCGTGATCGCGGCCGGATGGAGGATCGAGACCGCTCGCGTGCGGATCACCGATGCGGGATGGCGGGCGCTAGGAGATTGGGCGCGCGTTGCAGGCTTCGCACTGCTCGGGCTGTGGGGAATACTGTGTCGGACACTCTAGCTGCTCCAATTTTTACGGCCACCACGGCGAACGGCAGGAAGGAGTACGGCCTATTCGATCTGATGGCCGCTGCCGCACGGGGTGGACTCATCGATTTGCCGGGGATGGCGGCTCACCAGCGGTCGCCGGTTATCACGGTGCTCGCGATCTTGATGCACGTCCTTGCCCGATACACCAAAGTTAACCGGGCATCTAAGGAGAGTTGGGAGCAGGCTTGGGACGAGCTTATCGGCCCCGATGCCCTTCGCGTGACTGCCCCCCACGACGAAGTTGCTTTCCTGCAACCGCCGACAAATAAGCCAACATCGCTGCAATCGATTGAGGCAGCCGACCTGTTGCTGCCAAACGTCGAGCATGAAGTGAAAAGAACGTGGGCGACCGCGAGGGCCGAACAAGCGATCTTTTCCATCGTCGGCAGTTTGTCGCGACCGAACGTCAAAGATCACCGCAGTTCGACCCGCGCAGGGCTTTGTGCAATTCTCCCAAGTGTCGATGGGACGCTTGGATCGGAGATATGTAGTCTCCTGTCGGCGTATGACCAACTCAAGCTGCCGACACATCGCTCCAACAAGGCGGCCGATCATTTCGTCTGGCTCAAGCCGTATCGACCTAAAGCTGACGCGCCAATATCTTTTGCGGATTTGCCGCGTCCGTTTCTTGATATCGGTCGAGCGCAAAGGATCGTGCAAACCGACAATGACAAATTTGAAATTTGGGCCTGCCCTAATAACACCATCCGGGTAACGGGGTCCGATCCATGGCTTGATGATCCCCATACACCAAGGGTAACCGACGAAGAGGGAAGCAAACGATACAAGCTCGGAGCCAAATCCTTTGACCATCGGTTTCAACACCGCGTCTTGTTCGGTTCTGTCGATAAGCGGAGTACGATTGAGCGTCCACGCATTCTTGACCTTGTCGAATACCGCCGTGTGCGACTTTGCGCTCTCGGTACCGACCAAGGCAAAACGAAAGGCTACCGCGAGACATTGTTTATAGCGGTGCGTTCGGAGGGACTTTTTCATCTCGATCCGCCGAAGCCAGAGGATCGACCGGCGCGTTTATCGGCATTCGCCCTAGCAACCATCGACGCCGGATCGAAGGTGCTCTATTCGGCCCTGGCGGTGCTCTATCCCGATACAGACGATCTCAATGACATCGAATTGAGCCGCATCCGGGCGAGCCAACTCGTTTACTACGATGCGGTCGGGCATGCATCTGTTCAGCTTGTTTTCGATTTGCTCAATGACAGTGAGAACGCCCCAGAAGAACAACGACGCTTCGACCGCTTGATCGCGTCTGAGGTTCGCCTGGCATTCAATCTGGCTGCGACGGCACTCGTACGCCCGCTTCATGCTGCTCGTGCTGAATATCGCCTTGAAGCAGGCATTCATTTCAGGCTCAAGGGGGAAAGCATGTCGAAAACATTTAACCCGCCGCCACTCGCACGGCAGACCTTCGCTATTCTTAGGGAGGTCGCCGACCATGCAACGCCGACTGATCGAGCACAGCTCAGAACAATGTTTCTGCCGGAGCCGCCATTATCGTTCTGGAAGATGATGGCTGCTGTACCGCAGGAGCAGATTGATGACGAGCACTGCCTAGCAATCTGGAAGATCATCTTGCGCGCTCTTGGTCACGTTAGACAGTCATCCGCCTCACTTGGGCGAACCCTGGCAGCTCAGGATTTCCCAGAAGATCGTATGGACCGCATCCTCACAGCCTCACGAACATCGCTCCCAGGTTTGATTGACGAGGCTCTACGGTGGTTGGTTAGCCACGGCGTGGAAGCTGCTGATCTTTCCGCGTGTTGGTGACACTCGGCATCGGCGATGCGCTCGGCGACAGTCAAGCGGAGGGCGTGGTCGTGTTCCTTGCTCAAGTGCCGGTCGACTTTGTTGGTGCGGTTCGTCATCTCAAAGCATTTCTGCAACCTTCGGCGCTGGAAGATGAGAGCCTGATCCTCAAGACCATCCTGTGGGAAGGATTTTCTGGCAGCGCACTTCGACCATGGGCAATTCATGCTCAAAAAGGTCCAACGATCATCATCATCGGATATACACAGACCGATGCCGGAGAACTGAACAAACGTCGTGCATTGGCATTGCCGTCAGTCCAAGCGGCTGTTGGTGAGGCGATTGCAGTCCCGCTTCCTGCTCTTTCCGAGAGCGAACGCTACCGCTTCTCGATCTGCTTGGTGCCTACCATCCGGGTGACCAAAGTAGAAGGTCGGCGTTACGGTGAGCGCGATGCATTTCTGACCAAAGCCGATGCCGCCGGAAAGGATGCCAACCTCAAACGCGATGATGTCTACCGCGACTATCTAGCCGAGCGGCTCGCCGGTGCATCCATCGAAGCCAGCCGTCTGGTTCGGTTTCGACTTCGGCGGTTCATGCGTCCGAAAGAAGACCGTTCAGTATCGGGCAGGACGATGCCTGAGGCAGTCATCGAGGGCCGTCTTCGCGTGGATGACCCGGTGCGGCTCACTCAGGCGATCAGCACCGGAGTTGGACGGCAACGCGCCTATGGCTTCGGGATGTTGAGGCTTCAACCCTCGTAGTCCTTCAAAATTCACGGCAGCCAAATGGTCGAAAGGAGGTCTTATGTGAGATCAATGCCTTATGAGCAAGGGTCTCGTCCCCGCGCGCGGGGGTGATCCGGTGGTGGTGATTGACGAGTGCCACGAGCTGCAGTCTCGTCCCCGCGCGCGGGGGTGATCCGATGTTCGCTGCATAGATTTCCTTGGTGACAGCGTCTCGTCCCCGCGCGCGGGGGTGATCCGTATTTCCTGCTTGCGTTGTTCCAGGTTCCTGCGTCTCGTCCCCGCGCGCGGGGGTGATCCGGCGACCGCGACCGCATGGGGTTGTCCGCTGATGTCTCGTCCCGGCGCGCGGGGGTGATCCGGCGACGGAGATTTATCCCTTGATCGGCCCGAAGTCTCGTCCCCGTGCGCGGGGGTGATCCGAGGGGATGGTAGATTGTCATCTCGGCAACATCGTCTCGTCCCCGTGCGCGGGGGTGATCCCACTTTCAAGAACGGCACGGGTTGCGACCCGTCGTCTCGTCCCCGCACGCGGGGGTGATCTACAAAAGGCCGATTGCCTTTTGCGACCGGCGCTTCAAAACTCCCCCGATGAGGGTTGATCAACCGTGGGCTAAGACTGGGCCGAACGAAGAGACCTGTTCCCTAGTCGCTCACTGCCATCACGTCGCTATCATGGCGCGGCAGTTGATGGCTTCTCCCGTATTGCGGCGTCGTCTCGCGGCCGCATTCGAGACAGACTTGACAGAGGGGCATTTGGACCGTCTCGCGGTCCTCGCGGGCCTCCACGATCTCGGCAAAGCGCTCAAAGGATTTCAAGACAAATTAGAGGGCACACTGTTGACGAGCCGGGGGCACGTTGCCGAGGCGCTCGCTGCCCTCTCGCGCGATGCCCGCTTGAAGACCGCCGTTCGGTTGCCGCTCTTGTCCGAATGGTTCGAGCGCGTTTCCGACGCACTTTACGTTTCGATCTGTCATCATGGTGAGCCAGTCGCGGATGAAAGAATTCGTCCGCATTTGGCTGTCCTCGAACAGCTTCTCGCTCGAACCAGATACGGTCACGACCCGATAACTGAGATCGGAAAACTGAGCGACTTCCTAATCGCCCAGTTTCCAAACGCAACGGAACGGGCACCTAAACTCCTTTTCACACCGGTCGCGCAACATCTGTTTGCGGGCATACTTATGGCATCGGATTGGATGGCATCCGGTTTTGCGTTCACGCCGGGCGAAGTTAACCAGCTTGCAGCCGACGTTCTTCGGCGCACGGGATGGACTGATTGGCACAGTGGGGCTCCTGCTGGCGATCTCCTTGAAGGTCGCAAGCCAAGACCAGCTCAACTCGGAACTCTGGCGCTGTCCTTGGATGAACGATTTGCAGTCATTGAGGCACCGACCGGAAGCGGAAAGACCGAGGCGGCGCTGATTTGGGCAACCCGCCTCGTCGAGGCCCATGAAGTTGATGGGCTATATTTTGCCGTTCCGACGAGATCGGCCGCAAGCGAGCTTCACGCGCGGATCGGTCGCCTTATGTCCACGAATCACCCTGCTCTCAAAGGGAAAATCGTTCGCGCTTTGCCGGGGATGCTCGACACCGACAACTCGGTCCCCGATTATCCGGCTGAGACGTGGGCGGTGGCCGCGCCAAAACGGACATTCGCCGCGCCAATCGCCATTGGCACTATCGACCAAGCCTTGCTTTCAATCCTTCGTTCACGCCACGCCTGGATGCGAGCGGCGTTTCTATCAAGACACCTGCTCGTCGTTGATGAAGTCCATGCGAGCGATCCATACATGGCCGCCCTCACCAGAGGGCTCATTGAACGGCATCTCTCGCTTGGCGGCCGCGCGCTCGCAATGTCGGCGACCCTTGGCGAAACGGCACTCGCAATCCTGATGAAGCGCGAGCGTACCTCAATCGATGAGGCCATAAAGGTACCTTATCCGGCCATCAGACGCAGCGGTTGTGACGATGCATTGCCTCAAGCGCCGGGCCGAACCATTGATGTTGTCGTTGAACCATTCGAGCAAGCCGCATCACGAGCACGCGCCGCCGCTACGGACGGCAAGAGCGTATTGTGGATACGGAGCACGGTGTCCGACGCTGTCGCCGACTTCCTATCTTTTGAGGCGTGCGGCATAAATTCATTGCTTCACCATAGCCGATACGCGGTTGAGGACCGGACTTGGCTCGATCAGCAACTGCTGTCGCTCTTCGGGCTTAATGGCCATCGCGGGAGCATTATTGCAGTCACCACACAAACCGCCGAACAGTCGCTCGACATTGACGCCGACCTGCTTATCAGCGATGCGTGCCCGGCAGACGTATTATTGCAGCGGCTCGGCCGATTACACCGCCATCGTGCCGGAACAAGACCGACAGCGGCGGTGATCAGTCCGGGAACCCTTGAGCAGTATCTACTGCCTAAGGGCAAGGTTCTGGGTCGTCCCGGTCAGGGGTGGCCTTGGGTCTACAACAATTTGTTGAGCGTGAAGGCGACGCTCGATTGGTTGCGTTCGGGCCGAAGCATTTCAATTCCCGACGACTGCCGGTCGCTGGTCGAGCGCGCAACCCACGCCGATTATCTTCGTGAAATGGCGGCGTCACTTGGTGGAAACTGGAACGACCTCTGGCGAGAGCTTTTTGATGAGGCGGCGATCAAGGCGCAACTGGCCGAGGCAAGCCTGATTGATTGGAGGCGGCCCTATCGCGAAGCTCTTGTCAACGAGTGGCTGCCGACCCGTCTGGGCGAAGGGACTGTCACCGTGGCTGTTGAAAACCTCGTTTCGCCATTCACTGGCCAAGAAATAGAGGCGCTTCCCATCCCCGGTCGACGGTTGCGCGGAACTGTGCTCCCTGACGAGCCCATTACTGCTGTGGAGGGGCAACTACGCATCGGGACGCAAAACTACACCTATGACCGCCTCGGCATTCGACGGCTGAGAGTAAAATAGGAGGGCTCGGACAGACCCGCCGTTTGGTCCACGAGATAGCGCGCTCGCCGCGCGCCGCCGATGATCGTTATAAACTTGCGGCGTTTCAATTGATCGAATTGCATTCAGTCCTGCCAGCCGCCCGGCCGGACTGCAAGATACCGAATCGGCGAGGATTCGGACATCACTAATAGCTGCGAGACGTACTTCTCCGCTTCTTGGTCGCTTTGCCCCTCGTGCGGGACTTGTTATTCTGCGCCAAACATTTGTTCGGTGAAGCCATGCATGGTTGAGAAAACAGCCGCCTTTAGGCAGCGGCGCGCCGCTGCCATGCGGGCCTGCCGCAAGCGGCAAAGTGCTGGGATCGCGCTGTTCTACGTCGCCGCTGACGAGACGACCTACGAAATGATGAAACGTTTTGGCGGGCTCGATCCGAACAAGGTTGAGGACAAGCAGGCCGTCCGCGCCGCATTGGGGCGGCTGTTGCGTGCCGGGTTGAAGGCACTGCTGGAACGCGAAGCCGCTCACCGCTGAGAAATTTTTCGTGACATGTCACGGCAGCGGGATTCGAGGGGCGGTACTCTTCGGTATGGTTAGACCGATCAGCTTGCGACTCACCCAGCGCCAGAACAATTTGATTGCGATGGCGCGCGCCAAGCTCGATAGCGCCCAGCGCAAGCGCCTCGACAGCTCGCACGACGCAGCCGTCCAGGAGCGCGCCTACAACATCGTCGCAAGGGTTAAGCAACAACGGCAGCTCCGATATGGCGCTGAAAACGCCGCCCGCCGCGCGTTGCTCCTGATCGGGGAAGCTTTCGACCGCGTTGTCGCCGCCAGCGATGACGAGATCGATCAGGGCCGCTGGCGGGAACGCCAGCAGCGGGTCGAACGCGAGCTATCCAGAATCATTCGAGGACAACGACCATGAACGAAATCGATCAGCTTTGCCGCAACTTCGATGACTGGATCGCGCGGGCAAAGGACGAGGCCGAAAGCGTGTACGCGCAGCGAAATACCCCCAAGGGCGGACTAGTCTTCAAAGACAACGAGAACGCACTGGTCAGCCGCCCGCCGGAAGAGTTCGACGAGAATTACCAGTCATCCTCTTTCACTGAGCAGCAGCGCGACGCCATTGCCTACGCCCTCCACCTTATGCGGGCGGAGACGCGCGACGAACGCGACCAGGCCATCGCCCCGCTGGAGCGTGAAATCTCCTACCTCAAGGGCCAGCTCGATACTCTGCTCAGGCTGGGCGGCGTCTCGCCGGCAAAGCCACGAGAAAGCAAATCGGGCGGCAGCGTTATCGACTTGCCGAACTGGAGACGGCGCGATGTGGCATAAGCCGCACCGCCGCCGCGCCGATATCGCCGCGAGTTGGCAGCACGCCAAGACGCAATTCGCCGCCGTGGTCGCCGAGCGCGACGCGCTTAAGCGCGAGCTGGTTCAGACCCAGCACGAACTCGCTTCAACGCGGCAAAACGTGCACGACCTACGTGGCGTCGTCGATGAAATGCTCGCGACACGGCGCGCTTGCGAAATGGCCGAAGCCGACCTTCGCCGGCTGTACCGCGAACGCAGCATTGCCAGAGCACGCGCCATCGAGCGTAACCCCGATACGCCGTTGCATTGATCATGTCGAAACAACCTTGGGACGTTTGGTATCAGCACTCGTCGTGGCGACGCCGCCGGAAGCTCCAGCTCGCGCGACAACCATTCTGTGAAATTTGCATGGCGCAGGGCTACAACACCGTCGCAACCATAGTGGATCACGTTGTCCCCCATCGCGGCGATCGCAACTCCTTCGTGCTCGGCCAATTGCAGAGCTTGTGCGAGAGCTGCCATAACTCCGTGAAGCAGAATGTCGAGCGCCACGGATTCGACCGCACCATCGGCCTCGACGGAATGCCGATCGATCCGCGTCATCCGGTCTACACCAGCAAGCGTCCAACTGCTGCACAGAAGACCATTCCTTTGCCGCCGCTGGACGTGTCGAAGCTCATCGGCTGATTCCGCCCCCTCCGTAAGCTCGCGCCCTCGCGCAGTTTTCTGGCGTGGGCAAATTGCCCATCTCGAAGTGCTGTGCCGTAAGATTTACCACAGCGTGGTAAATCTTGGTCCGCACGAAAACGAGAACGCGGCTGCACTAGAACGGAAGCGAACGAAAATCCTTGCTTTGTCCAGCCACGAGTTGGCGCACTTGGACAAGTGTAAGTCATTGGTTTTGACGCCAATTGGCACGGAACTATTAAGGCGCAGAACTCAAGCAAAATCAGAAAATTACAATTGCCTCGAATTCTGGCCGTTTGTTTCGCGTGAACAAACCCAAGAATGCGCAGAACTCGGGCCTAATCGGGAATGAATAGGTTATTTCACGTCAGTTCGCCTCAAACTTGACGGGGGGCGGTCCGCGAAATTTGCGTTGACCAATCCCCGACAGGCGGGGCCCCGGTCCATCTTTTCAAAAAACGCTAATTTTCCAAGTTTTCCAAATACTTCCAGGAGGCCATTTTACTGGCGTAGTCACCCCGGTCGACTTGCGCGAATTACTACGAATACTTGCCCGGCTTTTGCGGACCAGTATGAAAGAAAATTACAAACCCTTGAAAAACCAACCAAAAACGCCTCGTAATCCGGCCGCCCGACGGCGCGAGGCCAAGGCCGCCGAGGCCGTGCCCGACCAGCCGCCGCCGAGCCTGACGCCACTGCTCGTTATTTGAGGAGTTTGTCGAGGTTTGGCATCGAGCCGGTTTTGGTAATGCCAGCTTCGCGCGCTGCTTTATGCGTGCGGTCAGCAACCTGTTGTCTTACTTCGGGTGGAAGCTCGACACCGATCTTGGCGAGCACTTTGGCAAGCTCGTCGACGGCCTCGTCGATCGCCGCCCGTTCGATAAGGCCGCCTATGAGACGGCGAACCTCGAATTCGCTGATGGGTTCGTCGTCCTTACCGGGACGAGAGACGAAGTACCTGCCGTCTTTTTGGATAATGCTGCCAGTCATGGTTGACCTCCTACATCGCGAATACCACCTTCATAACCCGCTCGAACCCCACCTCGACGAACTCGGGCAAGACCTTTTCGGCCAGCACCGCCTTCAACCAGGCATCGAGTTCGGCGCGATTGACCTCGCCGGTCTCGTTCCTCTCGTTCTGAGCTGCGGCCCGGTCGACGTACTCATTAGCCAGCTCGCGGATGCACCCCTGGCTCAGGCCGGGCTCGCCGCTTCCGTTGGCCGCCACCGGCGCGCCGTGTTCATCAAGCTGGTCCGGTCCGAGGTCCGGCACCTCGACCACCGGGCCGGTATAGGGAAGGTCGTCGGACTTCGAACGGAGCCCACTATAGGTGGGTGGTTCTCTTTCGCGCGCGGGGCTAGGGCCGTCTGTGGTGGGGGCTACATTAGGCTGGTCACTGTGACCACTGTGACCAGGACCGGGCTGCGTCCCACCGCTGGTCATAGTGGTCACGGTGACCGGCTTATTGTGGTGCCCACCTAGGGGAAGCTCCGGCTCGGCCTCGGCCTTTGCCTCCTCGGCCTCGTCTTTCTCCGTGCGCAGCCGGATGCCCCTGTAGAGGTGACGACGTTTGTCTTTCGGGTCTCTGGGCCGTGTCTTACGGATGGACGGGCAGGCGGCCCGCAGATCGCGGCCGAAGTGGGCTTTGGGGGATTTCGGGTACTCGCAAACCTCGCACCACGACTTGTAGGCGTCGTAGAGCGTATCGACATCAACCTCCTCGTCGGAGCCGAGCACGCACTTTTCGCGAACGAAAGCGCCGACCGGCGACGCGAGGTCGCGCATTTGCGTGATTGCTTCGTCGGCGGCCTTGAACCGCGTGAAGTGATTTTCGTTGTCGCCGGTGAGTCGCTGCAAGCCATCGAGCGAAAAGTTGAGGATGCCGCTAAGCTCCTTGCGAAGGTCCGTCTCCAGTTCGTAATCCTCCTTGCCGAGCCACGAGCGCGTCGTCAGCAACAGCACGAGGCGACCAACGATCGCGCTCGATGCGTCGCCAAGCCGGGGCAATTCATTGGAGATGATGTGCAGCCGATCAGGGAGCTTGCCGGTCCATGCGCCCTTGTATTTGCGATTGACGGTGAGCGTGTCCTCGCCGCTGATCGAGAGCAGCCGCTCGACCACGACGGGGGAATTCTTGCCGCCGCCAGAACGGGTGTCGCTGATGATGGCCAAGCTCTTGCCAATCAGCGGCTCCAGCCCGAACTCGTTTCCGAACGAACTCAACGTCGGGCCCGCGACGTTCTTCTTGCCTAGCAATGCGGTCTCGATGCGCGCGATCACGCCTTTGCCGCCGCGCGTCGGCCCGACCATGACAAAGATTTTGTGCAAGTCGAGCCGCCCGCTGATGACATAGCCGAACCACTCGCCGAGCACGTCGATGGCGGTCGGCTCGTCGGGCCATAGTGCATCGAGAAAATCGAGCCAGCGCTTCGGCTGTGGTGCGTTCGGTTCGTAATCGAACGGCACTGCAGTGTGATTGAAGAACTGCGCACTGTGCGGGAGCAGGTGCCGCGTTTCCACCTCCAGCAGGCCGTTGGCAACGGCGACGATGGTGCCGGTCGATCGACCATCGAGCCAAATCGGTTGATCGATGTCGGCGGCCAGGATGGTGATGGCGGCGAGCGCCTCCAGTAGGTCGCCGATCTTTTTGCGGTTCGGTGCCCACGGCACCAGCTCCCCCTCGGCGTCGCGATAACGCGCGTTCTCGGCGAAGGTGTAGAGCAGCGCACGCACTGCGTCGCCTTCCATCTCGCACCAATGCGACTGACGCCACTGCCACCACGTTCCGCGCCAGTGATGCAACGTGAGAACGCCGTCGCACTGGTAGCGCTCCTCGACGAACAGCCGCGCCACCGCCATCGGCATACTCGGGGATGGAAATATCATCTGCGGTGCCTTTGATTTGGCGCGACGCTGCCCAATGGCCCCTTCATACTGTTGCTGCGCAGATGTCATTGTTCGCCCCCTTCGAGTTGAGCTTTGATGCGCGCGGCTTCGCGGAGGGCAATGCGTTCGACGATCTGGTTGAGTTTTTCGTGGTCGAGCGGCGGCTTGCACGCTTGCGAATTCCAGGCGCGCAGTAGGCCCAAGACAAGTTGGTAGTTGCACGCCTTGCGGAAGAGGTGGCCAGCAATCCGGGTCGCGGCGTCGTCGCGATATTCGGTGATCGGTTGCTGCGTGAGCTGCGCCCAAAAGTCGGACGGAAGTGGCTCGACCGGCGCGCCGTCAGGACTGGTCGCCGCGCCGCGCGCCGTCAGTCGCGCCACGAGCCAGTCCGGTGCTGGCGCGAGCGTCACGTCTGCAGGATGGTGATCGACCGACCAGCAATACCAACGGCCCGAGATGTGCCGCGAGGGTGGGGCGACGATATAGCCGCCACGGGCGCGGATATCGATGCCGCGCCCAAGCGGCGGCTCAAGCGGCGGCTTGATAAGCTCCGCAACGACGTTCGCTATCTCAACTCCGTCGGGACAGGCGAAGAGCAAATGCTCGCCGCCCCCGCCGGTGAGCACCCGCCATGTCAGTGGTATTTCATGCTCGCGTTCGAGTGCAGAGAAGCTTTCGCCTCCGCCGTGACGCGGGTCGACATCGATAACGACCAGCCGATCGGTCGTGACGCCGAGATTGGCCTGTGGCGCGAGAGAGCCAAACCAATCCTTGATGATGTCGGTCTCAGTCGTCGCAGAAAGCAGACCGTGCGGAGCGAGCTTGCCGTACGGGTGCTTCGCGGGATTGCCGCACAGCAGGCCGCGAAGATCGCGGCCACATGAACAGATCATCCGGCCGCGATGCTCAAGCGGCCAGTTCACGGGAAAGACCGCATGGCCACGTTGCGCAAAGGCGAGTGCGGACAGGAGGACAGATTGGATCATGGGCGCGACGCCGCCTTTCGTTTGGATGATCGACCGCACTCGGCGGGGCTGTCTCTCACTTGCCGGTGCGGGCACGATTGCGGTGGGCGCGGCGAAGCGCGCTCTTTGAGCCAATCAGGTCGCGGCCGTCCTTGTAGACACCGGGCAGGCGGCCCTGAGACCACAGGTAGTAGACCCGGTGCGTCGGCTCTTTGATCTCAGCACCGATTGCGATCGCGCCGCGCAGCTTGTCGTCGCCGACGCTCGGCTCGTCACCTTCGATGTTGTGTTTGGGCTGCTCGGACATGGCGACACCTTGGGTTTGGTGTCACCATCTGTGGCTGGTTTTGAAAGCGCGCGCCAATAGGCGGCAGAACGAAAAAAGTCATGAGTAGTCGTGGGTCCGGCGAAAAGAGTCACGACTAGCGTCGACGCCGACCTACAGCGTCGCTAAGTCTCTTGTTCGGCAATTTCGGCATGCCGTACAGGCCGCTGCGCCCTTCCTTCAAATCCTTCGCCACCTTGGCGTATGTATCCCTCATCGTGTCGGGATCAGCTCTCGCTGTTGTTTCCGCTAGGACGTTGGCCGCGTGCTCGTAGGCTTCCTCCCATGTCCGGCCGCTACGCTTGGCATCGCGCACCGCTTGGTAGCGCATCAGGCGCTTCAACGCGTTGCGAGCGCGCGTCTCGTAGCCTTTGGTCCTGCCTTTGAGAGCCAAGCCGCAGGCAGCTTCCGCGAGCCATAGCTCCGGCGGCTGCCTATGCAGGAAGGTCAGGATGATCGCTTCAACAATGAACGCCGGGTCGCGGGTGGCCCGCCACCTAGCCCGACATCGTTCGAGCTTGCGGTCGTATTTCGCCCGGATATCCGCCGGTAGGCGGAACCAGATTGGGACGCCATCGGCGTCGCGCGGGATACCCCGGTGGTCGTTCGCGTTGCCTTTCCCCGGCATTGGGCGCGCCTTCGCTGTCGCGCCGTTGTCGCGCGGACACCTTGGACGGCCTCAAAATACTTGAAAAAAGCTGGGAACACGTGGGAAGCTGAGGCCGCTGTCTTCGGCCGGCGAATGTAGCAAGAAGTCCTTATTTCATAGGCATTTCTTGCTGGTCGAGGGGATCAGGAGGCGGCAGTTTGTCAACAGATCAGAAGTCCGCATCATTTTTGTAGCGAGTCCGAAATGCGGACTTCTGAACCAAAGCCACACTGGATCAATAAGTTGCTAGTGTCCTTCGATTCCGAAGTTCGCAAACGAGGCTGCGGCACAATGATTCGGGACGCTCGCTTGCCGACTTTGACGTGCCAGGCTCCCACGGCCGAGAGTTCCAAATCTCGCCGCGCTTGGCTGGTGTCGTTAAATTTGGAACCAGCGGACAACCGGCCCGCAACGAGCCCGACCTAAGGCTTTGGGGGTGAAGCGCGACAGCGGTGCCGTCCAGGATGAGGCGCACGATCGGCTCTTCGGCGAGCGAACGAGCATTCAAGACATCCACCCTCGACGGCGAGGCGGCATCATCGCGGATGGCGGGCGCCCCTGCCGAGGAGGAAATCGACGAACCCGCTGGCAAATTCTCGCGGCCGCGAGGCGACGTCGCGCACTCCGAACGGCTCGCGTATCTGAGCCGGGCCAACTGAATATCGGCCGCTGGCTCCCGTCAATCGGCCAACCTTGATGGCGGCGGTAACGGCCGTCCTGCCGAGCCGGTCCGGGCGAGCGGCGTGTCCGAGCGAGATTGCAGTCATTGAGAGCCCCCCATCTGAAGGAACGAGCCGTTAGCGCCTTTACATCTCAAGACTTAACGAACGATGGAGACGCAAACCCCTGCCGAATCCATCGTCGTAGACGAAGCTGAAAATCAGTCCTTTTTGCGCTTCAAATTTGGAGCGCGCATCGATTTAGAAAAAAGTGTGATTTTTCAGCAACTGCGGCCGCGACTCTGGACCATATGGACTCGGGGGGAACGGAGGCCCCCGCGATTCGGTCGAAAAGGCAGAGCCCCGCGCGGCAGCTGCCGGATCCACCGCGCGGCGTAGGTTGTGAACGTGCAGCCGCGCCGGTCTTCTTAGCGATCGGGATCATAAGGCGCAGGCCCGCCCCCACCATCCTGGACGGCGATGCCTCCAGCTTGACCAATGGCAAAGCCGAGCGCCTTGAAACGAACACATCCATGCCCCATATCACTTGCGCGACCTCATCTGGTCCTGGCGAGCCGCGTGTACGGATCCCCGTCAAACGGTTTCTGGCTTGCCCCTTTAACTTTCACCGACAGCCCAGATCACGCGGGGGTGTCTTGCACCATCCGCGATATCGCGTGCGGGCGCACTTCGCTGCGGCCGCGCCGTTTCGCACGATAGAAAGCTTCCTTCATTGACCTCTTTTTATGATTTCGGCCTCGCCGAACCGATCACGCGCGCGCTCGCCGAAGAGAAATATGCCACGCCCACGCCGATTCAGGCGCAGACCATTCCCGCCGTTCTGTCGCGCCGCGACGTGATCGGAATTGCGCAAACCGGCACCGGCAAGACCGCGGCGTTCGCGCTGCCGGTCTTGCATCATCTGTTCACAAATCGGCGGCGGCCGGAGCGCAAGACCTGCCGCGTGCTGGTGCTGAGCCCGACCCGCGAGCTGTCGGGCCAAATACTCGATAGCTTCCGCGCTTACGGCCGCCATGTCCGCATCAGTGCCGCGCTGGTGATCGGCGGCGTGTCGATGGGCGCGCAGATACGCGCACTACAAAACGGCGTCGACGTGCTCGTCGCCACGCCCGGGCGGCTGCTCGACCTCGTGACGAGCAACGCGCTGCGTCTCGGCGAAGTGGAATTTCTCGTGCTCGACGAAGCCGACCGGATGCTCGACATGGGCTTCATCCACGACATCCGCAAAATCGTCGCGAAGCTTCCCGCGCAACGGCAAACGCTGTTGTTCTCCGCAACGATGCCGCGCGCCATCGCCGAGCTCGCTGCTCACATGTTGCGCAATCCGGCCAAGATCGCCGTGACGCCGGTCGCCTCGACGGTCGAGCGCGTCGAGCAGCGTATCCTTCATGTCGATCGCGCCGCGAAGCCAGCGGTCCTGGCTGAAATTTTGCGCCGCGAATCGATCGGGCGCGCGCTCGTATTCACCCGCACCAAGCACGGCGCCGACAAGGTGGTGCGCGGCCTCGCCAAGGCCGGCATCTCGGCCCACGCGATCCACGGCAACAAGTCGCAGAACCAGCGCGAACGGGTGCTTGCCGCATTTCGCAAGGGGGATGTGACCACGCTGGTCGCCACCGACATTGCCGCGCGCGGCATCGACGTCGACGGCATCAGCCACGTCGTGAATTTCGATCTGCCGAACGTGCCGGAAACCTACGTGCATCGCATCGGCCGCACCGCGCGGGCCGGGGCGGCAGGCATCGCGATTTCGCTCTGCGACGGCGAAGAGGCGGCATGCCTGCGCGACATCGAGAAGCTGATCCGCA
>Ga0306920_100003054_pt1 | contig 21231 bp, 20 predicted proteins | sample flu12Cox44000170_FD_204666 | JGI IMG/M metagenome (GOLD analysis project Ga0306920, IMG submission 204666) | Lab enrichment of tropical soil microbial communities from Luquillo Experimental Forest, Puerto Rico - flux4day.12C.oxic.44.000.170 (v2)... | ecosystem: Environmental > Terrestrial >... | reverse complement strand
ATGGAAGTTGATGAAGCAATAGGCGCGATACAGCAAATCGCCCGACTCATGCGCGTCCTGGTACGCGAGAAGGTCTGTGGGAGTGCCCTGTGCCTCGGTCGCGGAAGTGATGCCCGTGCGCGCCAGCCTCTTGGAGATGAGCTTCACGCCCTCGCGATGGTCGTCGCGCGTAAAATTCTGGGGAATCGCATTTTCGAACAGATCGTTGGCGCTTTCCGCGACGCGGCCCGTCAATTTTCCTGTGGCGGGATCGCGGTCGATTTTTCCGCCCGGCGGATCCGGTGTCTTCTCATCAATTCCGGCCTTTCGAAAGGCGAGCGAATTCGAATATGTAGTGTGGCCGCCGCGATGCTCGATGTGCACGGGGTGATCCGGAGCGGCGGCATCCAGGTCAGCGACCGTGAGTGGCCGGCCTTCTTCCGTTTTCGTATCGTCGTACTTGAAACCGAGTACCCACTCTCCGGGCGGCGTTTTCGCGGCGCGCTCGCGCAGGGCGGCCTGAATCGCGGAAATCGAGCGCAGGTCGCAGTCCACCATGCGCAGATGCATCAGCCCGGCCTCCGCCGGATGCGAATGGGCGTCGATAAAACCTGGCGTAACCGTTTTCCCGCCAAGGTCGATTTTCTTGGACCCGGCGGTCGAGAGATGCAACACGTCCGAATCACTGCCCACGGCGAGAAACCTGTCTCGCCGGATGGCCACGGCTTCGGCGCGTGGCTCTCGGTCATTCACGGTCAGGATATTTCCGTTGTAGAGGATCAGATCCGGTTTCTGTTGTTCGAGCGGGAAGAGCGAAAACGCCGTAAGCGTGCCGAGGAATTCGCGGCGCGAAGTTCCACTGTTCATAGCCATCCTTTGCAAAAGGTGAGAAGAATCGAGCGCATGCTACGACGGCCGAGCCCGAGGGTCAACGTACCACCTACAGGGGAAAGACATCGGAGCTGTCTACAGGCTGCGAAGAAGCTTGTAAAGTTCATTGGCGGCGTCAAAGTCGGCCTCGAGTTCGCGGGAGGCCAGCCGCTCACGAAGATCGTCGAGGCGGCGGGCGAACAGATCGAGCGCTGCCGAGAGGACTTCCTGATTGGTGAGCACGATGTCACGCCAGGTGGCGTAGGAGCTGCCCGCCAGCCGCAGCGAATCGCGAAGCCCAGGACCAGCCAGCGTAATGGGCAGCCCGTTTTCGTCGAGGCGGTCGTAGAGAAATCCGGCCAGCGCGACGGCCGCGAGTTGCGGAAGGTGCGAGGCGAGGCCCACGGCGTAGTCATGCTGCGGCGCGCCGAGCCAGAGCGGGCGCGCGCCGATCTTTTCCAGAATTTTCACAAAGGCGGAGACCCGCGGATTTTCCTGCGCAGGCGATTGGCCAACGAGCGCGTAGGTGGTAGCGCGGAAGAGATCGGCGTCCGCATGGGCGATACCCGAGAGTTCGCGGCCCGCCATGGGATGGCCGCCAAGAAAAAACGGGCCATTTTCGCTCGAAAAATGTTCGGAAGCGGCCTGGGTGACGCGTACTTTGGTGCTGCACGCGTCGGTGATGAGGGCGTGCGCGGGCGCGCGACGCGCGATTTCCGGAAGAAGATCGATGGTCGCCGCAATGGGCAGGGCGATGTAGATCAAGTCGGCGCTCTGGAGCGCCGGCGCGAGTTCACCGGAGAAAGACCGGTCAATAGCGGCGCGAGATTGCGCTTCGCGGACGATCTCGGGTCGATCCCATCCGGAAACGCAAACCTCGGTGGTGTATTTGCGAAGGGCCAGGCCAAAAGAGCCGCCGATAAGGCCCGTACCAAGGATGGTGACCCCGGAAATGAGGTGGCCTGAGGACATGATCAGGCAACGCGTCGGCCGATGGCCGGAGCGATAATGCGAAGCTCGGCCATCAATTGCGTGAAGGCGGACGATTCGAGCGACTGCGCGCCGTCGGAAAGGGCGCGGTCGGGGTCGTTGTGAACTTCGATGAGCAGGCCATCCGCGCCCGCAGCCACCGCGGCACGGGCCATCGGCGGAACTTTGTCGCGGCGGCCCGTCCCATGCGATGGATCGGCGAGCATGGGCAGATGCGAAAGTTTCTTAATGACCGGAATGGCGGCGATGTCGAGCGTGTTGCGCGTATACGTTTCGAATGTGCGGATGCCGCGCTCGCAGAGCACCACGTTATAGTTGCCCCCGGAAAGAATGTATTCGGCGCTAAGCAGCAGCTCTTCCATGGTGGCGGAAAGGCCACGCTTGAGCAGCACCGGCTTGCGGATTTCGCCGAGCGCGCGAAGCAGATAGTAGTTCTGCATATTGCGCGCGCCCACCTGGAACATGTCCACGTACTGCATCATCATCTGGATCTGCGACGGGTCCATGACTTCGCTGACCGTGAAAAGATGGAATTTGTCGGCGGCCTCGCGCATGAGCTTCAGGCCAGGCTCGCCCATCCCCTGAAAAGCATAGGGAGACGTGCGAGGTTTGAAAGCGCCCCCGCGAAGAATTTTTGCCCCCGCTTTCGCGACGCACTCCGCGACCGAGAAAATCTGCTCGCGAGATTCGACCGAGCAGGGGCCGGCCGCAACCACCACTTCCGGGCCGCCGATTTTGACGCCGCGTCCCAGATCGACGATGGTCCCTTCCGGCCGGAACTGTCGGCTGGCTAATTTGAAAGGCTGGGTGATGCGCATGACCTCGCGCACCCCGTCCAGCAATTCGAAATCGCGATGATCGAAGTCGCGGTGCACGCCGACCGCGCCAAGCACCGTGTGCGACTCACCGGTAGAGCGGTGGACATTGAAGCCGTGGCCAATAAGGCGGTCGATGACGTGCTGGATCTGGGCTTCCGTGGCCCCTTCTTGCATCACAATGACCATAAGGTTTTCCTGCTTCCTTCCACTTTGGCCTGCCATCTAAGCTAAGTTTCAGCGGTGGCCGAAAATTCCCGGGCCAGTGCCGGCTTTCGCGAACCGACAGCACCTGAAAAGTCTTTCTAACTCCGCCTCGGAAAGCGGGTCATTCATTCCCTTTCTTGCCGTGTGCGCCATCGGCATCCATGGCGTCGCGTTCCGCGGCTCGCGCTTCGTCGATGATGCGCTCGAACAGCCGGCGAATCGCCGCATCGGCCAGCGGACCCGAATTGTTGTTCTCCGCGTTGGCCAGCACTTCGAGTTCGCGTTCCGGCTGATAAAGCGGGATATTCGCCGCCTGCTTGAGCTTGCCGATTTCGAGCGCGCAGCGCGAGCGTTCGTTGAGCAGCTCGACGAGCTTCTTGTCGATTTCGTCGATGCGGCGGCGCCAATCGCCAAGGTTCATAGCAAAAACCCCCGCCATCGCCGACCGTGGAAGGTCGGAAGTCTCCCCTTCACGGCGCAACCTCGCGGCGGGAAAGGCCGTGGCGGGCAGCGTGCTTCAAGAGGCGAAGTTTTTGACCAAGGGCCGAAGCCGCAGCATCGATCGAGCCCGCTCGCGCCCCGGACCTCGTTGCGTTGTCGATCTCCGAAACAAGCGCGGAGCCGACAACCGCGGCATCGGCAAGGCCGCCAAGAACAGAAACGTGCCCCGGCAGCGATATTCCGAAGCCCACGGCGAGCGGGAGTGGTGTAACCGCCCGGGCGCGACGCAGCAGTGCGGGGAGATCGTCAGGAAGAGCGTCCTTTGCGCCGGTGACGCCGGTGCGGGAAATGAGATACAGGAAACCTGAGGAACAGTTTGCGATTTTGGTGAGCCTCTCGTCGCTGGACGTTGGGGCGCCGAGAAAGATCCTATCGAGGTGGTGCGCGCCAAGAACCCGCCGGTAATGCTCCGATTCTTCGGGCGTGAGATCGGTCGCGAGCACCCCGTCGGCACCGGCCGCTTCAGCCCTCGATGCGAATTTCTCAACTCCCATTTGCAAGATGGGATTGAAGTAACTGAACAGCACCAGGGGGACTTCCGAGGTCTTACGAATCTGCCGGACCAGGTCAAGAACACCCGCGAGTGTGGTGCCCGATTTCAGAGCACGCTCCGATGCGCGCTGAATCGTGGGTCCGTCGGCAACAGGATCGCTGAAGGGCACGCCGAGCTCGATCACGTCCGCGCCGGCATCGGCAAGCGCTAGGGCGAATTCGAGCGTCGCAGCGAGCGACGGGTCGCCTGCGGTAATGTAGGCGACGATGCCGAGTTCTCCTGCCTCTCGTAGGGTTCTAAATCGTTCTTGGATTCTCGTGTTCAAAATCAGCCGGTTAAGAAAATGCCCGGACCCACCACAGGCAATCAATAGTGCCACGCGCACGCGGTAATGTCTTTCGCCTCTTCCCATCTACCGGCGTTCTTCACCAAAAGATGAAAGCCGCCCCACCCGCAAAGATTCCCGCATAGATAATTCGTGTAGGCAATGGCATGCGTATGGCTCGAATCGAATCCCACCGGCGACACATAAAACGCCCCACTCGAGATTCTCTGCGAAATGCCCGTGTCGGTCGGGGAAGGAGGCTTACGAGCGGCGCCGACGATGCGAGTTTCACCGACAAGGTCGTAGGGAGCCTTCAGCGAGAATTTTTTCGTGAGCACATAGGCAGTTCCCGCCCTGCGCTCGTAATCATTGGCCGCCTCACGGAATTCTTCGGGGATTTTCATACAGTCCTCCAAAGAATGCGTCCCGCTCACGGACTCTACATGGGTCACCATATTGATGCGGATTGTCGGGGCGTGCGTTTCTTCGGTCGCGCCGCCGAGCAGCATCGACAGCACCGCGTATCCTTCGGCATCACCGTAAACGCTGGCATTGGCCGGAATGTGATTCTGGACGTGCTCGTGCGCCCTGCATCCCCAGAGAAGGAGGCTCGCGATGACGGCGCTGGCAAGGGTGGTTTTCATGGAATCTCGGGTCAGAAAATAGTACACCAACCGTTGATCTTTCCGGCATTCACAAGCGGATTTAGAGGCGGCGGGAATACGTGTCCATGTCCTTGTCGCCCCGGCCGGAGAGGTTGAGGATGACCAGGTCTTCTTTGGCCATTTCCCTCACGCGCTCGACCAGGCCCGCAACGGCATGAGCGGACTCGAGCGCCGGAATGATCCCTTCGGTGCGCGAGAGCAGGCGCGCGGCATCTAGAGCAGCCTGATCAGACACCGCCGAGTATTCGGCCCGCCGCTGATCGGCCAGCCAGGCGTGCTCCGGGCCGATCGCGGGATAGTCGAGCCCCGCCGAAATAGAATGGGTGGTCGCGATTTGCCCGTCTTCATTCTGCAAGACGTAGGTGTAGGTACCCTGAAGAACGCCGGGGCGCGCCCCGGTAAATCCTTGATGCGCGGCCAGGCGGGCGGCATGCTCGCCAAGCTGGCCCCCGCGCCCACCGGCCTCGATGCCGATCATCTTCACGTCCGGATCGCTCAGAAACTGATGGAAGAGCCCGATGGAATTCGAGCCGCCGCCGACACAGGCAAAAAGATGCGTGGGCAGGCGCTTTTCCGCGGCAAGGATTTGCTCCCGCGCCTCGCGGCCGATGACCGCCTGAAAATCGCGAACCATTGTCGGGTAGGGATGCGCGCCCAGAACCGAGCCGAGAAGGTAGTGTGTGGTGCGGACGTTAGTAACCCAATCGCGCATGGCCTCGTTGATGGCGTCCTTGAGCGTGCGGCTGCCGGAATCCACGGGCACGACTTCGGCACCGAGCATCCGCATACGGGCGGCGTTCAGCGCCTGCCGCGCCACGTCTTCCGTCCCCATGTAAACGACGCATTCCAAACCAAGATGCGCCGCAACCGTGGCGGAAGCGACTCCATGCTGGCCCGCGCCTGTTTCCGCGATGACGCGCGGCTTGCCCATCTTCACGGCCAGCAGGCCCTGGCCGATGGCGTTGTTGATTTTGTGCGCGCCGGTATGCAGCAGGTCTTCGCGCTTCAAATAGATGCGCGGCCCGCCGAGTTTTTCTGTCAGGCGTGAGGCGAATTGCAGCGGCGTGGGGCGCCCGGCAAAGTTCTTCAGCAGATTCTGGAATTGGGCCTGGAAAGAAGCATCCGCCTTGGCCTCTTGGTAAGCGTGCTCGAGCTCGAACAAAGGCACCATGAGCGTTTCCGGAACGTATCGGCCCCCGTAAGGACCGAAGCGTCCGGTTGCAGTCGTCGGCGATTGGAGAATCGTGCTCATTGACTTCCAAAGCTTGGCAGCGACAAAACCTATTTTCGCTCTGCGCGCCGCACTTCCTGAATGAATTCGCGCAGTAATCCGCGATCTTTCTTGCCGGGACTCGATTCCACGCCGCTCGCGACGTCGATCCCATACGGGCGCACGATGCGAACCGCCGCCGCCACGTTTTCCACTTTCAGCCCGCCTGCCAAAATAATACGGTGCTTGGCCGATGCGCGCCTGGCCACATCCCAATCCGTGGTGCAGCCCGTACCACCATATTGGTCGGTATGCGCGGCGTCAAATAGAAACGCAAAGGCCTCGGAGTACTCATCGAGAGTTGTCAGCGGAAACTCAGCCTCAACACGAAAAGCTTTGATGACCGGCACAACGGGGGCGATTTCTGCCACGGTCTCCGGAGGCTCGTCGCCATGAAGCTGCACGGCGTCGAGCCCGAGCGAACTTCGGATTGCGATCACCTCCGCCGGCCGCCGATTCACGAAGATTCCCACGGCCTTCACCCTTCGGGGAAGTTTGCCTCGAATTTCGGCGGCTTTATTTTCCTCGATATGACGCGGACTCTTCGCATAGAAATTGAAGCCCAGCAGATTGGCGCCCGCTTCGATAGCCGCCTGAGCGTCGGCCGCCCTGGTGATGCCACAAATTTTTACGCGAACCATTGCGCCTATTTCCCCTGGACCGGGGCTCCCATAAGCTCCCGAAGAACCGTCCCGGGGTCAGCAGAGAGCATCAGGTGGGTGCCAATCAGGAAAGCATCAAACCCCGCAGCGTGCAGCTTGAGCACTTCGCCGTGCGTGCGAATCCCCGACTCGCTGACAGCAATGCAGTTTTCCGGAATGTATTCAACCAGCTCGAAGGAAGTCTCCATGCGAATCTCGAGCGTCTTCAGGTTGCGGTTATTCACGCCGATGATCCGTGCTTCCGCCGCGAGCGCGCGATCCAGCTCCTCGCGCGTATGAACTTCCACCAGCGGCTCCATGCCAAGCTCCCTTCCGAGGGCCAGCAGCTCTTTCAACCCTGCATCGGAGAGGGCCAAGACTATCAGCAGAAAACTGTCCGCATCGTTGGCGCGCGCTTCCCACACCTGCCACGGATCGAAGATAAAATCCTTGCGCAGGACAGGAAGCTTCACGCTTTTGCGCGCTTCGCGGAGGTTCTTGAGCGAGCTCAGAAAGAACTCCGGCTCGGTCAGGACCGAGAGCGCCGCGGCCCCGGCGGCCTCCAGCGACTGTGCGAGCGCGACGGGATCGAACGGTTCGCGCAGGACCCCACGGCTCGGCGAAGCGGGCTTGAGCTCCCCCATGACGTTGAGCCCCGGACGTGCAAAAGCGCCCGGAAAATCGCGGAGTGGCGAAGCCGCTTGAACCCCGTACCTCAGCGCCGTTTCCGGCAGCACTCTCTTGCGGTGTTCCACCTGGGCTCGCCGCGATTCCAGAATGCGGTCGAGCAGGGTTCCGGTATTGGCGTGAGCACACATTGGGGCAACTTCTGTATGCTAGAGAGGGAGCAGAACAGAGTCAAATCTGAGGAAGTACAAGGATGAGAAAGGCTTATGAGCAAGGTAGCGGGATATGTCGAGACTTACAGCGCATTGCTGAACGGAATCGCAGAGGAGGCGGACGCCATCACGCTGCGCTATTTCCGCTCCCCGAGCCTCGAGGTGGAGCGGAAATCGGACGGCACGGCGGTTACGCCGGCCGATCGCGGCGTGGAAAAGATGGCGCGTGACAGGGTGGCAAAGAGCGGGCTGGCCCTGGATGTGCTGGGCGAGGAAATGGGCGGAGCGAACGCCAAGTCTGCCAGCAATGCCCGTCCGCGCATGATTATTGACCCCATCGACGGAACCGAAGAGTTTTTGCGCGGTATTCCAACCTTTGGGACGCTCCTGGCGATCGAGGAGGAAGGAGAGATCGTCGCCGCCATGGTCAGCGCCCCGGGGCTGCGTTCGCGGTGGTGGGCCTATCGAGGCGAAGGCGCCTTTCGGGACGGAAAAAAGCTGCACGTTTCAAGTGTGGACAACCTCAGCAACGCCATGGTGTTTACGACCGGGACGGGGCCGAGCAAAAATGCTACCGACCAGGCAAAGATCCGCAGGCTGCTAGACGCCTCGCGAAGCAGCCGCTCGTTCGGAGGATTCTGGCAACACATGCTGGTCGCTGAGGGCTCGATCGAGGCGGCGCTCGATTGGACCTCCAAGCCCTGGGATCTCGCGCCGCTGGGCATCATCGTCGAAGAGGCCGGCGGCCGCTCAACGAACGCGCGCGGCGAACGAACCATTTACACCGGGCAACTCATCAGCACAAACGGAAAGACTCACGATCAAGTTCTCGAGCTTCTGCGGTGAGGACAACCAATGGTGCGCATCAAACGGGTTTATGAGCAATCGAAGAAGGAAGACGGCTACCGAGTTCTGGTGGATCGCTTGTGGCCACGCGGGATGAAAAAGGAAGAGGCCAAGGTTGACCTGTGGATGAAGGACATTGCTCCGAGCGATGCGCTGCGCAAATCCTTCCACCATGACGTGATGAAGTGGCCTGCTTTTCTCAAAAAGTATCAAGCGGAGCTGAAAAAGAAAAAACAGGGCCTCGCAGAATTGAAAAAGCTTGAAAAAGAGCACGGCACGCTGACGCTCCTTTTTGGTGCGCGCGACCCGGACCACAACCAGGCTCGGGTGATTGCCGAAGCGCTAGAAAAGGAGTGAACGTCAGCAGCCGGGCCGACCCCAAAAACCGGCTCTTGCGCCCGAGAAGTCTTCCGCCGAGAAATCGCTCTCCAAATTGGCCGTTTCCTCGGCAGTCCCCGAGGCTTAGGCTCGATCGGCGAATACAGCCCCGTTACTCCCGGAGGTCGGATGGAAATTCGAAGACAAGCTCAGAGGGCCGAGCAATTCCGAAAACTGCACCACGGGCCGCGACTGCTCTTCCTCCCCAACGCCTGGGACGTAGTTAGTGCGCGGCTACTCGAGGAGTGCGGCCATCCTGCGATTGCCACCAGCAGCGCTGCGGTGGCTTTTTCTCTCGGCTACCCGGACGGTCAACGGATTTCGCGAGACGAGATGCTGGAAGTCGCCGGACGAATCGCCCGCGCCGTAGACGTGCCGGTGACCGCCGATCTGGAAGCGGGCTACGGCACCAGCGTGAAAGACATGGCCGAGACGGTGAAGGCCGCCATCGCTGCGGGGGTCGTGGGCATGAACCTCGAAGACATGACCGGAGACGCGGAAAGCCTGTTTGTCGATCTCCCGTTGCAGATCGAAAAAATTCGCGCCATCTGCGAAACCGCAAAATCGCTGGCGGTTCCCTTGGTACTGAATGCGCGTACGGATATCTATCTACAGCCCATCGGACCAGAAGCAACGCGTCTCGAACGCACCGTGGAGCGCCTGCGCGCCTACCGCGACGCCGGAGCGACTTGCCTGTTTGCTCCGGGCGTCTACGACCGCGAAACGATCGCCAAGCTCGTGAAGGCCGTCGAAGCCCCGGTAAATATTCTTGCCAATCCGGCTTGCCCACCGATCGCCGAGTTGGAAAAAATCGGCGTCGCCCGGGTGAGCACAGGCTCGGGCATCATGCGCGCCGCTTTGGGCCTGGTGCGAAGAATCGGAAAAGAGATGCTCGAATCACGTTCTTGCGAGACGATGTTCGCCGGATCCATTCCTCACGCCGAATTGAACCGCATGATGACGCGCCGCCGAAATGAGGCCAATGCCTGAGGCATCTTCCCCGCTTCGTGTCTTGAACGAAGAGATTGTCTGCTGCCGGAAGTGCCCGCGCCTGGTGAAGTATCGGGAGAAGGTCGCGCGCGACAAGCGCCGCGCCTATCGCGATTGGGAATACTGGGGCAAGCCTGTCCCGGGATTCGGCGATGTGCAGGCCGAGTTGCTGATTCTCGGCTTGGCGCCAGCCGCCCATGGAGCCAATCGTACCGGACGCATGTTCACCGGCGACCGCTCGGGCGATTTCCTGTACGGCGCCCTGCACAAAGCCGGCTTCGCGAATCAGCCTGCCTCGCTCAATCGCCACGACGGCCTAGAACTGCAGCATGCCTACATCGCCGCCGCCTGCCGCTGTGCCCCGCCGGACAACAAGCCGCTCCCTCGTGAAGTCTCGAATTGCCGAAGTTATCTCGAGCGCGAACTCGAAATCCTGAAACCCAAGGCGATTCTTGCCCTTGGCAAAATCGCCTGGGACGCATATCTCGAAATCCTGAAGCAGCGCGGCATCATCGCTTCGCGAACGCCGTACAAGTTCGCTCACGGGGCGGAAGCGGAAGTTGCCGCCGGCACTCCCCGCCTATTCGCCGTCTATCACCCGAGCCAGCAGAACACGCAAACCGGCCGCGTCACTCCCGCCATGTACTCCAAAGTCCTTCTCCGAATCCGGCGTTTCCTTGAAATGTAGCCGGCTCCTTTTAGACCTGTATCCCGAAGCTAGGTGTTAGGGGATGCTCTCGAACGAAAGAGTCTGTCCCTTGGCAGGCCCTCGCCGTTATCGCATGGAATCCGACTTCATCGAGGGTCTCGACCCGATGGACACGCAGGTGTCGGTCGCGCCTTACAGACACCTGGCGGGAATTGCCGACAGTTCGAGGACGCTCGATCTCACGTCCGGCGAAGGCGTCCCCGCCAACTGCAACCATTTGGGAGCCTCTTTGAGCCGCGCGAAATGATGCTGGTCTGGCCCAGAAGATGCAGAAGGCAGTGATCGCGGTATTCCCTTTGGAGGAAACATGAACGGTATGAAACTCCGCACCATCTTCGCGAGCGCGCCTATGCTTTTTGTGGCCCTCAGCGCAGCAACATCCTTGCGCGCCCAGGAGCCTGTTGAACGGCCAAGCAATGAGCCCGCGACGCAAGGCAACGACCAGCCGCGCCACCGCGCCGACGGCGAGCGTCACGGGCTGCCGCTCGAGACTTTTGCCGTCACACCCGGCACGAAATTTCTCGTGCGCCTCGAAGGCGAATTGAGCACCAAGGGCACACCAGAAAACTCCACTTTCAGGGTGAAGACGCTCGAACCATTGGAAGCAGGCAGCGGATTTTACCTGCCGTCAGGAGCCGAAATTGAGGGACATGTCAGCCGCGTTGAGCCCGCTCAAGTGGCCGGACGAGCCAAGCTCTGGCTGACCTTCGACGAAATCCACACCCGGTTCGGCAACTTGCCGATTGTGGCCGAAGTCGCGAGCGTCCCTGGCGATCACAGCGTAAAACCCTCGCCGAACCAGGAAGGCGTCATTGCCGGCCGGACCAGCACGCAGCAGGATGCCGCCGCGGCGGCCGCTGCAGGTGCGGCCATCGGTGCGGTAAAAGGCGTGAGAGACAAAGACAAAAAGGAGGCCGCCGAAGGCGCGGCCCTCGGAGCCATCACCGCCTACTTGATGGAGTCAGGCCGCGGCCACGAGCTGAATCTCCCCAAAGGCGCCAAACTCGAGCTGGAACTCGAACGCGCGCTGTACCTTGTGAAAGAATGACCCTAGCTCCCTGACCTGACTATCGGCCCGTCAAATCCGAGGGCCTCGGGGCCAGCGGGACCGAGGCATTTGCCTACGATTCACCGTCGCTCGGGAAATATGGAATGCGATGGCAGGATGACGACATACTCCGTGGAAGGTGCTCAATTGCACGGCCAATCAGATCCTTAATGGCTTTTGAACCCTCAGAAATTAGCTCCCCTAGCCTGGGCTCCACCCGCCGTGTGTGCGACCCACGGCAACGTCTGTACCCTCGAGGAAACGCCCGTCTTGGCAACTTCGCGGCGGCTTGCTAGAGTCGAAGAGTCCAGCACAGACAGTCCTAAAGCGATTTCACCATAGAAAGCCCAAGAGAGGCTGAGACCCATGGGGGATGAAACACGCGCGGCCGTGAGAGCCGTCGAAACGCTCGAACGCAAAGACCGCATCCTCATCGTCGAAGACGAGGACAACGCCCGCAAGGGCTATGAGCAACTCCTGCAGCGCTGGGGCTACGACGTTTTGGGCGTGGCTTCGGCGGAGGAAGTTCTCGCAAGATTCGCCGGATACCTGCCGGACACGCTCATCGCCGACGTCGAACTCCCCGGGATGAACGGTCTGGACCTTCTGAAGCAGTTGGGGCAGGATCTCCACGGCGTGCCCGCCATCATCATCACGGGGAAAGGCAATGATGAGCGCGCCGTCGCCGCCATCGAAGCCGGGGCCTTCTGGTACATCGAGAAGCCGCTGAAAGGGCCCGTGCTGCGGGCGCTGCTGGACCGCGCCTTGAGCAAAGTCCGCGATTCGAGGCAACTGGCGGTACTGCAGCGGCAACTCAGAGAAACAGGGCGCCTCGGCGATCTTGTCGGCGGCACCAAAGCGATGCAGGAAGTGATGCGCCTGGTCGAGATGGCTGCTCCCAGCTCGGCTTCGGTGTTAATCACCGGGGAGACCGGCTCGGGTAAGGAGATTGTCGCGCGAACGATTCACCGGCTCTCGCCGCGCGCCAGCGGCCCGTTCGTGGCCATTAACTGTTCGGCGATCCCCGAGACTCTCATGGAAAGCGAAATCTTCGGTCACGAGCGTGGCGCATTTACCGGCGCGGCCGAGCGCCGCATCGGCTGTTTCGAACTGGCCGACTGCGGAACGCTTCTGCTGGACGAAATCGGCGAGATGCCCGCGCCTACGCAAGCCAAGCTCCTGCGCGTCCTCGAAGACCGCAAAGTGCGCCGCCTCGGAAGCAAAACGGAAACGCCCGTGGACGTGCGCGTGGTGGCGGCCACGAACAAAGATCCCGAGCAGGCCGTTGGCAACGGCCAGTTGCGGCAGGATCTTTACTTCCGGCTGAACGTTTTTCACATTCACTTGCCGCCCCTTCGCGAACACAAGGATGACATCCCACTTCTCGTCGAGCATATTTTGCGCGACGTCAACACGAAGCACGGCAAGCATGTGCGCGGAATTGGCGCGGAAGTAATGGACATTTTCATGGGGCATACCTGGCCGGGAAACATCCGCGAACTGCGCAACGCCCTGGAGCGCGCTTCCATCATGTGCGAAAAAGAACTGATCACGCGCGCATGTCTGCCCCCGGAATTCGGCAGGATAGCGGCCAAGGGACCGAGCGATCTCTCAACCATCAAGTTTCCCGTGGGCACCACGGTGGACGCCATGGAACGCGAACTCATCCTGCAAACGCTGAGCGCCACGGGAAACAACAAGACGCGCGCCGCGGAATTGCTGGGAATCAGCTTGAAGACGCTCCACAACAAGCTCAAAGAATACGGCGGCGATCGCGCGGAAACGGAGTAGAGTCAAGGCCATGCGGCTGCGGCTGCGCACAAAATTCACCTTGGTGATGACCAGCCTCGTGCTCTTCGTCGTAGCGGTGTTGTCTTGTGTGTTCGCCGCGCAACTTCTCGAACGATTGATTCAGGAAACCGACAGGCGCGCTGGCGACCTTGCCGAGCAAGTTTTCCTTCAGGCCAAAAATGCCCTGGTGGAAGCGAAGCAGCAGGGCTTGCGCCCGGATTCCTATGCCCCCGAAGAGATCCATGATTTTGTGCGTCTTGCTTTCGAAAAGAGCGAAGGCTTGCGCACTCAATTGGCCTCCGCCAATAAGAACCCGCTGATCTATGAAGTCTCCATCACCGACTCCGAGGGCTTGGTGCTGGCTTCGACCGACGAGAATCTGCCCGGAACGTTGCGGCCTCGAAAGGCTTCGCTCTCTCAGCTCGTCGGGCGAAGCTTCCTCCATCAGATAAAAGTTCTCTTGGTGCCGACCAGACGCACGGTCAAGAACCCTCAATTGTTCGAACACGATTACGCCTTTAGCAACGACGACAAGCCGTTCGGAGAAGTCCGCGTGATCGTGGACGCGGCACTTCTGCTCAAGGAGATCCGATACGGCCTCCGCATCGGGGCAATCATTGTGCTGGTGGCCCTGGTAGTCTCTGCTTTGCTTGCGGCGATCGTGAGCGGGATCACTCTTGCCCCACTGCGCAACATCACCGCACAGCTTGACCGCATCTCCGCGGGTCAATTCGACGGCCCTCATCTCGGAGCACAGACGCTCGAGGCCAGCGGCGACGAACTTGGTTTGATGAGCCGCAAGATCTCCCAGGTCGGACAGCAACTCCGCGGCGTGCACGAAATTTTCAGCACCATGCGCGAAAACATGAATTCCGTCATGGCCGGCCTCGAAGACGGTTTGCTCTTGTTTACGCGGGATGCGCGCGCCGTGATGGTCAGTCCCGCCGCCGAAAAATTTCTGGGCGCGCCCGCAAGCGAGTTCCTTGGCCGTCGCGTAACCGACATCTTTCCACCGGGCCATCCGCTGCGCGCCGCGCTGCACATCGACGGCGACGAGCTCAGCGAGATCACTGCGGAAGCCAATGTGGAGTCGAGCGAAGGCCCGAAGCGGGTGAACGTCAGCGTGCAAGCGATCCAGGAGGCCGGCGAGCGCATTGGCGCGCTGGTTACGCTGCGCGATCTCGATTCCCTGGAAAGCATCGGCACGCAGCTTCGCGTCAGCGAACGTCTCGCGGCGCTTGGCCGCATCACCGCGGGCGTGGCGCACGAAGTGAAAAATCCTCTTAACTCCATGCGTCTGTGGCTCGAGAACCTGAAGGAATCCTTGTCCCTTGATGGCGACGGCCCTTCGCAGCAGGCCGTGCAAGTTCTGGACAAAGAAATTGACCGCCTCGACCAAGTAGTCAAACGCTTTCTCGACTTTACCCGCCCGATGGACGTTCGCCTGGAAGCCACGCAGCTCGCCGATCTGTTGACGGAAGTCCTCGAAATTGCGAAGCCCCAGTTGCAAAAGGCGAACATCCAGATTGAGCAGCTTTTGCCGATCGATGTCCCTGAAGTCTATGTTGATCGCGCGTTGCTCAAACAAGCGGTGCTCAATCTCGTGCTCAACGCCGCCGAAGCCATGCCCAACGGCGGACAATTGCGCCTGGTGCTCAGCCGCCGCGGGGAAATGGCGGAGATCACTGTGGGCGACACGGGCAAGGGCATCCCGCAGGAAAACCAGCAGAAGATCTTCCAGTTGTTTTTCACGACCAGGCCGGGGGGTAGCGGAATAGGACTCGCCAGCACATTCCGAATTGTGCAGTTGCACAACGGTTCGATAGACTTTACCTCGGAGGTTGGCCGGGGCACCACGTTCCGGATCGAATTGCCACTCGCGGCCTAAAATCCATGCTCAACCCAGCTCAGCACCGTGTTCGCCCCAGGGACCCCCTTCTTTATCGCAGTCGACCGCTCCTGGTTTGTCTCAGCTTCTGCTCCATGGCTTTCTCGATGAGTGGCTGCATTCGGAGAAGGCAGGCCGTCCCCTGGGCTACCGCGGTGCAAGTGCGGCCGGTGGTCCAGGCTCGCGCCGCCACCGCGGATGATGTGGCCCTGGTGGCGCCGGAATTTAACATCGATTTGGAGCCTCTGGAGGCGCTAATGGTTCCTGTGCGCACGGCGCCACCCCGTCCACACGTGGCGCCGGCCCCTTCCCCGACCCCTACCGCTCCCGCCGCAGAAGGCAAGCCACCCGCTCCCACCATCGCGACGCAACTAAATTCCAAAAAGGAATTTGCCGCCGCGCAACAGGAAACCAACGAAAGCCTCGACATCGCCGAAAAAAATCTCGCGGCCACGCGCGGTAAGACGCTGAACGCGGCGCAAAACGACCTGGTCTCCAAAATCAAGGGCTTCCTGAAAGATGCGCGTGAAGCTGCGCGCGCCGGCGACTGGGTGCTGGCCCGCAACCTCGCCAGGAAAGCCCAAGTCCTCTCCGAAGAACTCCTCCGCTCCGTATAGCCTCGAAGCGGGAAGCGAGACTGGATTCCTCGCTTAGATTCTCCGCGTTATAGCGGTGCTCACGCAACCTCCGTCCCTCTTCCTACCTCAGCAAAATGCTCCAGGAGGCGCGTCCCGGATGGAACTTGAAGCCAATGAAGGAACGAGCGAGCGTCGTCAAACTTCTCGCAATAAACAACCTCTCCTCGCATGGGAGGCCCCTGGTCGACCGGATCAACCTCTACTTGATCTCGCGGTCGCCAGCTGCGCATCGTGCACACTCGCACGCCGCGAGAGCTGAGATTATCGGTGTAGGTCTTTTCTTCGACCTCGCCGCGCACCGCCTCGCAGGCCGAGAGACGCACCGGGACCATGACCGAGAACCGCTTTTCGCTTCTACCGGTTAAGTTCTTGCCGAGAAACATAGAATAGATGCCGCCGCAGCTATGACTGGCCAAGGTGGACGATGTCTCGGGCCGAGGGAACTCGTTTGGACCTCGGGCCTTCAGCGGAGAGTCAGGTTCGGAGCGTCTCACGTTCGTCCGTGGACCATCGATCGGTGGCGTTCACCCTGGCTCTGGGGCTTCCTTTGGAAGTCACCAGCCTCTCGCTGCCACATCCATTAGAAAGCGCCCCACAGAGCAAGCGCAATCCGTTCAAGACTGTAGCAATGGCTTGGTAAGTTCAAATAATACTTAGGCCGACGGCCCCTTGAGTCGGTACTAGCGGCCCAGCCGTAGATAGGCGTCGTTCTTGCTCAACCAGTCTTCGCGAGGAGGGTCGAAGACGTCCAGATCGAGGGTATCCTCGATGGCCCAGGCTTCGTGGGGCATGTTCGAAGGGATGCACAGGACTTCGCCGGCACGCACGACGATCTCCTTGCCGTCAATCGAGAACTTCAAGGCACCTTCGAGGATGTAGGTGACCTGTTCATTAGGATGATGGTGCATGGGCACGTGGGCACCCTTCTTGAGGAACACGCGCGCGAGCATGATTTTGTCGCCCACTAACATTTCGCGGCCGATGAGGTCATTCAACTGTTCATGTTCCACGCTCTTCCAGGGGATGTATTTCGGTTGCATCGAAGTGCTCATTTTCCCTCTCCATAGAGTTTTGCGGCGTTGTCGTGCAGGTACATGCGGGCGAGCCCGAGCGCTCTGGCCTCTGTGAAGGCGCCTTCCGCGACGAGTTCGGCCAGCGCGGCGGCCACCGCCGTGCGCGCGGACCGCGCCGCGAGCCAGAAAGTCTCCTCCGCCCCCACCGCGTCGTTAAACGGAAAAGCGTCGGACCCAAACATGATCCTGTCGGGAAACAACGAAATCCACTGCTTGAGAATGTTCTTCAGCTCGGAGGGATAAACGTAATAGCCCATTAGGGAAGAGTCGGTGTACACATTCTTGGCCGCGGTCAGCCAGATCATCTCGAGCGTATGCGGGTAGCCGCCGTGAATCAGCACGAACTTCACGTCTTTGTAGCGTGGATCGCGCAGCGCGTTTTCGAGATTGAGCGGGTTGCCGCCCGTCAGGCTGAAGTAATCTCCGATGCCCACGGCGCTGTGAAAATGCACGGGCAAACTCAGCTTCCCGGCCTGATCGATCAACACGCGAAAAACGTAGTCCTGAAACGTCCGGTATTCGTCGTCGGAGGGCACCCCGCCCGAGTGGAACTTCGCGTAAATGGCCTCCGCGGAAGGACGCGGCGGATCGCCAAAATAAAGCGACCGGAAATAGGCGGCTTCGAATTTCACGGCCACGCCGCCCTTTTTCTGGTTGTCGGCGAGCGTTTGGCGTACGAAATGCTCATACCCCGCGAGGTCCGCCGGCAAGCCGCCGAGGCCTTCTTGTTTCATGTAGCGCTGAAGCACTTTTTCCTGCAGCGGAATGTACACGGCCATGTCGCCGTTCTTCGCTGCCTGGTCGCGATTGTCGAAGGGAAACAGGAAGGAATCGACGAAAAACACCCAGTGGAAACGCTTGGGATCGAGATAAGGGGCAAGCGCAACGCGATTGGCGAGGCACGTTTCGATGTTCATCTTGTCCAGGATGCCGTTCCAGTACGCGGTACTGCGCGAAGCCTCCGCCGCTTTCTTTTTGTCGATGAGCCATTTGGCATGCTCGGGTTCGAAATCGTTGTAGGGATAGCCGAAAAGCGCCTTGGCGGCGGCCACAAATTCGGGATTGTCCTCGCGCAAGCGAACTACGGAGCTTTCGCCGGGCGGCGCGGCCATCGCGTCCATATCGGAATCGTCGGGAAAGGTGGCGTGCGAGTGATTGTCGTAGATGGGGATGCGATCGATCTGCTGAAGCAGGCGCTCATAGATTCTCCCTACCTCGCCGCTCGGAAGCGGTTTCGCCTGCGCGTGCGCCGCGGCAGCGGAAGACATCGCCGCGAAAAAAATCGCAATGATACCGATCACTTTGCTCATCGCCATCCTTAAAAAGCCGCCTTTGAGAATTCCTACCGCCTACCGCGAAACCGCGGCGCGCCAATGCATCGACACCCTCTCGATGCGCTTGAGCGCCTCTTCGAGCAAATTCCGCGCGCTCACCAGCGAAAACCGCAGGTAGTTCCTTCCTCCGGGGCCAAACGCTCGGCCCGCAATTCCCGCCACCCCTCCTTCTTCCAGTAAAATCGCCTGCACTTGCTCGGCGGAGAGCCCTGTCTGTTCCATGTTGACCCAGGCGTAGAACGCGCCTTGCGGCGGCAGGCAATGAAATCCGGGAATGCGGTTGAGCCCGGCGACGAAGAGTTCGCGACGCTTGCGGTACTCCTCGACCATCGCCCCGACCGCGCCTGTCGAATCGCGGAGCGCTTCGATCGCCGCCACCTGGGTGAACTCCGCCGCGCAGGTGAAGGTGTTCATCACCAGCAAATCCATCGCGTCGATCACCTCGACGGGCGCGACCGCGTATCCTAGCCGCCACCCGGTCATCGCGAAACTCTTCGAAAAGCCGTCAATGATGACCGTGCGCGCGGCCATGCCGGGAAGCGCCCAGATGGATTGGTACTCGCCGCCAAACAGAATGCGCGCATAGATCTCGTCCGAGACAACCCACAAATCGTGTTTCTCGGCCAGCTCGGCAATCCTTGCTAGCGCGGTGGAACCAAAAACCGTGCCTGTCGGATTATTCGGAGAATTGAAAATGATCATGCTGGTGCGTGGCGTGATCTTTCGAGCGATCTCTTCCAAATCCGGTTGAAACTGGTTCTTCTCTTCGAGACCGAAGGGCACGGCCTTCGCGCCCAAGCCGCGCGTGAACGAGGGATAAATCGGGAAGCCCGGATCGGGATACAGCACTTCGTCGTCCGGCTCGACCAGCGCCATCATCGCCAGAGAAAGCGCCATCTTGCAGCCCGGGGCGACAAGCACTTGTTCGGAGGCGACCTCGAGCCTTCGGGTGCGCTTCAAATATTCGGCGATAGCTTCGCGCAAGGCGGGCAGGCCGCGCGTCGCCGAGTAGCGGTCGCGCCCCCCCGCCACCGCCGCCCGCACGGCATCCACTACGGGGGCAGCGGGATGAAAATCCGGCTCCCCCAGTTCCAGATGAATGACCGAACGGCCAAGGCGTTCGAGCTCCTTTGCTCGCGAATACACAGCCAGCGCGCCTTCGCCATGCAATTGCGAAACGCGGGAAGCAATACGGGTCATAAGTGCAATCCGGAAACGATGGTATCACTCCTCAGGCGGCCGCAAGGCTCGCCGCCCGCTTCCCTGCTGGCCGCCTAGTACGCGTAGCGGAGCGAAAACTGAATCAGCCGCGGCGTTCCCACGGTGCTCGTGATTTTGCCAAAGGGGCTGTTAGCTCCTCCGATGGTTTCGACATCCGTCACCGTGGGGTTACCAAAGTTGGCGTGATTCCAAATATTGAAAAAGTCCGTGGTGAACCGCAGTTCCTGCCGTTCTGTCAGTTTGAAATTCTTGATGAGCGAGAAGTCCCAATTCTGCTGGTGCGGCCCGCGAAAAACATTTCTGCCCAGGTTCCCGAAGTCGGTCGTGCAGTAGTTCGAGTTCGGCAAAATGTTGGTATTGGACTGGTTAGGATTGCACAGGCTTGGCCCATAGAGTAGTGGCGCTGTCGAGAACGCGCTCGAGTTCAAATACCCGTCGATTCGCTTATGGATGTCGCCGGTAGTCACCGCACTCGCAAGCGTGCTGCCGCTTGCCAGGCTTCCTGAAAGGGTCCCCGGTGTAAAGCCGGCCACAAGGAAGGCTGTGCCCGCACCGGAATCCGTTACCGAGAAAGGCGTGCCGGACTGGAAGATGGTAATGCCGCTGACTGCCCAGCCGGTCAGCAGTTTTTCCCGAAAGCCAGTCGCACCCTTGTAAAACGGCAGATCGTAGCGGTAGCTCAAGCTCCATCGCTGCGGGCGGTCGAAGTCCGAAAGGCCGCGCGAAGCCGCGAGCGTCGATTCGTCGTTGAAGGCGGTGTTGAACGCGGTGTTTCCCGATGAAGTCGCGTCGGTGGATTTCGAAAACGTGTAGGCAGCTTGGAAATACCCGGCAACCCAGCGCCGTGAAAGCGTTGTCTGCAGCGAGTGGTAATGGGAATAGGCGTCGTCGGCGAAGAGCTGGAAACCTCCGTAGCCGTTGATGCCTTGAGCCCGCGACCGCGCAACCGCGTTCCCAAACGTGTTGGTGGTAATAACGCAAGGATTGGGATTGCAGAATGGACTATTAACCTTCACCGAGTTGGCTGCGGAAGCCCGCAGGGACTGAAGACTGTCGCGCGTCTCGCGCAAATGCACAGCGTGGGTTCCGACATAGCCCACCTCGAGAATCCACTGCTTGCCGAGGGAACGTTGCACCGTCAGGTTCCACTGCTGCGTGCTGGGCACAACAAAGTGCCGCGGCACTTGCAACCCAAAAATGTTCGTGGACAGCAGCGGGCCCGGGCAAGTACCTCCAGTTGTTGGTCCGTACACAGCGTTTTGCGAGGTATCGGATGTGGGATTCCCGCCCGAATCGACAAACCCGGCGAGTACCGACAAGCAAGGAACAAAAGTGGGATCGAGCGTTCCGGCTTTGGGCAGGCCGTTTGGATTGGGATTCGGGCAGCCACTTAACGGACCTGTTGCTGGAGGTGGGGTCTCGCTGAAAAAGAGGCCAAGACAGTTCGGTGGCCCGCCTCCGAAGGCCACCGGCAAGAACGGCGTCTGGAAGGAAAGCTGGTCGACGTTCCCTACGTCCTCGCGTACGTAATAGATGCCGTAGCCTGCGCGAATGGTGGTCGTATGTCGGCCAAGTAGGTCGTATGCCAGTCCGAGGCGCGGTCCCAGCCCCGTGGAGTAGTTGTTGTTGAGAGTGGTGCTGTTCGCGCTGCCCGTCAGGCCCGCGAGACTCAGGTTTTTCACGCACGCAGGATAGACAAAAGGAAACTGGCCAGCGTTCG
>Ga0306920_100003052_pt1 | contig 21235 bp, 14 predicted proteins | sample flu12Cox44000170_FD_204666 | JGI IMG/M metagenome (GOLD analysis project Ga0306920, IMG submission 204666) | Lab enrichment of tropical soil microbial communities from Luquillo Experimental Forest, Puerto Rico - flux4day.12C.oxic.44.000.170 (v2)... | ecosystem: Environmental > Terrestrial >... | reverse complement strand
ATCTGGCGCGGCCTCCATCCAACGAAGGCTACCGTCGGCTTGCACCTTGAAAATGTTGACGGGCGGAAACAAGGCTCATTCCTAGTTACAGAACTGCGAATTCAATCATATATCTAACCCGCTGTCTAGAGGAGTGAATTGGGCAATGTTGACGTAAAAGGAAAAAGGAGGCAGGCCAGGTCTCCCGCCTCCCTTTTCTCCCCATAAGGGAATCCCGACCAGCCTGACGGAGGGCGGCCAGTCGGTCGCTCCATCATACCGAGGGGTGGCATGCACAATGTCAGTTGTGGTCCGTGCCGTCACTCAGTACTGAAGGAGTAGATTGGACCGATTGTAGTTTCGTGCTGCGCGCTGTCTATCAGGTAATCACAGCATTTTTTGCCCAGATTCGCAGTACAACCTTGGGGCGCGTTCATTGGGGCCCTGGTTGTGGAGTAAAGCAAAGGCAAAAAGGGAAGGGGCACCGTGTGATGAGTGCCCCTGAGCTCAAACGTTAGGCGTTTACGTTGGGTCGGCTTCAGACGCCGCGGGTTATCCGCGCTGGTTGTGGTGGGCCATTCTCACCGCTTTCCGCGTTGATTGGTCAGAACTTAACCGCGATGAGCTAATTTTTCACCTTTTCGGAATTTGAGGCCGTCGTCGTCGTGAATCACGGCGCGAACGACAGCATCCTCAATTTTGCCGTGATGCAAGTTCACGCGGATTTTGTCACCAACACTGAAATCGCGCTTTGGTTCTTTGGCTGGCACGCGAGGACTGCAGCACACTGATTGTCCGAAAAAGTGGACTCCCTGTTAGAATCCTTGAAGTGAAGCGGTTCCCGCTGGGGTGCCGAGTTGTGTCCTCGACATTTGCTTTACCTGTCGGTCCCGAAAGCTCTCGGGAGACAACCAGATGAAGATGTCCGCCCTAGTCTGCGCAATGCTCTGTCTTTTTATGACAGCGAAATCAGCGAATGCCCAACAGCTCGCTGATTTGCAACACATGGCGGTCGTTGTCGCGGACCTTAGCAGAGAAAGTGAGGGCATCGGCTTAACCAAACAATCTTTGGCTGACGCGGTTCTCGTTGGCCTGAAGCGCGACGTTCCGAACCTCAAGATCGATTCCATCCCCCCAGTTTCGGTGTTTTACGTTCAAGTCACCACGGTCCGTGATGGCACGGCAAGTTTCATTGCCGTATCCGTGGTGAGGCCGGGCGAGATCGCGGGTGACGACGGCAGTAAAGTCTATTCCGCCCCAATGACAGTTTGGCATCGAGGCACTTTGTTGACTGGAACGAACTCAACGATGGCTTCGGCAGTTCGCGATTCGATCAACGAGGCTGTGAGCGCGTTCGCCGCGCAGTATGAGAAGGACAATTTGCCGAGTGCGTTCGATGGCACGTGGAAAGTCAACTTGAACACCGCGAAATTTCCCGAGAAGCCGGATGAGTACTTGCTGAAGGACGGGATATACCAGTGCAAAACTTGCGCTCCGCCGATTGAGGTGCCGGCCGATGGCCAAGACCACAAAGTTACCGGATATCCTTACTTCGACACGTATAGCGTGAAAGTGGTGGATGACCGGACAATTGAAACGACCGACAAGAAGGAGGGGAAGACGGTGGCGACGTCAAAGGTGTGGGTGTCGCCCGACGGAAACACGTTGATGTTCGAGTTCAGCGACAGCAGCGCGCCGAATGCTAATGCGGTGACGTGGAATGGACAGTCAATGCGAGTCGCCAAGGGACCGGCGGGTTCGCACGCGATTTCAGGGTCGTGGCGCGCCTCGAAAATAGACTCAGCAACCGACAACGGGCTGGCCTTCACTCTGAAGGTAACCGGCGACACGCTAGAAATGACATCGCCGACCGGTCAGAGCTACAAAGCGAAATTGGATGGAACGGACGCGCCGTACCTTGGGGACCCCGGCACGACGAGCGTGTCGGTGAAGAAAAAGGCGGCAAACACCATTGAAGAAGCGGATAAGCGTAACGGGACGGTGATTGGAGTAACCGTAATGACGGTTTCGCCCGACGGAAAGACCATGAAGATCGCGAATGAAGATAAGTTGCATGGAACCAATAGTGAAATCGAAGCGACCAAGCAATAGGAGGCGAAGGCCGGTACGAGGTCGAGGGCGATACGCCCCAAGGTTCAAAGTCTGAAACTGAGTTTGCCGTTGCGGACATCCTAAAGCCCTTGCCACGCCGAGCTTCGTGGCCAAAGGCAAGCTAACCAGAGCGCTTGGTAATTTGATCGCGGCTAACTCATGGACGGCGACGGTTTGCGCCGCCACCGGAGCCGCGAGCCGGGCCCGAGCCTGCGCCGCGATTACGGTCGCGCTCGAGTTGATCGCCACGCTCGCGCGAGCCGGCATCGTTCTGAAGCTGGCCCATCGTGTCTGGGGAACCGAACGATCCGGATGGAGGCTGGGTGGGAGTGATTTGGCCAGTGCCGCGCTGGTCTCGGCCACTGCCGTCCGGGCGATTGGGGCTGGAGTTTTTACTTGGAGTCGAGCCGAGATCGTTAGAAGAACCAGCGGCTTGGTTGGCCGCTTTCTTATTCTGTGCCTCGGTCTTGGCCTGAGCCTCAGCTGTGGCTGGATCCACGGGAGTCCAACTGCCGTTGTCCCACTTACTCCAGTTGCCGTTTGAATCCTTCTTGTAAACGTTGCCGTCAGCACCAGCATAGACGTTGTTGTTATTGGCATCCTTGGCGACGAATCCGCTGTTGCCATTGGCACCGGAGAAACCGGCACCAGCACTTCCTTTGGAGGTCTGGAAGGACCCTGTGGTGCCATTGGCATTGGAGTTGTGTTGCGCCTCGGCCCAGTTGTCACCGTTGTTGATAACCGTATTGCCCCACGAGCCGTATTGATTGTGGCCCTGCGAAGTGGCCCAAGAAGTTCCGGTCCAGGGATTGTAGCCGGAAGCGTACGTGTGGCCGCCGTAGGCGTTTTGCGCAGTGTAGGCGTGGCCATACATGCCTGTGGCAGGGTTGTACCAGGCGGCGCTTCCCGCCGAGCCGTACGGGCCATAGACCGAGCGGCCAACAGCGTAGAAGCCGGTGTAGGGGTTGTATACAGCAGCGCATCCGTACGTGTAAGGGTAAGGATAGTAGATCGGGTGAGGGCCCCAATAGACATAGGGCGGATAATAGTAACCGGTGCCGTAGACGATGGTCGCGCCGACAGCCATGCCCATGACAAACATACCCATATAGCCGGCGGAATAACTCATCTCCACGGTCGTAGGAGTCGGGCTGGAGACGACGACATAGGTGACGTTATAAACCGGGGAAGTCGGCGGAATTGTGTAGATGGCCGGAGGAATGGAATCGGCGGTCTTCCAAGGACCGTTGGGAGAGGCGCCAATAAACCAGATGCCCTGGTAACAGAGATAGTAGCGATCGCCGACACGGATGACCTTGTAGGGTGCGTTGACAGCGTAAAACATGGCGGTGGATTCGATCGGAATGAATTGCGGTTCACCAGAGTAGACGACTTTGACTTGTGACTCGGCTTGGGCGCGATTGACTATGGCCGTCGTGGGGACCTGGGCCAGGAGGACGGCATCACTCGCTTCCTGTGTTCCGGGAACGGACGCGGCGACAACGGAGTAAGGCTGTTTTTGCGGGAGGCGCGAAAAATCGGCCGGGAGCTCGTTGCTCGCAAAGGTCCAAGGACCCTCGAGAGTGGAGGCGCGGAACCAGCGGCCAGAGAGAAGAACGTAGATCTGGTTATCCGGTGTGTGGAGAAAGACATTCGAGTCGGTGTTGGCAGCGTATTGAAGTGCCGTGCCGGGGATTTTTGCATAAGCGGGAGCGCCTTTGAACAGCAATAATTCAGCGGGCTTTTCTGTGAAGAGAACCTTGGGAGCGGCGGATGGGGCGGCAGCGGCCGGAACAGCTTTCAAAACGTCATCCCAGTTTTGACCTTTGGGGATCTTCGCGAAATCGCCCGACAGTTTGGAAGTAGCCGTCCAAGGCCCCCCCAGATTCTTGGACTTGATCCACGTTTTGCCATCGAGAAGGAAATAGTCGGAACTGTCGAAGAAGAGATCCCAGGTGGTATTGACGACATATTGAAGGGCGGTACCGGGTACAGGCGCCAGAACCGGTTTGCCTTCGACGAAAAGCAGGATGGCGGGCGTGGTGCTGAACAGGATAAGGGGCGGTTGCGGGTTGGCGGTAATTGCCTGCACAGGAGAATTTGCCTTTTCAACGCTGGCGATCATCCGGTCGAGGCTGATGGTGAGTGTCATGGTGGGATAAACCTGGCGGACGCGCTGCTGCATACCGGCTTCCTGAGTGGCGTCGAGGGACGGAAAACGCGAGCTCACAACCTCGATATTGCGAATGAAGACGTTGCGGGAACTAACGTTGGTGATGGTGTCGGCGCGCCAGGAGATGACGCCGAGAACGGGCTTGCTGTTACCTTGTTGGATGGATACGGCGGTATCGGCGACCAGGGACCGGAAACCGCGCCAGCTTTTCACCTGGGGCTGGTAGACGATCACGTGAGCCCCATCGCGATCGACCGCTCTGGGCCATGGTGAAACGTCGGGCGTCGCCGAGGGAGCGGCGGGCGAAGCCTGAAGAAACGGCGTAGAGAAAGGAACGAGAAGGAGGGAGAGGGTGAGCATGGTGACAAACACCATGAGTGAATTGAGTTTCTTCATGATGGCACCCCACTTGGAGCAAGTCGCGGAATTTTTCACTAGGTCTGCGAGATTGCGGGTTAGCCTCAATCGGTCAATCACGCGGAACTCTTTTTGGGATGCGTATTGACCAGCAAATTGCTGAAGGACCAACCTGGCCATTCAGAGCAGCAGAATCATATATTGTTTTTCAGCGCCTTGCCATCACTTAAGCCTATGCGAGAAACAGAAGGTCGAGGAGCCGTGTCTGCAGAAGTCAGCGAAACACGAGAGGGCGAAGAAAGAGCGGATCATTTTTCCCGTTGCACCGGGACAAACCCGGACGTAGTATGCGCGTTGCTTCCGATCAATCGCTGCGCCTCGCCGGCGGTTGCGGCGAAGCCATCTCCTGTGGAGGTCAGCACATGTACCGAGCCAAGTCGTTTATGGTTTTGTTGGTTGCGCTGTTTCTGTTGCCGGGAATTTCCAACCTGAAAGCTCAATGGGTGATGGCGGCTCACGCGGTGAAGAACCGCGTTCAGCAAATGACACAGAAATCAGAAAACGGTGGTTACGATGTCGCCATCGTGGTCCTGGAAGCCGCTCCAGCAGCGGTGTACGACAAAACCGTCAAATCGCTGCAGTCGCATCCCGAAATCACAATCACGAAAAACGACGGCAAGACCGGGAGAATCGAGATCAAAAAGGGCAAACAGGTCGCCGGTTTCCAGATATCGCCGCTTGGGGAAAAGCTCACGCAACTCGTGATTGCCGCCAGCGTTAGTGAAGCGGGAGAGCCGAGCGCGACCTCGCTGGTCGTCGATGCGGTGCTGCGTGTTTGCAAGGAAGTAGGCGTGAAGTGTACGGTGGAGCCCAATTAGACACTGGTCGCACGTTGAATCGGAAGGCTCTCCCTCCGATTGCACAGAGTCGCCGCCTGCCTTTTCTGCGGCCTGCTATGGCCAGCCTTAGCTGTTTGCCTGGCTGGTGTTTGCAATTTTCCCTCTTCTGTTGACTTTTGTTGGGTTGTTGTTGGCAAGGCCCTGGCCGGTGAAAATCACGCTCTTCGCCGAGGGCATTTGGATTGTTCTAATGACGTTCGACCTGTTGCGTGTGCATCGGGTTGTCTAATTGATTTCCGTTTTTGCCCGGACTGAAACCAAGAGGGGGCAACTTGCGTAGCGGTTCCTGCTTCGTCGGGTAAGGCCGTTTTCCGGGAGTTGGCGAAATGTGGCGTCCCCTACCCGATCTATTGTGTGCCATCATCTAGCGCGATATACTGCCCGGCCGTTGAGCAAGGCCGGAAAATAAACCGTGGAAACCGAGAGCAAGCGTCCATCGCGCGATGTATGGAATCCGACGACCCCACTTCAAACAACCACCCTCGTGTGTCTCGTAGCCGTGCTTTCTTATTTCGCTCCGCGACTGGAAGGGGCATTGATATTGCACCCCAAAGCGGTGTGGCCGCTGTGGCCGGGTTGCGCACTTTTGGTTTCGGTATTGTTGCTGGTTCATCGTAGACTCTGGCCAATTCTCATTCCGGTAGCCTTTGCGGCGTTTGTTCTATACGACTTGCAAGCAGGTGTAATGCCTCGTTCGATTGCTTGGTTCATTCCAGCTGATGCGGCCGAAGTGCTCATCGCCACCTGGTGTCTTAGGTATTTCTTCGACGGCGTACCTCGGTTAAATAGCGTGAAGAATTTGAGTAAATATTTGCTCTGCGCGGTGGTCCTTGCGCCATTCGCTGCAGCTTTCATTAGCGCGCGTGGCATCGCCTTAGACTATTGGAACGGTTGGAGAATTTGTTTCTTTTCTGAAGTGCTGGCGTTCCTCACTCTGCCGCCAGCCATTTTAAATTGGATTCGTAGCGGGCGGGCATGGGTGCGAAAGCCGCATATCTACCATCTGGAGGCCGCCGCGCTGATCACCGGGTTGGTTCTCCTCGGCTATCTCAGCTTCACAGTACCTGCCGGGAGCAATTCCCCACCATTGCTTTACGCTCTCGTACCCCTTCTGTTGTGGTCTGCGCTTCGCTTCGGATCGACGGGAATCAGTTCTGCGGTTATCGTAATTGCTTTTTTGTCCGTATGGGGTGCAGTACATGGCCGGGGTCCGTTCATCGAGCAGGGTCAGCCCAACAACGTCTTTCCGATACAGCTGTTCTTGATATTCAGCGCGACGCCGTTTATGGTGCTGGCGGCTCTCGCGGAAGAATGCACGGAGGCCGAGAGATCGCTCAGAAAACGAGAGGAAGAGCTCGTAGAAGCCCAACGTGTGGCGCAGGTTGGCAACTGGCAGTGGGACCCGACAACCGATACCGTCGCTTGGTCCAAGGAACTCTGCCGAATCGGGGGCCGCGATCCGGACCTGCCGGCGCCCGCCTTTGTTGAACAAACGAAGCTGTATACAGCAGAAAGCTGGGAACGCCTCAAGTGCGCCGTTGCGGAGGCGTTGCGAACCGGGGCACCGTACAAACTCGATCTGGAGATCCTTCGCCCGGATGGCAGTACAAGATGGATCACCGATCGAGGTGAAGTGGTGCGGGATGCCACGGGCCGAATTGCATGGCTCCGCGGCACCGCTCAGGACATCACCGAACGCAAGCATGCCGAGAACGAACTGCGAGCGAGCGAGGAGAAGTTCCGCAGGGTGTTTCGGGATGCGGGTGTGGGCATGATGGTCGTTTCGCCGGAGGGGCGTTTTCTCGCCGCCAACGGGGCATTTTGCCAGTTTCTTGGCTATACGGAGGAGGAACTACTCCAAAAGACGGTACAGTCGGTCACGCTTCCCGAAGACTGGCCATTTTTCTCCGAGAGGCTTAAGGAGGCCCTTGAGCGAGGAACGAGTTTCCAGGGAGTTGAGAAGCGCTGCCGGCACAAGAGTGGGCGCATCGTTACAGCCGAAACGAGCGCATCTTTGATTCGAGGTCCGAACGGTGAGCCTCAGTATTTCGTCGCCGAGGCTTTGGACGTTACACGGCGCAAACTTGCAGAAGAAGCTCTTTCCGGCGTGAACCGCAGATTGATTGAAGCGCACGAAGAGGAGCGTAACTGGATTGCCAGAGAACTGCATGACGACTTTAGTCAGCGTATCGTCTTGTTGGCAATGAATCTGGAGGAAATGAAACAAGGACTTCCGGCTTCGGAGGGCAGAGCCAAGCGTCGCCTCGAAGAGGCCTGCCAACGCGTGGGGGAACTCGGGAGCGATATTCAGGCATTGTCGCACCAACTCCATTCTTCGAAACTGGAATTACTGGGACTCGCCGCCGCGGCGGCGGGTTTCTGTCAAGAGCTTTCAAAACGGCAGAACGTCGAGATTGACTTTCACTCAGAAGGCATTCCCAAGGCTCTCCCTAGAGAGATCTCGCTCTGTCTGTTCCGGGTCTTGCAAGAAGCGCTCCAGAATGCGATGAAGCATAGCGGAGAACGGTGCTTCGAAGTCTCGCTCAAACGTGCTTTGAACGAGATCCAGCTAAGTGTGCAGGATTCAGGTGTTGGCTTTGATCCCGAAAAGGCAATCAGTGGCGGCGGGCTTGGTCTCACCAGCATGAAGGAACGGTTGAGACTAGTAGGCGGCCGGCTTTCTGTTGACTCGAGGGTGCAAGGTGGAACAACGGTTCACGCTTGTGTGGCTCTGCCCCAAGTGAAGGCTGCAGGGTCCGTCGGATCAAGCGTCGGCGTCACGGGAGATGGCCGCCGGTAACTCGGCGCGATGAAAGCCACCCTGTTCCTAGCCGCAGCACTTTAGCTTCTCTCGAACTCCTGATGGTGTCAGGTAATCGGCTTATCCTTGATGCCTATATCCTCGCCCTTCAGGGCGAGGATATTAGGCACCGCTAACCACGTTGAAGAGTTAGGCGCGGCTTTCTGCTACCCAATATACTTGAAGTCCTGAGGCTCGGACTGAGCCTTCAGCCGCTCACCGCGGTGCAGGAATGCTGCGGTTGACCGAGAAGCTCCCGGTTTCGGCCAGGGGAGTACGTCACCGGGCCCTATGTCAATCCGGCTCAAACGATTATTCTGAAATGTAGTGGAAAATTCAGACACACACCCCGAGACCCCGCTTCGGAAAGGCTTTCTCCGATCCTTCGTTCGATGGATCCTCATCGGAGTGGCGCTTCTTTGGTCGTTTGCGGTGCTGATCCTTATGGCTGCCCGCTGGATCGACCCACCGACCACCGCCGTGCACATGCAGCGCCGCTTGCAGGCCTGGATTCACCACACCCCCTATCACGAACGATACGAATTCGTTCCTCTGAGCCAAATCTCGCCCGATTTCCAGCATGCTGTCATCGCCGCGGAAGACGCGCGCTTCTACCAGCACCATGGATTCGATTGGCACGCGATTCAAATTGCAGCTCAGGATGACATGGAAGGCGGCCGAATTCGCGGAGCGTCCACCCTCACGCAGCAACTGGTAAAAAACCTGTTCTTCGGAACGGGCCGCTCGATCCTCCGCAAGGGCGCCGAGTTCACGCTTGTCCCGGTAGCCGAATTGCTCCTCGGCAAGCACCGCATTCTGGAGCTCTACCTTAACGTCGTCGAATGGGGCCCTGGCGTGTATGGTGCGGAGTCGGCGTGTGGTTACTACTACCGAACCTCGGCCCGAAATATCGACCGGCAACAGTCGGCCCAACTCGCCGCAATTCTGCCGTTGCCCCTGAAACGACGGCCCGATCACATGAATCACTACAGCGGGCTGATCCTGGAGCGAATGCGCCAAGCGGGTTGGTAATTGCGCGCAGTATGACTTGTCTTCCTTCTTGCGGTGCTGGACGGTGGGGATTTTCCGGCCGGAAGCTTCTTGAACCTTGGGTGACTCAGACGGGGTTCGCCCTGGACTCGAGACCCCTCGCCGAGCATACATTTTTGGTCAACACGATGATTATTCCGAAGAAGTCTTTCAAGCAAGAGGACTGCCGGCGCCTAGCGCTGCCTCTTTGACTGCTCGATTGCCGTCGGCAAGCCCTTCGGGCGAAACGAGCTGCCTGGCCTTCACCCAGTCAGCCGCAGCCTGACGTTCTTCGTCCGGGCGATTCATGGCAAAGGCAGAAACCAACCGACCTTGCTTTAACCACCACACGCTAAAACTTGAACTGTTTAGGTCTCCGCGAGTGAAGGTTTGAGTTGCTCCCTCTGAATCGCCCCACAATTCATAGGAGAGATCGAACACATCGGAAAAGAAATAAGGGACATGCGAAAACGGCTTCCGGTCACCACGAACAAGAGCTGCCCAGTGCTGCCCCTGGGAGACAGCGTTGTCCCAGTGTTCCACCCGCCGGCGCTTGTGAAAGATGGTATCGAGGTAATTTGCGACATCACCAGCCGCGAAAATACCTCGTTGATTTGTCTCCAGATATTCATTGACCACGACTCCGTTCTCGACCGCAAGGCCACTATTCGTAAAGAGCTCCGAGACCGGAGTCGCGCCAACTCCGGCGACGACCAGGTCGCAGGGAATTGTGCGCCCACTTGACAACACCGCGGTGCTGACCCGCCCTTTGCCTTCCAAGCGGACGACGCTTTCGCGTTTAAGCAGTTGAACACCGCGCGAGATGTAGTAACGCTCAAAAAACCCCGACATCGGGGCGGTGAACACGCGACTCCAGACGCGATCTTCTCGAAGGATCAGAGTGGTCTCAATGTTCTTTTGCGCAAGAACAGCCGCCACCTCCATGCCGATGAATCCGCCACCGAGAACAACGGCTTGCTTCGAGCTTTTCGCGCTCGCCCGGATTTTTCGGGAGTCGTCGAGGGAGCGGAGATAGAAAACGTTTGGCAAATCATTCCCTGGACAATCAAGCTTTCTCGCCCGGGCGCCAGTTGCGATAAGGAGCGTTTCAAATTCAAAAGTTTCGCCGGAAGTCGCTTGCAGCCGCTTGTTCTGAACATCCACAGTCTCAATCACGGTTTGCAGCCTGACGTCTACTCCCTGCTGGCGATACCATTCCGGGTTGTTGATCAGGATTCCGGCTTCGCTCTCCTTTCCGGAAAGGAAGCCTTTTGAAAGAGGGGGACGCTCGTACGGCAATGCGTCATCAGCGGAGATAATCAGCAATTCTCCGGAGTTCAGACCTCGACCTGCTAGCTCCTTTGCCGCGTAACCCGCGACCATACCACCGCCGAGTATCAAGTATTTGGTCGAAGTCATCTGGTTAGTTCAGGCGGACTGCTTCAGCGTACTCTTGTAGTCAGCCACAAACCGTTGAATTCCTTTTGTTGTGAGTTCGTGCTGGATATCAAAACTCTCCCATGTTCGATTCAAATCGACCGATTTGTATGCAATCGGGTTCAGCGGTTTATCGGACTTATCGGTTCCACGGTAGACAAAATCTGCCTCAGGGAGTTGAAAAGAGGAGGCGGCCCACTCTTCCCAGACCTTACCCGGCGCGGTCACCAGTTCCGTCTCCAATGCAAACGAACCAAGCAGGTGGTGGAGATGGCGAATACTGGCCGCCAGCACATGGACGTGCCCATCTCCTGTTTTGTACATTTGCTTGATGTTTCGCACCAGATCCATGCCATTCTCTCCCCGGTCGTCCAGTCTCCCGACGAAAGGAGACACATATACCGCGGCTTCGGTCCCTTTTGTCGCTGCATAGACCGCGGCCGCCTGCTCTTGTGAAAAACACAGCGTCATGTTGACGCGCATAGACTGCCGCACCGACATTTGCGCCGCGCGCAGCCCTTCATGCGTGCACGGATACTTGACGTAGGCATTCGGGATCCAGGAAAACATTTCGCGTCCTTGAGCAAGCATCTCCTCAGCGGTGGTATCGAAGTCAGCGAACACTTCGATCGAAACGCCGGCGCCACCAACCAGAGGCGAAATTGTCTGCACAATCTTTTTGTATTCATCCAGCTCCTCTCGGGAACTGAACTTTTGGCCGGATGAAACCAGCGTTTGAACTTCCGGGTTTTTCGCGACAAGAGTTGGATTGGTCGTTTGGCCGTCTACATAGCCAATAAGGCTTTTGGCCCGAAGGGTCTCTTCGGGATCGCCACCGTCCACCAAGAGTTGAGTTCTTGGCCTACGCGTGAGTGTATTCATGGTCGCCTCCTCGAATCCCGAACCTTAGGGCCGGCTTGGCGGAACCGAGCCCGCCTGCCCACCGATTAGATGCCCACGTCTCGTAAATCGCAACGGTAATTTGCGTAGCCGAAACCGTCTGTCCGGCCAAATGCGTTTTCAGCAGCTGGTTGACAAATATTGGCACGAGTTTCGGGCTGCTTCCATGCGGCTGACGATCGTCTGCCTTTTAGCGTCAGCATTGCTTGCGGCTGCAAGTCGGGCGCAGCCCCTGCCGAAAGCGCCGGACGAAGGTTCTTGTCCGTCGATCCTCGTGGAACGAGCCAGCTTTGCCCGTGTGGAGAAGCAAATCCCAAACAGCTTGCGGACCGTGAGCATGTGTGCCTCGATTGCGGATTGGTCACCACGCGAGACCCCGCCACGGCCATGGAAGTCCTGAGGTTCGGACTGAGCCTTCAGCCGCTCACCGCGGTGCAGGAATGCCTTGACTGAGAAGCGCCCGGCTTTCAGCCTGGGGAGTACGTCACTGCGTTTCCAGCAGCATGTTCAGGAGATTGGCAATCTGTGACTCCTGACGGACGACTTCCTGTTGATGAGCGGCGGCACCCTCGCTTTGAGTCAGTTGCGCAAGTTGCGCTGCTAAACTCTTCACCGTCAAATCGCGCGACACGTAGGCTCGATCCGGAGGATTGACTGCCTGCCACCCTGTTGTCACACGCCGAAGCTCCACGCGGACCTTTTCTCGGAGTTGCTTCCGTTGAATCGTCCCATCGACGATGGACACTTTCGAATCAATCCGCAGAAGCGCCCACCCGTGATCGCGCTTGATTTCCACGCGCTCCACGGTAACTCGCTCGACGATCACCACCGGCACCCGGAATGTGAAGAAATCAACGGACTGCAGCATGTTCCCGGTCGCATTGATCAGTTCGGACATACCCTCGGCGATTTCGTCCCGCGTAAGTGGTTTGCTTCCCTCAGCGACCATGATCGTGGCAGGAACCTCCGGTGCGGAGCCGGTTTCGGTCAGTTCGGCAGGAGGCAGCGGCCCGTAGACCATGGCAGTCTGTTCCGAGGCTACTTTCGATGGCCGGTTCAATGTGGAGTTCGGTTCAGCGGGTCGCGGTTCTGTCGCCGCGACTTCGCTCTGTTGTCCGGTGATGTTCGAGATTTGTGGTGATGCATGTACCTTCGCGGCGGTCACAGCAGTCCCATTCTGAATCTTGTACCGGTAAAAACGCGGCTGTCCACGCGACTTCCAATATGGCGACTCATAATCGCGGACACCCAATCCTGTTCGGCCGAGGCTGGAAAAACTGTGTTGCGACGGATTCACGACGATTCCGACGTGGCCCGGCCACACAATTAAGTCTCCGGCGCGAGGGAACTTCACGCGCACAAAATTCTCGTTGCCCGAAAAAAGCTCAAAAGAACTGGCATACGGATATTCAAACCCTGCGCTTGCATAAATCTGGTGGGTAAGGTGCGAACAGTCCTGCGTCCCGCGCGGCGGCGGCTCCTGCTCGAGAGCAACGTTCGCGATGGAACGTCCTTCCTTGACCGTCAACAACCGGGTGGTGGGTGGCTTTTGGGGACGCGGATCTACAACTTGTGCCCGGGCGGGGAGCCCCACGAGGCACACAACCCCTAGCGCGAGAGCGAGACTCTGGCTGCCACTCGATTCGAGTTTGAACTTCACGCCTCGCATCGACATTCCATCTCGAACGCCCTTAAACGAGACCGGTCCCCTCCAAGAGAACATTTAATGCGCGGGCGGGCAATAGGACTTGTCCCGAACATAAAGAGCCTCATGAACTCAGTTGCGGTGCCTTAGAATCTAGCCGGTTACCAGGCTGGATGGTCCGGAGGGAAGGCTTGACTGCGAAAGCCTTCCCGGGCCGACCTTACTTTGAGTACTGAAAAGCAACGGGGGTTGCAGGACCACTGATTTGGTTGTGCTGGACATCGCCGGTAACTGACGCACGCGCAGCGCTTTCCAGCTGCTTAACGAGCATGCGATGCGGTTTCTTCAATGAGAGCCGCAACTTCCTTCGGTCGAGAGATGTACACAACGTGACTGGCGCCCGAGATTTCGGCGAACGGCTCGTGAGCGACGAGGATACACGGACCGCCCTGAAGAGAAAGAGTGCGCTTTGTGGCGGCAACATCGTCCTTAACCGAAAGGTCAATCATCGAGCGCCGGCAGGGTTTTGAGCACCTCCCTCGCTCTGGGGCGATTAGCGACGGGCTGGTCGCTGCGGATTGTACCGTCGCGGAAGATCAGCACACGCTTGGCGAAGTGGGCTATATCCTGCTCATGGGTGACCAAGACAATCGTGAGGCCCTTATCGTTCAGGTCCTGGAAGATTCCCATGATTTCGACTGACGTGCGGCTGTCGAGGTTTCCGGTAGGTTCATCGGCAAGCAAAATGGCGGGACGATTCACCAAGGCTCGCGCGATTGCGACGCGCTGTTGTTGCCCGCCCGACATCTGCGAAGGAAAATGATGCATGCGCTCGGCGAGGCCGACCATGGCCAAGGCCTCGGTAGCCCGTTTCTCACGCTCCGCGCCGTCGATTTTCGTGTACAGAGTCGGCAGTTCCGTGTTCTCGAGCGCCGTAGTGCGAGCCAGCAGATTGAAGCCCTGGAAAACGAACCCAATCTTCTGATTGCGGATCAAGGCCAAGGTCTTTTTGTCGTGCCGGGAAACATCGGTCCTTTCGAGGAAATAGCGGCCGGAACTGGGCTTGTCGAGACAGCCGAGTATGTTCATGAACGTGGATTTGCCGCTTCCGCTCGCACCCATGACGGCCACAAATTCGCCGCGATGGATCCTCAGACTGACGCCGCGCAAGGCATGCACACGGGTTTCACCAAGTTCGTAGTATTTGTGAATCTCCTCAACGCGAATAACCGCGGCCTCGGGCGTACTCGTTTCGGAAGCGTCGATTTGGTTGGCCGTCGCCATGGAATGAACGAAGTCGTCTTAGCGCCGCACGGTACCTAGCGATTGCCCCTTGGGGAGCACCGATCGAATAATCAATTCATCGCCCTCCTTCAGGTCGCCTTTGAGGACCGATGTAATTTGGGTATACGCGTGGTCGGTGATTCCTAAAGCTATCTTTACGGGTTCCAGAGTATGGTCGGGACGCGGTTTCCAGACGACAGCGGTGTCAGTTTTCGGCATGCGAGGCTGGTTCTGCGCCGCTGACTGTGATGTTCCCGGTTGAGCGTTAGCAGCCATAGCAGAATCGGCGGAAGCTTGTGCCCGTTCGCTTCCATCGATGCCATATTGCCGATATAGCGCCAAAATTTCCTCGGGTGCCATGGGCGGCTTGTACCGCAATGCTGTGTTCGGCACCTTCAAAACGTTCTGGACCCGGGCCACCGGAATCGTGACATACGCCGTCATTCCAGGGAACAACTTCAAATCCGGGTTCGCGAATTCGATGATCGTGTCGTAGGTGACCACACTTTGCACCGTGGTGGGATTCATGCGGACCTGCTTTACAACCCCGTGGAAGGTGTCCTTCGGGAACGCGTCTACCTTAAAAGTTACGGGCTTGCCAACCTGAATGTTGCCGACGTCTGATTCGTCCGTCTTGGTGTACACCCACATCGTCTTGAGGTCTTTGGCGATGGTGAAAATGGTCGGCGCGGAGAAGGAAGCGGCCACGGTTTGACCCAAATCGACGTTGCGTGCGACGACGGTGCCATCGATGGGGGAACGAATTACCGTGTAATCGAGATTGGTTTGAGCCACCTTAACCGCGGCATCTTTCTGTTGCACCTGGGCTTCCGCTTGCGCCACGTTGGCAGCAGCCGCATCAACTGCGGCGTTGGCTGAATCATAGTTGGCTTTCGCGAGGTCCAATTGCTGTTGGCTCTGCACGCCGCCTTTCAGGAGCCCAGCCGCGCGCTCATAATCAGCCTTGGTTTGGACCCGGGCTGCTTTCAGTTTTTCCAGATTCGCGCGTGCGGCCACTAGATTGGCTTTCGCGTTTTCCAAGTCCGACTTGGAGCCCAGCAAAGCACCCTCGAACAAGGCAGGGTCAATCAGGGCAATGATCTCGCCCTTGTGCACATAAGAATTAAAATCCGCATAGAGTTTGGCGATGCTACCGGAAACCTGGGATCCGACGAGAACCGTAACGATCGGGTTGATCGTCCCCGTGGCCTCGACAACGTCGTCAACATCGCCGCGCTCCACTTTCGCCGCAAAATGCTGAGCCTGCGAATTTCGGTTCAGCCCGAAAGCGACAACGAGAGCAAGTCCCAGGACGACGGCGGCCAGGATCATCCATCTGATTTTGATCTTCATGCCTCATCCCATGAATCAAATTGATTGAGTGTGTCACTCATAGCGCAGGGCTTCAATCGGATCGAGCAGAGAAGCCTTTCGCGCCGGGTAATAGCCAAAAAACACTCCGACCGCAATTGAAAACAAGGCGGCGATGAGAATCGATTCGATCGACATGTCGATCGGCCAACGAAGGGTCTGGCCGACCAGATATGACCCCACAATTCCCAGGAGGACGCCGGCGCTGCCTCCGACCAGACTTAGCATGATCGATTCACCGAGAAACTGAAGTTGTATCGCTTCTTCGGTTGCTCCCACGGCGACACGAACTCCAATCTCCCGGGTTCGTTCCGTCACCGACACGAGCATCACATTCATGATCCCGATTCCGCCAACGATAAGGGAGACGGAGGCAATGGCGATTAGCAAAACGGTGAGCGTTTTGCTGGCGTCCAGTTGCGCCTGAATGATGTCCTCGGGATTCCGGATATTGAAGTCGTCCTCTTCTTCAGGACGCAGGTGATGGCGATCCCGGAGCACGGCTGCGGCTTCCTGGCCGGCCGTCTTGACGGCATCCTGAGAAATCGCCGAACACAGAATGTCATCCAGCCATGTAATACCTTTGATCTTCTTTTGCGCCGTGGTGTACGGGAGGATGATCACGTCGTCTTGGTCCTGTCCGGAGAGAGACAGTCCTTTTGGCAGCAGTGTGGCGACGACCTTGCAGGGCAGGCTATTGACGCGGATGACCTTGCCGACGGGGTCCTCGACTCCGAACAGCTGTTCCCGAACGGTGCGCCCGATGACACACACATCCGATGCCCGGTCTACATCGTCCTGTGAAAAGATCGCGCCCTGGTCCACATACCAACGCTTGATCTCAAAGAACTCAGGGGCCACCCCACGATAGACCGTATGCCAGTTCTGATTGCCATAGATCACCTGGATGGGATCATCTACATTCGGGGAAATGCTTTTAATCAGCGATACCTGGTTCTTGATCGCGACGGCATCGGATTCGACAAGCGTCTTCGTGTCGTGTGTTCCGGTACGGACGCCGTTCACGGCACGGCCTCCAGCTTCGATCCAGACGAAGTTGTCTCCTAGATTATTCAACTGTTGCTCCACTCTTGCCTGCCCGGCTTTGCCGATCGCCACGACGCAGATGACTGCCGCAATCCCGATGGTGATTCCGAGGATCGTGAGGATGCTGCGCATCTTGTTTCTCAGCAGTGCTATCAGCGCGGATCGTAGAAGCGCAGGATAGTTCACGAGTCCTCCTTACGACGCCTCCGATTTTCGGCTAGACGAGCTAAACGTAGCATTAATTGTCTCTTCCGGCGACGGGAGGCGGGCGAAGGCCCGGTACAGCAGGAGGTCGTAAGCAATCTTCAATCCGCCGGCCAGAAAGAAGGGGACATTGATCAAGGAGGGCCGCCCGAACAACAGTCCGGCAAACAAAGGGCTGATCGCGGCTCCGGTCGTCCGGGCAATTCCCGTGATACCTCCGGCAGCGGAGCGTTCCTCGGGACTGACCACGGCCATCGTGTACGACTGCCGGGTCGGGACGTCCATTTGGCTAATGCTGAAGCGAACCAGAAGAACGGCAACGGCAAGCCCCAGGGTGGGCATCAGTGGCACCAAAATGAGCAATACATTCGATGGCAGGTGGGTGACGACCATTGTGCGAACGAGTCCAATGCGTGTCGCCAATCGAGACGCCAACAGCGCAGAAATTCCGGCGAACACATTCGCCCAAAAGAAAATCGCGCCCAACGTTCCCGGGTTTACGCCAAACCGCAGGTAAAACCAGTAGGCGGCAAAGCTCTGCACGACAAAGCCCCCAGCGAACGAGTCGAGAGCGAACAGACTGGAAAGCTTCATCACCACGCGATGCGAGCGGCTGACACCAAAAAACGACTTCAGGTCCCGGACAGACTTTTCCCCCCGCTCACGTACCTCTGCCGCTGGCGAAAGCCGCAAAAACAACAGCGCCAGCAGAGCGCCGAGTACAGCGTACCCGATGACCACGGCCCGGTAGCTGTTGACCGGCGAGACTGCCTGCCCCTGCAGGGCGTGTGTCGCCGCTCCTCCGGCGAACGCACCGATAGCTGACGCGAACGATCCCGCCAGCGTGTACCAGGCGAACGCCTCCGTTCTCGTTTTTGCAGCGACAACATGCGAGAGCGCGGCTTGTTCGATCGAAAGGAACGGACCTACCTCATTGCCGCTGGGGCTGATAACTCCGATGGTGCCCGCCAAGACCAGATAGAAGAAGTTGTGCGTGCAGGCGAAAGCCACACCGGATCCCGCCATTAGGGCCGCGCCTGCGACTAACATGCGTCGCCGGCCAATGCGATCTGCGTGGGTGGTGAGAAACAACGAGACGACGACATCGCCTGCGAGCGTCAGGGTCAAAAGTAAACCGGTCTGGGATTCGCTGAGCCCGAGACTCACGAGATAGAAAACGAGAATGACGGACAGAGAGCCATAGGCAATTAGCCGGATAAAACGGGTCGCAAACAAAAGCCATCCGTCAGATGAGAGGCCTCTCAGCGCGTCGGGAATTGTGCGGGTCATCCTCATGGCACAAGAGCCAGATGACCGCTACTTGACCGAGACGCGACCGAGCGCAGCCTTTATGCCGGCACCGACCGATTGCGGGTCACCCACCGCCCAGAAATGCAGGAAGAAGAGGCGAGGCTGTTCGGTGAACATGTGGCTGTGCAACGCGGTCACTGCGATTTGGTGAGCGCGCAACTCGGAGAGCACGGGATTGACTTCTGCCGCTGTAAGCACAAAGTCGCCCGTTGTCGCCACCTGCCCGGAGTCAGCGGCTTGAAAGTTTATTGCCTCCGCGACTCCCGCTGCCGGTGCGATTGTGCTGCCATTCGCAGTGATCTCGTCGCTGCGTGGCACGGCGAAGGACAGCACGCCACCTTTGAAAGCGCTGTTGCGCCCGACGCTGTCCTGGACCGTGGTTACCCAAGCCGGGGGAGCCGGTTCCTCAGCGGGGGGAGTGGGTTTCTCCAGCGGTGTTTTGGATGCGCTTAACGCTGCTTTCAAAGAGGTGGCAAGCTGTGAGGCAGGCCCGTGGCCCATGTAGTGCATATAGAGCACCTGCGGTGTCTCGTCCATCAGATGGTTCTGCACCGCGGTAATCTCGAATCCTTCGCTGCGCAATTTATCCATCACTGGGTTGAGTTCGGCCTCCAACAAAACCAGATCACCCATCACCATCGCATTGCTATCCGTTCCGGTGAACGCCGCCCACGAGCCAAGAGCCAGTCCCGGCTTAATGGCGAGCCCGCGAACGGTAACGTGCAGATCGGTTCTAGGGAAAGCTAGCTTGTACACATCAGCCGTCTTTTGACCCGCACGGCCCAAAATCGGGTCGATGACGGAAGGGTTAACTCCCTGGCCCGCCGCGGCAAAGGGAAAAGACAAAACACAACCAAGCACAGACCAAAACGCTTTCGCAGTCATGAGTGACCCCCATGCGGTCATTGTACCCGTGTCCGGCTTCAGCGCGAGGATGAGCGATTCGGCGCTTCGCGCTCAGCGGATGAGAGAGCTGTGATATATCTGCGAGGAATCGAAGCTAAGCGTGTGCGCGAAGGGAGATCCAAAATGTCATCGAGACCGGTCCGGTGGTTCCTAGGTTGTGCCGGCGACATCCTATACAACAACGCCGCGCGATTTTTGAGGCTCGATACTGCCCCGAGCAAGTGAGCGATCCGGTGTTGCTGTCGACCATTCGCATTTTTGGTTCAAATGGCCCGGTTCGTTGACTTGGCTCTTGCTCGCACCCTAAAATGGCCGCACCCATGGCGGACTCCAACACCCTTATCGGCCAAACGATTTCGCATTACCGAATCGTTGAGAAGCTAGGTGGCGGAGGCATGGGGGTGGTGTATAAGGCGGAGGACGTAAAGCTCCACCGCTTCGTGGCTTTGAAGTTCCTGCCGGACAATGTAGCGAGAGACCAGCATGCGCTTGTGCGTTTCGAGCGCGAGGCGCATGCCGCGTCCGCTCTGAACCACCCGAACATCTGCACCATTTACGAGATCGACGAGCACAACGGCCTAGCTTTCATCGCGATGGAGTTTCTGGAAGGCGAGACACTCAAGCACCTGATCGCGGGCCGTCCGATGGAACTCGAGCAGCTTACCGCGATTGCGATTGACGTGGCCGATGGACTTGAAGCCGCACACGCGCAAGATATCGTCCACCGCGACATCAAGCCCGCGAACCTTTTCATTACCAAGCGCGGCCATGCAAAGATTCTCGACTTCGGTCTCGCGAAAGTCGCGTCCGGGAAAGCGGAAGCCGCGCCGGCCGAGACCCTGGCCACCGAAGGCGTTCCGGGCGCTGAGCTGACCAGTCCTGGCAGCACGCTCGGGACCGTGGCGTACATGTCGCCGGAACAGGCTCGCGCAAGGGAACTCGATTCGCGCACGGACCTGTTTTCTTTCGGCGCTGTCCTGTATGAAATGGCTACCGGACAACTGCCATTCCGTGGGGAAAGCACCGCCGTCATCTTCGAAGCCATCTTGAATCGCGCTCCCGTGCCGCCCTCGCGCCTGAACCCCGAGCTTCCCTCCGACCTCGAACGCATCATCATGAAAGCGCTCGAGAAAGACCGCAAACTCCGCTATCAGCACGCGTCGGACATGTACACCGACCTGAAACGGCTGCAGCGCGACACCAGTTCCGGTCGCGTTCCCCTATCCGAAGGTGAAAAGGCTGCGCCTTCAGCGTTGTCGGAGCGCGTTGCATCTGTGCCTTCTTCGGCTTCCGCAATTCCTTCGGCATCCTCGGGGGCGCCCTCGGCCCCGGCCGGGTCAGCCGCGAGTGGTCCTGCGAGTTCTTCCGCTATTGCTGTCGGGCAGCACAGCCACAAAAGCCTTCTCTCAGGTGTTGCCGCCGCCGTTCTGGTACTGGCGATTGGCTCGGTTGTCGCGTATTTCACACTCGGCAAACGCAAGACACCCCTGAACCTTCAGGACATGGAAATCACCAGGCTCACGCGGAGCGGCAAGGCTTCCGGTGTTGCCATCTCTCCTGATGGCCAATACGTCGTTTACGTTTTGCGAGATGGCGAGAAACAAAGCCTGATGGTACGTCAGGTTGCTACCGGCAGCGACGTTCAGATCATTCCTCCGGATGTAAGCCAGTTTGATGGGCTGACATTTTCTCCTGACAGCAACTATGTGTATTACGCAGGTTCCAGCAAGGATAATCCGCTGTTCGGTTTCTTGTTCAGGATTCCTGTCCTCGGCGGAACG
>Ga0306920_100003049_pt1 | contig 21244 bp, 17 predicted proteins | sample flu12Cox44000170_FD_204666 | JGI IMG/M metagenome (GOLD analysis project Ga0306920, IMG submission 204666) | Lab enrichment of tropical soil microbial communities from Luquillo Experimental Forest, Puerto Rico - flux4day.12C.oxic.44.000.170 (v2)... | ecosystem: Environmental > Terrestrial >... | reverse complement strand
GACGCGCGCATGTTTGATGAGCTGCAATGCCCTCGCGAGCTCGGCCCGAATAGATCAACAGCATACTAAGCGCACCATGGGCGGAGGCCAGGTTAGGACTGAGTGAGCGCGCATGCTCTGCCTCGATAAGGGCGCCGGCTATGTCGCCGCGTCCTCCCAGCGTAGCGCTTAAGACTGCGTGGGCTTCCGCGTCGGTAGCATCGAGCGCCACCGCACGTCGCGCCGACGCTTCTGCCGCTCCCATGGCCTCATTGAAGTCCATCTGCTGAAAAGTGTTTCCCGCATTGGCCAGCGCGTAGGCAAGGCCGGTGTGGCCTCCGGCGAAGGCCGGATCCAGCTCGATCGATTGACGAAAGAATTTCTCGGCAAGCGCATTCTCTTCCGCGGTGACATGGCTGAAATGCCATAGTCCCCGCTGATAGGCGGCCCAGGCGTCCAGGCTTTCCGGCGGCTTGCGCATGGCCCGCTGCCGCTCGGCGTGGGCAATGGCGGGGGCAATAGCGATCGTCACCGCCTCGGTAATCTCATCCTGCACCGCGAAGATGTCGGCGAGCTCGCGGTCATAGCGCTCGGCCCAGACATGCTTGCCGGTCTCGGCCTCGACCAATTGCGCAGTAACGCGGATGCGGCCGCCGGCCTTGCGCAGACTGCCTTCGAGCACATAGCGGACGCCGAGCTCATGCCCGATCTGCTTCACATCGACCGCTCGGCCCTTGTAGGTGAAGCAGGAGTTGCGGGCGATCACGAACAACGACGGATAGCGTGACAGCGCGGTGATCACGTCTTCGGCGATGCCGTCGGCAAAGAACTCCTGTTCGGGATCGGCGCTCATATTGGTGAACGGCAATACCGCGACTGACGGCTTGTCGGGTAACGGCAAGGCGGCGCGCGGCTCGCTCGGCGGGGCGGAGCGCTTGGCAGCGATCCGGAAGACGCGCACCGGCCTTGCGATGTTCTTGAGCTGCTGCTCGCCGATATCTTCGAAAGTGATGTCGAGCCTGCCTGCTGCGTCCTCCTGCACGCGCGCCGACACGCAGATGCCGCCGGGCTCAGCCAAGCCCTCGAGCCGGGCGGCGATATTGACGCCGTCGCCAAGGATGTCCCCATCCTCGACGACAATGTCGCCCTGATGGATGCCGACGCGAAACTCGATCCGGCTGTCGGGCGGCGCGGCGGTGTTCCGCTCGGTCATCGCGCTCTGCACCTCGACGGCGCAGCGCAGCGCATCGACGACGCTGGCGAACTCGACCAAGATACCGTCACCGGTGGTCTTGACGATCCGGCCTCGGTGCTCGGCGATCTTGCGATCGATCAGGTCGCGACGGTGCGTCTTGAGCCGCGCGAGGGTGCCTTCCTCGTCGGCACCGATCAGCCGGCTGTACCCCGCGACATCCGCGGCGAGGATGGCGGCCAGCCTGCGTTCGACGCGATCCGTCATTTCCTTCAATCTCCAGGCGGCATCCGCCTGATGCGTATGCGAGCATCCTCGACGACGACGATCGCACCAGCTTGCAATGCATCTGCCGCCTCGACAATTGCCACCCGGAGCCGCTCGCGCAAACGACTTTGACGGACCAGGCGGAGCCGCAGTAGCGCAACCCCAGGACCAGAGACGCTTCTGACGGCGACGAGCTCGCCGAAATCGAGATCAAACGTCACGACAATCCGCCGGTCTTCGGCCGCACGCGCAAAAAAGGCCGTGATCGGCCAGATCGGCGAAACCGATTTCGCGAACGTGGATGCGTCGTGACCCTCGGCCGCAACCATTCGGTCATCGCCGGCGGAAGGTTCATATCGAGAAGAAACCGCATCTCCTGCGGCTCACGCCGGGACAATTCCCTCGCGGCTCAGCCAAGCGGCGTAGACCAAGGCTTGACGGATATCCTCTCTCTCCAGGTCCGGGTAATCACTCAGAATTTCGTCCCACGAAACGCCTTCGGCGACCAACGAGACGATCAACCCAGCCGTTATCCGGAGCCCCCGGATACAGGCGCGGCCGCCCATTTTCCCCGGCTCGAACGTAATCCGATCGAACCCGGTCTCGCTTCCCGTCGATTGGTTGCCCATGGTTCGTTTCCGTCTCCTCGGACTCTCTCTTACGACATTCGCCAGACCATTTTTATCGAAAACAGCGCAGCTTACTCGGGCCAGCCGGCCTTGCGCAGGCCTTCGAGCAGGTGGGCATGGTCCTCCGGCCGGAACCATGGCGCGCGGCCACGCACATAAAAGTCAAAGGATTTGGGCGCCACAGCGATGGCCTTTTCCAGCGCCTGCTTGGCCTCGTCAAGGCGGCCGAGCTGGCCAAGCGCGGCAGCGAGCCAGCGGTAAGAGAGCGGAAAATCGGGATAAGCCCGGATCACTCTCTCTGCGGCGTCGAGCGCCGCCTCGTATTCACGGCAGAAATAATGTCCGATCGCTATCTGCAACAATCCGAGCGCAAGGACGGGATCGCGTGGATCGAGCCTGAGATAGCGTTGAAGAGCTGCGAGCCCCTCCTTCGGCCGCCCAGAGTAGGTCAACGCAATGCCGAGCGTTTGCTGTGCAATGGTTAAGTTTGGACTGATGACCAGGGCACGTTCGCTCTCGGCGAGAGCACCTTTGTGATCGCCAGCCATAAACAGCGTTTGACCCAGCCACGAACGGGCTTCTGCGTCACCACCATCGAGTGCGACTGCGCGGCGAGCCAATACCTCCATCGCGCTCCGCGCATCGGGAAGGCCGGACGTCTGGAAGACGGCCGCCGCATGCATGTGTGCCGCGGCCAAACCCCAATACCCACCCGCAAAGGTCGGGTCGAGGTCGATCGCCTCCTGAAAGAACTTCTGTGCGAGCGCATTATCGCTGGCAGTGGCCTTGCTCATATGCCACAGGCCGCGCTGATAGGCGGCCCACGCGTCGAGATTGCCGGGCGGCTTGCGCATCGCGCGCTGCTGCTCGGCATCGGCGATAGCCGGTGCGATCGCGATCGTCACCGCCTCGGTGATCTCGTCCTGCACTGCGAAGATGTCGGCGAGATCGCGGTCGTAGCGCTCGGCCCAGACGTGCTTGCCGGTATCGGCCTCGACCAACTGCGCGGTGACGCGGATGCGGTTGCCGGCTTTGCGCAGGCTGCCTTCGAGCACATAGCGCACACCGAGCTGATGCCCGACCTGTTTCACATCGACCGCACGGCCCTTGTACGTAAAACACGAATTGCGGGCGATCACAAACAAGGACGGATAGCGCGACAAGGCGGTAATGACGTCCTCGGCGATGCCGTCGGCAAAGAACTCCTGCTCGGGGTCGCTGCTCAAATTGGCAAACGGCAAGACCGCGACCGACGGCTTATCGGGTAACGGCAACGCAGCCGGTATTTCCGCCGGTAGCGATGAGCCCTTAGCCACCACACGAAAGACGCGTACCGGTCGGATAATATTTTTGAGCTGCTGCTCGCCGATGTCCTCGAAAGTGACATCGAGCTTGCCGGCGGCGTCCTCATGTACCCGCGCCGAGACGCAGATACCGCCGGGCTCGGCTAAGCCTTCCAGTCGTGCGGCGATGTTGACACCGTCGCCAAAGATGTCGCCGTCCTCGACAACAATGTCGCCTTGGTGGATGCCGGCGCGGAACTCGATCCGGCTGTCGGCTGACACGCCAGCGTTCCTCTCCGCCATCGCCGCCTGCACCTCGGTTGCGCAGCGCAGCGCGTCGACGACGCTTGCGAACTCTACGAGCAGGCCGTCACCGGTGGTTTTGACGATGCGGCCCCTATGCTCAGCGATCTTGGGATCGATCAGCTCGCGGCGATATGCCTTGAGCCGCGCCAGGGTGCCCTCCTCGTCGGCGCCGATCAGCCGGCTATACCCCGCGACGTCGGCGGCGAGAATGGCGGCCAGCCTGCGTTCGACGCGTTCCCTAGCCAAAGCGGTGCTCCCTAACCGCCCACCGAATATCGACTTTTGGCGCTATCCTAATCCTCGCGGGACGGCGGCCGATACTCTGTTTCGGAAGCGATCCCGCCCTGTCGATTCAAACCCGGAGATCAGTCATGCGCCTGAAAGACAAAGTTGCGATTATTACCGGCGCCGCCCATGGCATGGGCGAAGCGGAGGCTCAGCTCTTCGCGGCCGAGGGTGCCAAAGTTATTGTCGCCGACATCCTGGCCGATGAGGCGGCGCGGGTTGCCGCGACGATCATCGACGACGGCGGGGCGGCGACTTCCGCCAAGATCGACGTCACCAGCGAAGCCGAATGGAAGGGTTTGATCGACAAAACGCTCGCGGCCTATGGCCGGCTCGACATCCTGGTCAACAACGCCGGGATCTCCGGCAGCTCGGTCGGCGACCCCGACGGTCTCGACGGCTGGCACCGGATCATTGCGGTCAACCAGACGAGTGTCTTTCTCGGCACCAAACTCGCCGCCGAGCAGATGGCCAAGACCGGCGGCGGGTCGATCGTCAACATCAGCTCGATCATGGGGTTTGTCGGCGGTACCGGCGGCCATCCGGCCTATCACGCCTCGAAGGGTGCGGTGCGCATCTATTCGAAGGCCGCCGCGGTGCGCTACGGGCCGTTGGGTGTGCGGGTCAACACCGTGCATCCCGGCTACATGCCGCCGATGCTGAACGCCACAAATGCCGCCGAACGCGACGACAAGATCGCGCTGACCCCGCTGCGCCGCATCGGTAAGCCGATCGAGGTTGCCTATGGGGTGCTGTTTCTCGCCTCCGACGAGGCCTCGTTTGTCACCGGCGCCGAGCTCGTCATCGACGGCGGCTTTATCGCCCAATAGCCCGATCGCGCCAGCGCCCATCGGCCATCATGCCGCCAAAGTCGGAGGGTATGCTCGTGCAATCGATGGCGCTTGGCGGGCGAAACCGGCATCGCTCCGCGGCTTTCCCTGCCATTTCCCTGCCGAGCTACCGCTATCGAGGCCTAAGCATCTGATTTAGAAGAGCTATCGCAAATTTTTGGGCCGAAATTGTGGATTCTTCCCTGAGCTGAGGGAATGGCAGGGTAGAATCCTCGTTCGTCCGCTCCCTGCAATTGACAGCGGACGGGGCCGGGACTAGCTTCCCCGCACCGGGCCGTTTCCCCGGCGACGCCAGTCCGCGAGTGTCGCGCACTGGCGCTTTTTGTCGTTATCGGCGCGTTTCGAGGGATCGCAATGTTCGACAGCCTCAGCGACCGCCTCGGCGATGTCTTCGACCGGCTGCGCCGCCATGGCGCGCTGACCGAGGACGATGTCGGGGCCGCCTTGCGTGAGATCCGCATCGCGCTGCTCGAGGCCGATGTGGCGCTGCCGGTGGTCCGCGACTTTGTCGCCGCGGTGCGCGAAAGGGCGCTCGGGCAGGAGGTGCTGCGCTCGGTCACACCGGCGCAGATGGTCGTCAAGATCGTCCACGACCACCTCGTCGAGGTGCTGGGCGGCGGTCTCGACAGCCCCCGCGCCGATGGTATCGATCTGAACGCTCCGCCCCCGGTCGTGGTCATGCTGGTCGGGCTGCAGGGCTCGGGCAAGACAACAACCGCGGCCAAGATCGCGCTCAGGCTCAAGCAGCGCCAGCGGAAGAAGGTATTGCTCGCCTCGCTCGACGTGCAGCGCCCGGCGGCCCAGGAGCAGCTCGCCGTGCTCGGCCGCCAGATCGGCGTGACCAGCCTGCCGGTGGTGCCGGGGGAAAGGCCGGTTGCGATCACCGAGCGGGCGTTGCGCACCGGTCGCACCGAAGGCTACGACGTCGTTATCCTCGATACCGCCGGGCGGCTTCACGTCAACGAAGAGCTGATGCTCGAAGTCGCCGCGGTGCGCGCCGCCGCCAACCCGCACCAGACCCTGCTCGTCGCCGACGCGATGACCGGGCAGGATGCGGTCAATGTCGCCAAGGCCTTTGGCGAGCGCGCCGGCATCAGCGCGATCGTGCTGACCCGGGTCGACGGCGATGCGCGCGGCGGTGCGGCATTGTCGATGCGTGCGATCACCGGCAAGCCGATCGTGCTGATCGGGGTCGGCGAGCGGATCGAGGCGCTCGAGGAGTTTCATGCCGAGCGCATCGCCGGCCGCATCCTCGGCATGGGCGATGTCGTCAGCCTGGTCGAGAAGGCGGCCGAGACGGTCGACGAGGAGGAGGCCGAAAAGCTCGCCGCCAAGCTCGAAAGAGGGCGCTTCGACCTCGACGACCTCGCCGCCCAGCTGCGCCAGATCCGGCGCATGGGCGGGATGGGCGGCATGCTCGGATTGCTGCCGGGGATCGGCAAGCTCAAGAAGCAGCTCGCCGACGCCAATATCGACGAAGGCATCATCAAGCGCCAGGAGGCGATCATCTCGTCGATGACCAAAGGCGAGCGCCGCAATCCGAAGCTGTTGAACGGCTCGCGGCGGCGGCGCATCGCCTCGGGGTCGGGCACCACGGTGCCGGAGATTAACCGGCTCTTGAAGCAGTACCAGGACATGGCCGACATCACCAAAAGGATGAAGAAGCTCGGCAACAAGGGTTTGATGCGCCACGGTCTCGCTGGGCTGCTGCCCGGCGGATTTCGCTGACAGAAGGGAACGGCATGTCGTTGAAGATCCGCCTGGCGCGCGGCGGTGCCAAAAAGCGCCCCTATTACAGCATTGTCCTCGCCGACTCGCGGAGCCCGCGCGACGGCCGCTTTATCGAGAAGCTCGGGACCTATAACCCGATGGTCGACCGTGGCCACGCCGACCGGGTGACCCTCAAGGCCGAGCGGATCCAGCATTGGCTCGGTGTCGGCGCTTTGCCGAGCGATCGCGTCGCGCGTTTTTTGGGCGAGGCCGGCCTGATCGAAAAACCCGCGATCCCGGACAACCCGGTCAAGGCGCGGCCAAAGGCGCGCGCCCAGGAGCGGGCGAAGGCAGCCGAAGAAGCCGCCGGTGCGGCCGCCGGCCGGAGCTGAGCGCCCCAGCCCCGCCGAGGTGACAGGCCTTGACCGAGACCGCAAAGCAGGTCTGCGTCGGCGTCGTCACCGGGCCGCACGGCGTGCAGGGGGCGGTGCGGATCAAAAGCTTCACCGAAGCGCCCGAGGATGTCGCACGCTATGGACCGCTCGGCGATGAGAGCGGTGACCGCCGTTTCGAATTGCGGCTGATCGGCGCCGGGAAGGGTGTCGTCCTCGCGCGCCTCTCGGGGGTCGATGACCGCAACCAGGCGGAGGCGCTGCGCGGGCAGCGGCTCTATCTGCCGCGCTCGGCCCTGCCGCAACCCGACGCGGAGGAGTATTATCACGCCGACCTGATCGGGCTCGAAGCGGTGCTCGGCGACGGAAAACCGGTCGGCCGGGTCCGCGCGATCCACGATTTCGGCGCCGGCGATACGCTCGAGCTGGAGCGCCCGGGCGCACCCCCCGTCATGGTGCCGTTCACCCGAGCGGTAGTCCCGAGCATCGAGCTGGCCGCCGGCCGGCTGGTGCTCGACCCGCCGCCGGGACTGCTCGACGGCGACGCGGCATGAGCTGGCAGGCGACGGTGCTGACGATCTTCCCGGAGATGCTGCCGGGCCCGCTTGCCTTCTCGCTCGCCGGCAAGGCGCTCGACGCCGGGTTGTGGCGGCTCGAAACGGTAGACATCCGCAATTTCGCGCGCGATAAGCACCGCTCCGTCGACGATGCGCCGTTCGGTGGCGGGCCCGGCATGGTGATGCGGCCGGACGTGCTCGACGCGGCGCTTGCAGGCTCCGGCGGGGTCGGACCGACGCTGCTGATGTCGCCGCGCGGGTGCCGATTGGAGCAGGAGCGGGTGCGCTTGCTGGCCGGCGGACCGGGGGTGAAGTTGATTTGCGGCCGCTTCGAAGGGGTCGACGAGCGTGTCCTGGCGGCGCGCGCTATCGAGGAGCTGAGCCTCGGCGATTTTGTGCTGTCGGGGGGCGAGCCGGCGGCGATCGCGCTGATCGACGCTTGCGTGCGGTTGCTCCCCGGCGTGGTCGGACGCGCCGAGGCGCTCGCCGAGGAGAGCTTTGCCGAGGACTTGCTCGAATACCCCCAATACACGCGGCCCCAGCTGTGGCAGGGCCATGCGGTGCCCGAGGTGCTGGTGTCGGGCGACCATCGACGGATCCGGGAATGGCGGCGGGCCGAGGCCGAGCACCTGACCCGCGATCGTCGTCCCGATCTGTGGGAACGATATTGCGTGGCGCAGCAGTGCCGCCGCGCTAGGGATCGAGAGGTGGAGCGATGAATCTTCTGCAACAGATAGAGCGCGAGCAGGTCGAAAAGCTCGCCGCCAACCGGCCGGTGCCCGACTTCGAGCCCGGCGACACGGTGCGGGTCAGCCTCCGCGTGGTGGAGGGCGAGCGCGAGCGCGTTCAGGCCTTCGAAGGGGTCTGCATCGCCCGCAAGAACGCCGGTATCAACTCGAACTTCACCTTGCGCAAAATCTCCTATGGCGAGGGGGTGGAGCGCATCTTTCCGCTCTATTCGCCGCGCATCACCGCGATCGAAGTCATTCGCCGCGGCGTGGTCCGGCGGGCCAAGCTCTATTATCTGCGCGGCCGCACCGGCAAGCGCGCGCGCATTGCCGAGCGCGCACGCACGACCGGCCGGCCCGACAGCGGCACCCGACCGGCGGCGCAGCCCGTAGCGGCGCCGGCACCGGCGGCGGCGACCAACGAGCCAACGGAGTGACGGCGATGGCCGGGCCGCGCACTCTATTTGACAAAATCTGGGACGCCCACGTCATCACCCCGCAGGGCGAAGGCACCTACCTGATCTATATCGATCTTCACCTGATCCACGAGGTCACGACCCCGCAAGCCTTTGAAGGGCTCAAACTCGCCGGCCGCAAGGTCCGCCGGCCCGACGCGACGATCGCCGTGGCCGACCACAACATCCCGACGACCAACCGGGCGGCCGGCGCGGCAGGCATCGACAATCCGGAGTCGAAGCTTCAGGTCGACGTGCTCGAGCGCAACGTCAAGGAATTCGGGGTCCCGTACTTTCCGATCACCAGCCTCGACCAGGGCATCGTCCACATCATCGGGCCCGAGCAGGGTTTGAGCCAGCCGGGCATGACGATCGTCTGCGGCGACAGCCACACCGCGACGCATGGCGCGATGGGCGCGCTCGCCTTTGGCATCGGCACCTCGGAGGTCGAGCATGTGCTGGCGACGCAGACTCTGATCCAGGCCCCCGCCAAGAACATGCTGATCAAGGTCAATGGCGGTCTCGGAGCGGGGGTCAGCCCAAAGGACGTGATCCTGGCGATCATCGCCAAGATCGGCACCGCCGGTGGCACCGGGCATGTCTTCGAATATGCCGGCAGCACCTTCCGCGACATGTCGATGGAAGGCCGGATGACGGTGTGCAACATGTCGATCGAAGCGGGCGCACGCGCCGGGCTCGTCGCCCCCGACGACAAGACCATCGCCTATCTGATGGGTCGGCCCTATGCGCCCAAGGCGGCCGCCTGGGAGCAGGCCACGGCCTATTGGCGGACCCTGCCGTCCGATCCCGGCGCCAAATACGACAAGGAGGCGCATCTCGACGCCGCCGACATCGCGCCGCACGTCACCTGGGGCACCAACCCGGAACAGGCCGCACCGGTCACCGGCCGGGTGCCCGACCCGGCGCAGATCGACGATCCGCTCAGGCGCGCGGCGGTCGAGCGGGCGCTCCAATATATGCAGTTGAAGCCGAACACCTTGCTGACCGATGTGCCGGTGCAGCGCGTGTTCATCGGCTCGTGCACCAACAGCAGGATCGAGGATCTGCGCGCCGCCGCGGCGATCGCCAGGGGCCGCAAGGTCGCCGAAGGGGTCACCGCGCTGGTCGTCCCGGGCTCGGGGCACGTCAAGCACCAAGCCGAGGAGGAAGGGCTCGACCGCATCTTTCTCGAGGCCGGGTTTCAATGGCGCGACGCCGGCTGCTCGATGTGCATGTCGATGAACGACGACAAGGCGATGAATGGCGAACGCATCGCTTCGACCTCGAACCGCAATTTCGAAGGTCGCCAGGGCAAGAACGCCAAGACCCACCTGATGGGCCCGGAGATGGCCGCCGCGGCCGCGGTCACCGGCCACCTGACCGACGTCCGCCAGCTGGGCTGAGAGAGAGCAGATGGAAAGATTCACCACCCTGACCGGCGTTGCCGCACCCCTGCCGATCGTCAACCTCGACACCGACAAGATCTTTCCGGCGATCTACCTCAAGACCATCAAGCGGACCGGCCTGTCGCAATGGCTGTTTCAGGAGATCCGTTTTCGCGCGGACGGCTCGGAGAACCCGGATTTTGTGCTGAACCAGGCCCCCTACCGAAACGCCAAAATCCTGATCGGTGCGGACAATTTCGGCTGCGGGTCGAGCCGCGAGCATGCGCCCTGGGCGCTGTTCGATTTTGGCATCCGCTGTGTCGTTGCCCCGAGCTTTGCCGACATCTTCTACAACAACTGCTTCAAGAACGGCATCCTGCCGATCGCGCTGCCCAAGGAGATCGTCGAAGAGCTGATGGAGGATGCCAAGAAGGGCGCCAACGCAGTCATGACTGTCGACCTCGAAAGCCAGACGATCTCGCGCCCGGATGGCGAAAAGGTCCACTTCGAGCTCGACGCCTTCCGCAAGCATTGCCTCCTGAACGGGCTCGACGATATCGGCCTGACCGAGCGGAAGGCCGCCGATATTAGTGCCTATGAGGAAAAGGCGCGGCTGGCGCGCCCATGGCAATTCGGCATGACACAGCGCGGAGCCTAAGAATGGCCGAGTCCCGCGTCTCCAACCGCAAGGTGCTGGTGCTGGCGGGCGACGGCATCGGCCCCGAGATCATGCGGCAGACGCTGCGGGTTATCGAATTTTTCGACCGCCGTCATATCGCCAGCTTTGAGGTAACGGAGGGCTTGGTCGGCGGTGCCGCCTGTGACGCTGTGGGTGTGCCGCTGACCGACGAGACCTTGGCGCAGGCCGCGGCCAGCGATGCGGTGCTGTTTGGCGCGGTCGGCGGCGCGAAATGGGACGTGCTGCCGTTCGAGCTGCGTCCCGAGCGCGGCATTCTGCGGTTGCGCAAGGAAATGGATCTGTTTGCCAATTTGCGCCCGGCGGCGGTCTTTGACGCGCTGGCCGACGCCTCGAGCTTGAAGCCCGAGCTCGTCGCCGGGCTCGATCTGATGATCGTGCGCGAGCTGACCGGCGGGATCTATTTCGGTGCGCCGCGCGGGGTCGAGACATTGCCCGACGGCAGCCGCCGCGGGGTCAACACCGAAGTCTACAGCGAGGCCGAGATCGAGCGCGTGACCCGCGTCGCCTGCGATCTCGGCAGAAGACGCCAAGGCCGGGTCTGCGAGGTCGACAAGGCCAATGTCATGGAGTCGGGCGGGCTGTGGCGTGAGGTGGCGCAGCGGGTGCGCGATAGCGATTACCCGGATGTCGAGCTCAGCTTCATGTATGCCGACAATTGCGCGATGCAGCTGGTGCGCAGCCCCAAACAGTTCGACGTGATCGTCACCAGCAATCTTTTCGGCGACATCCTGTCGGACTGCGCGGCGATGTTGACGGGCTCGCTCGGCATGCTGCCCTCGGCCTCGCTCGGCGCAGCGGACGCGGCCGGCCGCCGCAAGGCGCTCTATGAGCCGGTCCATGGCAGCGCCCCGGATATCGCCGGGAAGGATCTGGCGAACCCGCTGGCCTGCATCCTCTCCTTCGCGATGATGCTGCGCTATTCGTTCGACATGGCCGAGGAGGCCGCGCTCGTCGAAGACGCGGTGCGGCGCGCGCTCGCGAGCGGGGTACGGACCGGCGACATCGCCCAGCCGAACACCGCGCGGATCTCGACCACGGTGATGGGGGACAGCGTGCTGCGCGAGCTCGAGAAGGCCGCCTGACCGGCGTCGATCAACCGTAGGCCCGGACCAAAATACAACGAAAATCGCGCACGCGGCCGTGGACGCGAGCCCGATTTTTCCAAAGGGATAAGTTAATCCAGTGGCTTAGAGGCTGAGGCAGGCAGCAGGATAACAACGGAATCGGCACACGCGATCAACGTAAATCGCACAGCCCCGGCTTGCAAAAACAACGCATCGCGCGACGCCTCGTCGATGAGGCGAGAGAGGGCACGCGCTGGTCGCGCCAGCAACTAAATGCCGTTGACTCGGTGGAGCGTGCGGCTTCAAGTTGGGTTCATCAGATGATTTGGACAGGAAGCGCGAGCGGGAAAGGGAGGGGAACATGGCAATGCTGAGCAGGCGGTCGGTGCTTCGCGGTTCGTTGGGTCTGGCCGCAGCCGGGACATTGGCGCGCCCCTATATCGCCAACGCCGCGGCAACGACCGCGGAAGTGTGGTGGGGCCAGGGCTTCGCGCAGGAAGAAGATGTCGCATTCAAAAAAGTGGTCGCCGATTATGAGAAGGCGAGCGGCAATACGCTCGATTACAGCATCATCCCGTTTGCGCCGGAGCGGCAGAAGATCATCTCGGCGGTGACCAGCGGCGAGGTCCCGGATCTGTTTCAGAACAATCCGGCCGAAATCATTGCGCTGTTCGCGTGGGACGACAAGCTGGTCGACGTCAGCGACGTCGTCGAGTCGCAAAAAGAGGAGTATACTGAGACCGCGCTGCTTTCGGGCTATTGCTACAATAATGCTACAAAAAAACGCAGCTATTATGGGGTACCTTACAACCAGGGTGTCTTTACGAACCACATCTGGAAGCCGCTGGTCGAGAAGGCCGGCTACAAGATGGAAGATATTCCGAAGACTTGGGACGCCTTTTATGATTTTTTCAAGCCGGTGCAGAAAAAGCTGCGCGAGCAAGGCATGCGCAATGTTTTTGCCCTCGGCTTCCAGGTCACCACCAACGGCGTCGATCCCAATTTCGTGTTCAACAATTTCCTGATCGCCTATGGCGGTCAGGATGTCGTTACCAAGGACGGCAAGTTGCACCTCGACGACCCGAAGGTGAAGGAGGCGGCGATTAAGGCGCTGACTTATCCGACCACGGCTTATAAGGAAGGCTATGTGCCTCCGAGTGCGATCAACTGGAACGACGCGGATGACAACAACGCCTTCCACGCCAAGACGACGGTGATGGATCTCGACGGTACGATCTCGACCGAGGTCGCGATCTATGACAAGAAGCAGGATTACAACGACATCGTGACGATGGGCTTGGCGCTCAGCAACGACGGCAAGCCGGTGCCGAGCAGCGCTGCCAACGCCTGCGGGCTGATCCCAAAGGGCGCGAAGAACGTCACGGTCGCCAAGGACTTTCTCAAATATTTGATCCAGCCGAAGGTGTGCAACGAGTATCTGAAAGTCGGGCTCGGACGTAACGTTCCGTGCATGCCCTCGATTGTCAAGAACGACCACTGGTGGTTCGACGATCCCCATCGGGCGCCATACACCAAGCAGGTCCTTCTGGATCCCACCGTGCCGCAATACTGGTGCTTTAACCCGGCTTATGCCCAGGTGCAGACCGAGCACGTCTGGCAGGCAGGATGGGCGGACATCATGAAGAACGGGGCGACACCCGAGGCGGCGGCGGAGAAGGCAATCACGCGGATACAGGAGATCTTTGCAAAATATCCGATCGCGCAGGGCTGAGCGGGAAGACTGAAATGCATGTTTTGAGCCGGCGAACGCTGCTTCGCGGGACCGTGGGGCTGGCTACGGCCGGAACTTTGGCGCGGCCCTACATCGCCAATGCCGCAGCGACGACGGCATCGGTATGGTGGGTCCAGGGATTTGCCCAGGAGGAAGACGTCTCGTTCAAGAAGATCGTCGCCGACTACGAGAAGGCCAGCGGCAACACGATCGATTACAGCATCATCCCTTACGCCCCGGAGCGCCAGAAGATCATTTCGGCGGTGACCAGCGGCACGGTGCCCGACCTGTTCCAGAACAACCCGTTCGAAATCGTTGCGCTGTTCGCCTGGGACGACAAGCTCGTCGATGTCGGCGATGTCGTCGAAACGCAAAAGGAGGAGTACACCGAGGCGGCCCTCCTCTCTGCCTATTGCTACAACCGCGTCGAAAAACGCCGCAGCTATTACGGGGTACCGTATACCGCTTCGGTTTCGGCGAACCACATTTGGCGATCCCTGGTCGAGAAGGCCGGCTACAAGATCGAGGACATACCGAAGACCTGGGACGCCTTTTACGACTTCTTCAAGCCGGTGCAGAAGAAGCTGCGCGAGCAAGGCACGCGCAACGTCTACGGGCTCGGTTTCCAGGTCACGACCAACGGGGTCGATCCGAACAGCACCTTCAATTATTTTCTGATCGCGTACGGAGGTCAGAATATCGTCACCAAGGACGGCAAACTTCACCTCGACGATCCGCAGGTGCGGGAGGCGGCGGTCGAGGCGCTGACCTACCCGACCACGGCCTACAAGGAAGGCTTTGTGCCGCCGAGCGCGATCAACTGGAACGACGCCGACGACAACAACGCGTTCCACGCCAAGACGATCGTGATGGACCTCGACGGCTCGATCTCGACCGAGGTCGCGATTTTCAACAAGAAAGAGGAATATGACGACATCGTGACGATGGGCCTGCCGCTGTCGAACGCCGGCAAGCCGGTGCCGAGCCAAGCCCGCACCACCTGCGGACTGATCCCCAAGGGCGCGCAAAATGTCACGGTGGCAAAGGAGTTCCTCAAATATCTGATCCAGCCGAAGGTCTGCAACGAGTACCTGAAGGTCGGGCTCGGCCGCAACGTTCCATGCATGCCGTCGATCGCCAAGGGCGATCCGTGGTGGTTCGCCGATCCGCACCGGAAAGCGTATACGACCCAGGCGCTGCTCGACCCGACCATCGCTGATTACTGGGCATTCAATCCTGCCTATGCTCAGGTGCAGAACGAGCATGTCTGGCCAACCGCCTGGGCCGATATCATGAAAGGTGGGATGACGCCGGAGGCGGCGGCGGAGAAGGCGTTCAAACGGGTCGAAGAGATCTTCGCGAAGTATCCGATCGCGGAGAGCTGATCCTCAGCCTTGAGCCTGCGAAGCCGGTCCGGCTGTCGCCGGACCCGACGAGATCGTTTGCCCGGCCGCCAGGCGCATCCGCGGTTTTTCGATAGGACGCCCCCCGTGAAGGGGGCGTAGCATCGTCATGAAAGGAACACGGATATGAGCACGTTGAGCCGACGGTCGTTGCTTCGCGGGTCCCTTGGTTTGGCCGCGGCTGGCGCCTTGGCGCGGCCCCATATCGCCAACGCCCAGGCCAAGACGGCAAACGTCTGGTGGACCCAGGGCTTTGCCCATGAAGAGGACATCGCGTTCAACAAGCTCATGGCCGATTACGAGAAGGCCAGCGGCAACACGATCGACGCGACGATCATTCCCTACGCGCCGCTGCGCCAAAAGATCGTCTCGGCGGTAACCAGTGGGGTGGTGCCGGATTTGTTTCAGAACACCCCGCCCGAGATCGTCGCGTTGTGGGCGTGGGAAGACAAGCTCGTCGATGTCAGCGACGTCGTCGAAACGCAGCGTGAGGAATACGCCGAGACCCCACTCGCGCTGGTCAACTGCTACAACAATGTCACCAAGAAGCGCGGCATTTACGGCGTCCCCTATACGATCGACGTCTTCACCAACCATATCTGGCGGCCGCTGGTCGAAAAGTCCGGCTACAAGATCGACGACATCCCGAAAACCTGGGACGCCTTCTACGATTTCTTCAAGGAGGTGCAGAAGAAGCTGCGCGAACAGCGCGTGCGCAACGTCTACGGTCTCGGGTTCCAGTTGACCACCAACGGCGGCGACCCGAACGCCTTTTTCGACCAATGGCTGATCGCCTATGGCGGCCAGAACATTGTCGGCAGGGACGGCAAACTGCACCTCGATGACCCGCAGGTTAGAGAGGCGGTAATAAAAGCGCTGACCTATCCGCCGACCGCCTACAAGGATGGGTTTGTGCCGCCGGGTGCCATCAACTGGAACGACGCCGACGACAACAACGCCTTCCACGCCAAGACGATCGTGATGGATCTCGACGGGTCGATCTCCACCGAAGTGGCGATCATCGCGAACAAGCAGGATTACGACGATATCGTGACCTGGGGGTTGGCTGACAGCAATGACGGCAAGCCGGTGCCGAGCTGGGCTTTCAGCGTGTGTGGACTGATCCCGAAGGGTGCCAAGAACGTCGATGTCGCGAAGGATTTTCTGAAGTATTTGATCCAGCCAAAAGTCTGCAACGAATATCTGCAAACCGGGCTCGGTCGCCGCGTGCCGGCTATGCCGTCGATTGTCAAGGAGGACTCGTGGTGGATGGCCGACCCGCATCGGAAAGCCTACACGACGCAGGCTTTATTGCGCCCGACCCTGCCTGTATTCTGGGCCTACAACCCGGCCTACGCTCAGGTCCACAATGAGCATGTCTGGCAGACTGCGTGGGCCGAGATCATGAAGGGTGGGGCGACGCCACAGGCGGCGGCGGAGAAGGCGTTTAAGCGGGTCGAAGAGATCTTCGCGAAATACCCGATCGCGCAGAGCTGACCGGCAGCGCGGCGAACGTACAAGTCGAGGCCGTCGCCGGTCCCGACGAGACCGTTGACCCGACCGATAGGCGGGTCCAAGCTCCTTGCTAAGAACGGCCCGCGAACGGGTCGCGGGGCGCCAGAGGGAGGAAGACGGACATGGGAACGCTGAGCAGGCGATCGTTGCTTCGCGGGTCCTTGGGTTTGGTTGCGGCCGGGACGCTGGCGCGACCATTCCTCGCCAATGCGGCGGCCACCACGGCGACGGTATGGTGGACGCAGGGCTTCGCCCAGGAAGAAGACATTTCGTTCAAGAAGATCGTCGCCGATTACGAGAAGGCGAGCGGCAACACGATCGACTACAGCATCACGCCCTATGCGCCGCTGCGGCAGAAGATCGTCTCGGCAGTGACCAGTGACGTCGTCCCGGATGTCTTCCAGAATACCCCGGGTGAGGTCATTGCGCTGTATGCTTGGGCAGACAAGCTGGTCGATGTGACCGACGTTATCGAGACACAGAAATCGCAGTACACCGAGACCGCACTGCTCACCGTCAACTGCTACAACAGTGTCAAGAAACGACGCAGCGTTTATGGCGTACCGTATACGGTCGGCGCTTTGACCAACCATATCTGGCGCCCGCTGGTCGAGAAGGCGGGCTATACGCTAGAGGATCTGCCGAAGACGTGGGATGCCTTCTACGATTTCTTCAAAGAGGTGCAGAAAAAACTACGCGCTCAGGGCATGCGTAATATTTACGCCCTCGGTTTTCAGCTGAACGCAACCGGCAACGACTCTAATGCGTTGTTCAACTATTTCCTGATCGCTTATGGCGGCCAGGACATCGTCACCAAGGATGGCAAGCTCCATCTCGACGACCCGAGGGTTCGCGAGGCGGCGATCAAGGCGCTGACCTACCCGACCACCGCCTACAAGGAGGGCTTTGTGCCGCCGGGGGCGATCAACTGGAACGACGCCGACGATAACAATGCCTTCCACGCCAAGCAAATCGTGATGGATCTCGACGGCTCGATCTCAACCGAGGTCGCCATCATCAAAGAACACCAGGACTACGACGACATCCTTACCACGGGCCTGGCGCTCGGCAACGACGCTGCGCCGGTGCCGAGCCAGCAAGGGAGCCTCTGCGCCCTGATCCCGAAAGGGGCGAAAAACGTCGAAGTGGCCAAGGATTTCCTCAAATACTTGATCCAGCCGTCGATCCTTAACGAGTATCTGAAGACGGGACTCGGCCGCAACTTGCCGGCTATGCCGGCAATCGTCAAAAACGACCCGTGGTGGCTCGACCCCAAGGATCCGCACCGGATGTCCTACACCCGACAGGGGTTGCTCGGGCCGACCGTGCCGACTTTCTGGACCTCCAACCCGGCTTATGCCCAGGTCCAGAACGAGCATGTCTGGGCCATGGCCTGGGCCGACATCATGAAGAACGGTATGACGCCCGAGGCGGCGGCAGAGAAAGCCTTCAAGCGGGTCGAAGAGATCTTCGCAAAATACCCGATCGCCCAGACTTGAGTCCTCGTAAGGGCTTCGCGGCGCGGCGTAAGCAGAGAAGGACACGGCCATGATTTCCCTGACGCGACGGTCGGTTCTCAACGGTTCCGCGGCTCTTGCCGCGGCGAGCCTGGCGCGGCCCTACATAGCCGAGGCGGCGGCGACGACCGCGAACGTATGGTGGGTCCAAGGCTTCGCTCAGGAAGAAGACGTCTCGTTCAAAAAAGTCGTCGCCGACTACGAGAAGGCGAGCGGCAACACGATCGACTACAGCATCATCCCCTACGCGCCTGAGCGCCAGAAGATCATCTCCGCGGTGACCAGTGGCGAGGTACCGGATCTGTTTCAGAACAACCCCGCCGAGATCCTGGCACTGTTCGCCTGGCAGGACAAACTCGTCGATGTCAGCGACGTCGTCGAGACGCAGAAGGAGGAATATACCGATACCGCGCTGCTCACTGTGCGTTGCTACAACAATGTCGAGAAACGGCGCAGCTACTACGGCGTCCCCTATACTTGCGCAGTGCGGCCGAACCATGTGTGGCGGCCCCTGGTCGAGAAGGCCGGCTACAAACTCGAGGACGCCCCGAAGACCTGGGACGCCTTCTACGACTTCTTCAAGGAAGTGCAGAAGCGGCTGCGCGCCCAGGGCGAGCGCAAGGTTTATGGCATCGGGTTTCAGCTGAACACCACCGGCAACGACTGCAACGCGTTGTTCGATTATTTCCTGATCGCCTACGGCGGCCAGGGGATCGTCACCCAGGACGGCCAGCTCCACCTCGATGACCCGAAGGTAAAAGGGGCCCTGCTGAAGGCGCTCACCTATCCGACCACCGCCTATAAGCAAGGTTTTGTGCCTCCCAGCGCCATTAACTGGAACGACGCCGACGACAATAACGCTTTCCACGCCAAGCAGATCGTCATGGACCTCGACGGCACGATCTCGACCGAGGTGGCGATCATCGCAAACCAGCAGGACTACCACGACATCGCGACATTGGGCCTGCCGCTCAGCAATGACGGCAAGCCGGTGCCGAGCCAGGCTCCGTCGGCTTGCGGCCTGATCCCAAAAGGGGCAAAGAACCTCGCGGTCGCCAAGGATTTCCTCAAATATCTGATCCAGCCGCATGTCCTCGGTGAGTATTTGAAGACCGGGCTCGGCCGCAACATCCCGTGCATGCCGTCGATCGTGAAGGACGATCCGTGGTGGCTCGATCCCAAAGATCCGCATCGCGGGCCTTATGTTCGCCAGGGCTTGTTGGGCCCGACCCTGTCGACATTCTGGACCTTCAACCCGGCCTATGCCGAGGTACAGAACCAGCATGTCTGGCCCACCGCCTGGGCTGATATCATGCAGAACGGCACCGCACCCGAGGCGGCAGCGGAAAAGGCGTTCAAACGGGTCGCGGAGATCTTTGCTAAATACCCGATCGCATCGAGCTGAACGACGAGGAGGCGCAAATGGGCAATCTCACGCGGCGTTCGCTGCTGCTGCGCGGCTCGTTGGGGCTGGCCGCCGGCATGCTGGCGCGGCCGCATGTCGCCAACGCGGCGGCGACGACCGTGGAGACATGGTGGAACCAGGGTTACCTTCCGGAGGAGGACGTCTCCTTCCGCGCGCTGGTCGCCGATTACGAGAAGGCGAGCGGCGACAAGATCGACTATAGCCTGATCCCGAACGCGCCGTTGCGCCAGAAGGAGATCTCGGCGATCCAGAGCGGCGGCGTCCCCGATGTGATGGAGGTCGCCGATATTCGGTTTACTCCGCTGAACGCCTGGGACGACCACCTGATCGACCTCGGCGATATCATCGAGCCCGGGAAATCAAGCTATAGCCCGACCGCGCTCAGCTGCTGCTATCATTACAACAACACGACCAAGAAACGTGCCTATTACATGGCGCCGATGAAACTAGGCTCGTGGCCGTTCCATTTCTGGCGCTCGCTGGTCGAGAAGGCAGGCTACAAGATCTCCGACATCCCAAATACCTGGGATGCCTTTCTCGACTTCTTTATGCCCGTGCAGGACAAATTGCGCGCCCAAGGGATGCGCAACGTCTATGCCTATGGCTATCAGCTGGCCGGCAACGGCGGCGACCCGATCGTGACGTTCAACCAGTTCATGATCGCCTATGGCGGCAAGGACTTCATCACCCCGGACGGCAAGCTGCACACCGACGACCCCAGGGTCCGCGAGGCAGCGGTCAAAGGGCTCGTCAAGCTGACGACCCCCTACAAGGAGGGCTATGTGCCGCCCGGTGTCGTCAGCTGGAACGACGCCGACGACAACAATGCCTTCCATTCCAAGCTGATGGTGATGGACTTCGACGGCTCGATCTCGACCGAGCTGGCGCTCTACAACAACAAGGAGGAATACGACGCCACCGCGACCCACGGGCTGCCGCTTGGCAATAACGGCGAGCAGGTGCATGCCCAGGTAGTGGGCTTTGGCCCGACGATCCCGAAGGGAGCGAAAAACGTCGCGGCGGCCAAAGAGTTCATCAAATACATGCTCGAGCCGAAGGTGCTGAACCAGTACCTGAAGGGCGGGCTCGGCCGTTTTGCAATCCCGATGCCCGAGATGGCCAAGAGCGACCCGTTCTGGCTCAAGGAGGACCCGCATCGCACCGTCCATACCGAGCAGACGCTGTTCGGCCCGACCTTGCCGATCTACGAGGCCTACAACCCGGCAATCGCCGAGGTCGATGCCGAGCATGTGTTTAGCGTTGCCGAATTCGACGTGTTGAAAAACGGAATGGCCCCGGAAGCGGCGATCGACAAGGCCTTCAAGCGGGCGGAGGAGATCTTCGCAAAATACCAAATCGCTTAGCGCAGAGCGGCCGCGACCAATTCCGCTTGGTCCTGCGGGGCCTCTGGATGGTGCAAAGAGGGGAGGAAAACGGACATGACTAATCTGACACGGCGGTCGGTTATACACGGTTCCGCGGCCCTGGCCGCGACCAGCCTGGCGCGGCCCTATATCGCCAACGCGGCGGCAACGACCGCCGAGATGTGGTTTCCCCAGGGCTTTGCCAAGCAGGAGGACGAGGCGCTGTTGCGGCTGGTCGCCGATTACGAAAAGACGACCGGCAACAAGATCGATCTGAGCATCATCCCGTTCGCGCCGTTGCGCCAGAAGGAGGTCTCGGCGGTCACCAGCGGCGTCGTCCCCGATCTGATGGGGCTCGCCGACCTCGAATTTGCTCCCCTGAACGCCTGGGACGACAAGCTCGTCGAAGTCGGCGACGTCGTCGAACCGCTGAAGGCGGACTATGCTCCGCTGGCGATCGATTCCTGCTATTTGTACAGCAACGCGACGAAGCGGCGCGGCTAC
>Ga0306920_100003047_pt1 | contig 21248 bp, 19 predicted proteins | sample flu12Cox44000170_FD_204666 | JGI IMG/M metagenome (GOLD analysis project Ga0306920, IMG submission 204666) | Lab enrichment of tropical soil microbial communities from Luquillo Experimental Forest, Puerto Rico - flux4day.12C.oxic.44.000.170 (v2)... | ecosystem: Environmental > Terrestrial >... | reverse complement strand
AAAACACCGCAGGCGGGATCATGCAGCACCCCGTGCCGGGAGCGCCGTCCATGTGGCTGTCTTATGTCAACGTCGATGACATCAAGGCCTCGACGGCGAAGGCCAAATCACTGGGCGCAACGCTGATCCGTGATGTAACCGAGATTCCGAACGTCGGATGGTTCAGCATCTTCACCGATCCGACCGGTGCGATGCTGGCGTTGTTTCAGGCAAAAATGCAATAGGTCGCTACGAAAAGCCCGCCCAGGCCAGTGAGCCTGGGCGAGGCGGTAGAAAGATGTCCTTCGTAACTACGGTCCAATCTTGACGCAGGCGCTGGTGTGGTTGTCGTATTCCAGTCGCAAATCTTAGAAGTGGCCGTTCCACATCTGATGATTTGCCAAGCCGCTGTCCCAATCGGCCGTGCTAAACATCCGTGCGCACAAGTCGCCGATTTCTTCGCCATTTGCGTTGTCGTACCACCCGTACGGGCCAGTTGACCCTAAGGGATCGGTAGTGGCCTCCGTCTCCTGGCTGGTGAGGTTAACATTCGCATCCGACGGAGTGTCGCCACTGGGATCATGCTGGCCCCGGCTAGCGGCCTAGCAATACGTAGGATTAACGTAAGGCATGTTGGCGTAGATGGTCGGGTTGCTGGGGCTGCCGAGGTTCTCGTGATACGTACTGGGCGTAGGCGCACGATGTTGACCCCATTCTTCGTGGAGTAATACCGGGTGCTGTTGTTGGCGATTCCGTGATACGGATAGTCGGCGAGCATCTGCTTGGCGACGGATTCGTACTTGGCCGCCGGGCTGGTAGAGTGGCCATTCTGTAGTTTGGCTGGCACCCAGAAAATGGCGTAAGGTTAACACCGGCCATGATTGTGCCGCCATGGTAACCAAGCACGCCGGCCGAGAGCCGGGCCCTGCTGGGCCTTAATCTGTTCACTCAGAGCAGGTGTGTGATAAATGTGGACGGAGCCGGTCTCGCCGGTCACCACGTAAGGAGAATTAACGACGTCCTGCGCTGTTACTACCCAAGGCATCAGACAGGCAAACAAGGCGGCGGCGAGTTGAACGACCGTACACCATTCACTATGCCGCTACCAAAAAAATTGTCTGAAACTTAAATTTGATCTGAAGCGGATGAAAGAATTACCGAGGCATGAATAACTGGCCTGATTCTTTCGTGCGCTGCCACTGGTCGGCTAGGCTGGCGCAACTCCAGGTCACCATTGCACCAGGTAGCCAATACAGGAATGGTTGCTGCAGTAAGTCCTCAGCAGCTGGATGGTACGAATCCGCCTAACCGCCAGTCAGTGAAAACGACGCCGACTATGCAGGCAACACAATGCCATCGAGATTGCGCTCGAGCATCGGATCGTGCAGCCGCCCAACGACCTTGCCGGCCATGAAGTTATGGAAGGCGGTTTGGAACTGCTCCATTTCGGCCTGGGTGCCCACCGTGATGCGCACCCAGTCTGACATGGAGGGCCAGGGGCGCCCGATGAAGACGTTCTGCTGCGCCATGGCGGCAATGACGTCGCGTGCGGGCTTATGCGCATTCAGCATGAAGCAGTTCGAAACCGACGGCGAGTACTCGTACCCGTTGCGATCCAGCCAGGCGAACGTAGACTGACGTACCACCGTATTGATCGACTTGCGCTCCTCGACCAGGTTCGCCTGGTTTAGGCTGGCAGTTGCTGCTGCACATGCCGTGATAGGCATGGGATTCGATCCACCGTAAGCCGTAATTTTGCCAAGCAAGTCGGGACGCGCGACGGCGAACCCACACCGCAGCCCAGCCATGCCATAAAGCTTCGAGAAGGTGCGCATCACAACAATGTCTTTGTCGGCTTTGACGAGATCGATCGCAGACGGTGCGTCGCAGAAGTGAATGTAGGCTTCATCAACGACCACAATCGAATCCTTCGGCTTGTGCTCTAGCAGGTATTCAATATCGTCGTGGCTGGTAAGGGTGCCGGTGGGATTGTTAGGCGAGCAAACATAAAACAATCCGGCATCCGGCGCGACGGAAAGCATCGCCTTAACGTCGTGCGACCACGTCTTGGTCAGCGGCACGCCGACCACGCGCGCGCCGACAACCTTCGCCACGTTCGCGACTGCGTCGTAACCCGGCTCGGCGGCAACATAACTCAACTTAGGTGAGGTGAACGCACCGACAACGTAGGCGAGGCCAGGACTGGAACCCGGCATAGGTAGCACATAGTCCTTCTTCAACCCCTGTTGTTCGGCGAAAGTCTTAACCAGTTTTTCGGTCAGATGGAACTGGTAGCGTCCACCGTCGGGTAATACCGCCAAAACAGCATCGCGTGCAGCGGTCGACGGTCCTAGCGGATTTTCATTTGAGTTGATCCGAATAGCGTTTTTGGGATACTCGTTCCGTTCGATCGCGACTTGCGCGAGCATCGGCTCGGTGAGGATGTGGCACGCCAGCGCGGCGGAGGAAACTTGCAGGAACGATCGGCGAGAGAACGGCGCAAGCATATTGCTCTCGGTCATGACGCACCTCAGCAAGAGGTATCTTACCTTAACGGGTTTACCAGGTTGAGCGGCATTCGCTTGTTCAAGCCGTTTGGGCCGGCTTCCTCGCTCGCACGTATCGGTTCGCTAACGCCCGGCTCGCTGAATAGGGAAACGCGATCAATACTGGACCAACCACCAGCGCGGGGCCGGGATAAATAGCGTGGAGGATCAGCCACTGCGAAATGGCATCCAACAAAATCGCCATCGCCACCAGGGTTGCCACCTGGGCAAAGCCCTCTCTCAGCAGTTCCCGTCGGCGCTTCCCGTCAGACAGCAAGCTGAAAATATAGGGAAGCCTTCCAGCGCGACCGTCGGCGACGCCCGCTCGAATACCGAGAAAAATGGCAACGGCAGGTTGTAGCACAAACCGGAACCTGCCAGGCCCGTTCAACCGCTTCGGCAGGTCGATCAAAAACTGCTTCGAGAACATGTAGAAACCGCCGTGCTCATATGCATATCGCAGCGACGACGGTACCGACGCCAATAGGACGATGATGACCAGCACGAAAACAACTCCTCTTATTGCCTGCTGACGGTTCATGCGCTTGCCACTTTGCTCGAAGCGAATATCTAGGCCTCGCCCTAGCGATCGTCCCTTATTTCGGCATAAAGGCGATAAAGCCGGCGACCGCGCCGCCGAGAACCAGCAGCGCAGGATTGACCTTGCGCCACATCATCGTAAGCAGCACAGCCAGCGCAATTCCACCGGTCGTCCAGCCCGTCACCGCGGTCTTGGCCATGCTCAAGGTACCGGCCAACAACAAGCCCACGGACACAGGAGCCAGACCTTGTTGGATCGACAAACGCCAGGGCCACTTTTCGAGCTTCTTCCAGCCACGCCCCACAATCAGCGCAAGCAGCCCGGTAGGGCCAAAGAACGCCAGGACCACGACGAGCCCACCCAGAATACCCAGGACCATGCTTCCGGAAGCCTTCCATACCGCCCAATCGCCGATCGAAACAATCATCATCATGTTGGGACCGGGTGCAAGCTGACCGACGCTATACATGTGGACGAGTTGCTGCGAAGTCATCCACTGATGGACGGTGACGCTGAGGTGCTCCATCTCGGGGAACGCAGCCATGCCGCCGCCTACCGTCAGGATCGAAAGATAAGCAAACACACGAATGAGGATCGGTAGCTGGTTCATTGGCTCACGCTCTCTTTCTCGCTCTTGCGCGGGTAGTGGAAAAGAACAGCTGCTAAACCGACGAAAAGCAGCGTCCTCGGAACTCCCAGGTGCAGGCGGTTCACGGCGAGCACGGTAATCAGCACGAAGACGAGGTCGAATCGCTGCGATAGCGATTTCTTGCCAAGTTGGATGCAAGTCGCCAGCAGCAAGCCGGCAGCAGCAGCGGCTACACCCTTGAGCATATAAGTCACGTAGGGGTGATCGCCGTGAATGCGGTAGAACATGCCTACCGCCAGCATCAACACGCCACCCGGCAGGCAGACGCCAACGATCCCCGCCACGGCGCCCAGCCAGCCCTTTAACCGGTCGCCCAGCAGAATCGCCATGTTTGTGGCATTTAGCCCCGGCAAGCTTTGGCTGATGGATAGCAGCTCGACGAATTCCTTGTCGTCGACCCAGTGGTTCTTGGTGACCAAGCCCTCACGCAAGTAGGGCACCACGCCGCCGAAGCTGGTGCCTCCGATGATGAGAAACTGCAGAAATATGTCGAAGACCGTCGCCTTGGCGCGGGCAGCCGCGACCAGTTCTGCATCGTTCGATGGAGTTGGAACAGTTATGTCACTCATGGCTTTGGGGTGGATTTCCTTTCAGGCGATAAACCATCGCCGTTTTCGTTACGCCGAGCGCAAGCCAGTCCTTCACTTCCTGTTGCAGGCTAATGTAGAACTGCGTGGCGAGTATCTTTTGTTTGTCAGCGACATCTTCTCTGCGCGGGAATTGCAGCTGGAAGGCGAACTCCCCGACGAGGTGGTTGTGTTCGCCTCGGGTGCGCCACAAACTGATGTCGCACTTCCTTGCTACACCTTTGCCGAAGTCCAACTCGCCGAGCGGAAGCAGCACTTCTTCCACAATTCCTTCGTTTACCAGCGTGATGTGCTCATCGGGTGATCTGGCGATCGCCTTGAGTCCGGGAAACACTCTTACCAGGGTCGCCATCGAGGTTTGGTCGGCCTCGTGCATCTGGCTCAGACCGAACTGGCAATTGTGGGAGTAAAGGGTGCGATAGCCGCCAACCCGGTCCTTCAAAGGCAGGGCTTCGGCCTTGAACTTGATGCGGTACTTTCCGGCGATGTTCGGCCGCACATCGAAAGCTGCCGCCGTCACCTCATCAGTATGTCTGAACTTGAACACGATCTCGGGATCGCCGGCCGGAAACCCATCGACGTAGGAAATACGCCGCCGCAGGATGAACGCATGGTTGTAAAGACGAAAGTCGGAAGTGTCGCCAAACGTGATCTCGCGAACCTGCGGACGCCTGCTGGTCTCTGGATCGGAGATAAAGCCGACTCCAGTTCTCTTTGCGACTTTTTGCACCAGCTTGCCGAAGTCGCGGAAAGCATCGACCGATATAAACCGGTCAGGCTTGAGGATGAGCTTTGCTTCGAGATAAGTGATATTGTCGAGCGGCTTCCCGTCGGCATAGGTTGCTTCACCCGTCAAGAGTTCCGGCACCGGTAGATGAATGTTAGCCTTCACCGTAACCGTGGCTAGGGACTTTTCTTTCCTATTGTGCTTGCCTCCGTGCTTCTTTCCTTTCTTGTCGCTCGCCACCAACGCCTCCAATAGCATCAGACAGCCGTTTAATGACGGCAGGGTTGAACGTTAAGACCACGCGAATGAGGAGATTCTACTCCGCACTGCGAATTGTCAAACTGGTAGTTTTGCGAGGAGGACAGTCAATATTTCACAATGGCCGGTATGGTTTGCGAAAAACTCGCTTTGCCGGCGGTTTCGCGTCAAGGCATGACTTCCCCCGCTCGAGCGGGCTGAAAGACTCGTTTCTGCATGTTTTGTATCAGAGGCGAAAACGACGTTTTCCTCAGCCGAAATGTGATTCGCCAACCTAGTTACCCATCGGTTAACAGGAGTGCACTGTGTTGATTCACTATGCCTCCCAGGCCGGCGGTGAAGGCACTGCCGGCTCGCTGTAGCCGGCCAGGCGCAAACGTGTGGTCTCGCGACTCCCCATGGGCCGGAACGTGATCGGTCCAAGCTGCGAGCCCCAACCGAGGCAAGTTAGCGAACACACATTCGTATTGGCCTGGGTTGACCAAAAAGGTCTCGGGCCAAATCCCGAGGCTACCATTGGCGCCAACCCGCTGATTGAAATCCTTCAGGCTTCGAAGTGCGGATCAGAAGGATTGCGGGCAAAATTCTCCAGGTCTTCGAAACTCCGCCAATACTGCACATTCATTACTTCCCGCCACCGTACCCAGTTTGCCAGGCCAAGCAGACCCTTAGCGGGATTCTCCTGAGCGCCACTTGCATCGCGGGCATGGCGGCCGCGACAGGCATCCATTTGTGCAGGGCCCACAGTTGGTTGATACGCATTCCAATCAGGAAAACGACATATGGTCTATCGATGCGAGCGGTCTAACGTCCGGGAAAGACCTGAGCCATAGACACAAAGATGACAAGGAGGGACCCGTTTGCGCCAGAATCAGGGATCTTGCGATTTGACCGCAGCAGGTGCCATGATGACGCAAATTGGGGTCTTGGCATTCGGCCCAGCACCAACGAAGTGTATGTGCCATCAAGGACAGCGACGAGAAAGCCGGGGAATGCGGTCTTTCTTTGCCTTGCTGTTCGTAATCGTCACTGTGGACGGGATGCAGGGTCAGTGTCCGGTTGCCAATTCGGAGGAGGATTTGCCGCCTCCGCTGCCGACCGTAGCTTCGTCGACCAGGCAAGGTGAGCCGCGCCTACCCGAATCGGGCTTTCTTTCGAATACCTTCTACGCCAGCGCGTACTTCGGTTTCGTGATGGATTTACCGATCCCGGTCGACGGGCACCGCATCATGATGCCGCTTATGCCCCAAGGACAGCATGCCCTGTTGGCCCTGGGCTTTCAGGAAGGACATCGTACTGGCACCCTGGTAGTCACGGCATCGGAGCCCAACAACTTTTTCCCGGAAATGAGCGATGAAGAGCGCAAGGCAGAGTTTCAAGCGTGGGCGAAGAGTCAGGCGCCGACACGGCATCCAATTCTCCCCCCTGACTGGCTTACTCGAACCGGCAAGTTCTACCACATCGCCAAACATAAGGGCGATATGACCACAGTGCAGTATTGGACATTCATCAAGAACTATCTGATTCGCGTGAAGGTAGCATCCAATGACGCCTCGTTCCTTCACAAGAGCAAAGAGGCGGTGAATGGCATCAAGTTCTACTGCGCACAGGAAGACGGAACCCTGATCAACGAAGCGGGCAAGGTCGTGCCGACGCCCGGTGAAGGCTATCAGGGACCGACCATTCCAACATCAATAGTTGATACGGCACTGTCCGACAAGCCTGCGTTGGAGCAGATCGTCCGTGGTGACATCGCACCCGGCACCTACCACAATGACGAAATAGGGATGACTTATACCTATCCCGTAACGTGGGACGCTTCGAAGGGTGAGCCCGATCCCCCCGCCAAAGACGATGCTGCTCAGCGCAGGCGTGATGTCCTGGATGCTTGCTCGCTTACGCTGCTAAGGCTCACGCCTCCTCCCGCCGAAAGCACCAACGCGGGCGGCCGTGTGATCACCCTGCGCGCAATTGACCAGACATGCCTCGGCCTTCCTGCTCCGGCTTCCGTAACGGATCATTTTGGCGCGGAGGAACTCGGCGCATATTTGACAATGCTGGGAGCAACCGGCGAGTTGCGTTCGGCCAGTGTCGCCTCCCGGGAAGGCCACGTCTTCGCGGAGTACAGCGGCGTCCTGGGCGGACATGCAGAAAGCCAACCCCTGGGCCATCGGCAAAATGAAGCAGTCGCGGTTACGCGCCACCGCAAGCTCTTACTCGTTTGGTCGTGGGTCGCCTCCAACGCAGCTGGACTTCGAGCGATGCCCAAAACCAGCGTGAGCTTCGAAGACGCTCCGCCCATCGACCTGGTTCCGGCCGCAATGGTAACGAAACGGTAGGAGGTGTCTACTTTTTCTCGTTCGCCGATTTCGCTGAGGCCTTGCGCAGTTGCTTCATCTTGGCACGCTGAGCGATCCGCGCCCGCCGTATCCGATTTTCGCGCGATTTGTCTCCGTTGCGTAATGACATAAAGTGCTTCCTGGCGCCGGGCTTCAACCAGCGCCGTGAATCCCACGAGCATACTCTGTGCACGGCTCAGGTTGCGGCCCGATATCGCATCATCTACAACCGATGCCCATGAATCCTTTGCTGGTCGGCGTCCTGTGTGGAGTCGTGTTCGGTATAGCTGACGTCTTGATGACGGTATTGGGTGCCCATCCCGATGTCAGCCGGTCGATGTTGCTGCAGGCGTTCACCAGCCGGTTTGCAATCGGGATTCTCGGTGTGAACGTATCCTTGGGCATTGACCGCGTGCTCGCCGGCGCGCTGGCTGGGTTGCTGATCAGCTTGCCGGACGCCTTCTCCCTGCACTCCTATGTCGGGGTTCTCGGGACGGGCATCGTCTTCGGCGCAATCGCAGGATGGGCAGGAAACAGATGGACGCATCACCGTGACTGAACACTTTCATCGGGAGAAGCTCAGCTACAATCAGATCGCCGGACGGAGCGTCGAACGACTCGCCGCCCTGAGCGACGGCGTCTTCGCTGTAGCCATGACGCTGCTGGTACTCGACCTGCGCGCCCCCGCGGCCGAGCTGGTTCACAGCGAGCAGGATCTCTGGCGCGCGCTGGTTGCGCTTGCGCCTCGCCTCGTCATGTACCTCATGAGCTTCATGACGTTGGGGATTTTCTGGGTAGGCCAGCAGACCCAGCTCAATCACCTCGAGCGTTCCAGTCGTAGCCTCACCTGGATCCACCTCGCGTTTCTGTTGGAAGTCACGATCGTACCCTTCTCGACGGCCCTACTCGCCGAGCACACGCAATACCGGATCGCTTTGCTGGTTTACTGGGTCAATATTCTGTTGCTGGGGTTGACTCTCTACTGGAGCTGGGTATGCGCTCTCGGCAGCAATCTCGTCAGGAATGACGTCCCCGTTCACCTTTCGCGGGCGATCAAGCGTCGCATTGTGATCGCTCAGTCTTTATATGCATTGAGCGCTCTGCTGTGTTTCTTCAATCCCTATTGGAGTATTGCGTTGTTCATTCTTGTACAACTGAACTACGTAATTGCGCCTCGATTCGGCAGGCAACGTGAAGAATAGATATCTGTACCACTTATCCCGCCGCTTCGCGCCCCGTCTCACCCGACTTTTCCAATTCTCCAGATGGGGTTATCCTGCCATAGCACCCGTAATCCCGTAATCGACACTGCACGGCTGAGCGGTTTCATGAGTGATGAGCCCGGCTTTGCAGGAAAAAGTGGAGAGAATTCACTCATGACACATTGGATTCATCTAGGACGCGTGCTCGCGTGCCTGCTCATTCTTATGACTGCGACTGTTCACTTGGCTGCGCAGGCACCGTACGGCCTGCACGTGTGGGACACCCCAGTGGACCCGTCGGTATTCGAGAAACGCATCAACGAACAGCTGGATTTGGCGCAGAAGTTGGTTAGCCAACTACTGTCTATTTCGGGGCCGCGCACTGTCGAGAACACCCTGGGTCCTTACGACGACGCAGTGCAGCACCTCGATACGGCGGGATACCAGTCAGGCCTGATGCAAATCGTCAATGCCGATGCCGCAATCCGCGACCGAGCCCAGGCTATGGCTCAGAAGGTAAGCGCAGTAGCAACCGCCCTTGCTCTCAACCAGGACCTCTACCATGCGTTGGCGGCACTCGACGTCTCTAAAGCTGATTCGGCGACGAAATACTACGTTCAACGCACGCTTCTGGAATTCCGCCTCGCGGGTGTCGACAAGGACGAAGCCACACGCGGACGGGTTAAGACCCTGAATGACGAGATCACGAAATATTCAACGCAGTTCCAGCGCAACCTCCAGGAATCGCAACTTAAGGTCGTCGTCAAAGATACAAAAGAACTCGATGGCCTGCCTGAAGACTTCATCAAGGCGCACAAACCCGCAGCCGATGGGACGATCACGCTGACCAGTGATTCGCCGGATGTCACCCCGGTGCTGAAGTTTTCCAAGAGTGCTGACCTACGCAAGCGGATTTACATCGCTTATAACAATCGCGCTTATCCGCAAAATATTGCTGTCCTCGCCGACCTGTTGAAGAAACGTGAGGAATTGGCCAACGTGCTCGGCTACAAGCACTGGTCCGATATGAACGCCGCCGACAAGATGGCCGAAAACTCCCAAAATATCTCGAAGTTTATCGGCGAGATCGATACGGCTTCGAAACCAGCGGCCGATCGAGAATACAAGATGCTGCTTGCTTTAGCGCAGAAGCAGGATCCGTCGCTCGAGGAAATTGGGCTCGAGGACCGCAGCTACTACTTCGAACAGCTACGCCGCAGCGAATTCGACTTCAACTCACAGTCCGCGCGGCCGTATTTTCCCTATGCTCGCGTGCAAGCCGGAATTCTTGACGTCGCCTCCAAGCTGTTCCACGTAACCTTCAAGCCGGTGCCGAATGCGGTGGTTTGGGATCCCTCGGTCAGCACTTTCGACGTCTATGATGGCAACCACCAATTAGGCCGCATATACCTCGACATGCATCCCCGGCCGGGCAAGGACCAGTGGTTCAGCTCCAATCCAATACTCGATGGCAAACCAGGCAAGCAACTGCCCGAAGCTGTGCTGGTCTGCAACTTCTCCGGCGGAAAGCCAGGCGAGCCCGGCCTTATGGAGTACAGCGAAGTCACTACCTTCTTCCACGAGTTTGGACACTTGATGCACTGGATCTTCCAGGGACAACAGGAGTGGGCTGGTTACGGCGGCAACCTGGAAAGCGACTTCGTGGAAGCTCCATCACAGATGCTCGAGGAGTGGATGCACGATCCCAAAGTGCTGGCGACCTTCGCGCGCAACTACGAGACCAATGAGCCGATCCCGGCCGAACTGGTGGCGCGTGCGAATCGTGCCGACGCTTTCGGTCGCGGACTCTGGGCGCGCGGCCAACTGGTCTACACGAGTGTGTCGTTCGACTTGCACCAGATGCCGCCACAAGAGGCTAAGTTGGAGCAGGCATTCCCGGTAAACATCAAGAAGTTCTTGCCGTTCAAGCCGGTCGAGGGCGACAATCAGATCGCCTCTTTTACTCACCTGACCGGTTATTCCTCCGCCTACTACACCTACCTTTGGGACAAAGTGATTGCCGAGGACTTCTTCAGCCAGTTCAATCGCAACGATCTTCTGGCGTCGGAAGTATCCCTCCGCTACCGCTCGACAGTTTTAGAAAAGACCGGGTCGATGCCGGCTAATGATCTCGTGAGAAGCTTCCTCGGACGTCCGCAGGCGCTCGACGCCTTCAAGGGCTGGATGAATCAGGAATTTCAAGGTATGCCCACTAACGGAACGCCATCAGGAAAATAGGCAAAAAGCAGGCCGGAGCGTGCCACTCCGGCCTGGCGCGAATTGCCCAGGAGACATGATGCCGGGGATCCTCGCTTTCCTATCTGCGAAGACCCCTACTCAGAGCGGCTTATGCTGAGAGCGTTCCCCTACGCCAGCAATAGCCAATCGAGCTCACGAATCTGGTTCCCAGCAGAGTCCGGGCTTCTCGCTCTAAATTGATCGACTACTCGAATCTATTTCGCCAAAGAAATAGTGTTGTCATGGCGCTGTAGAAGAGTTGTCAACAAGTTGTCATAGGGGTTGGCACTGATTGAAAATAGGTCATTTCATGTCACAAATTTGTTAACTCTCCGTTGACCGCCACCATCAACTGATATAGCTCTTGAATATAGAACTTCTGTTCTCACGGAAATAGGAACCCATGGATAAGGTGCTTGCCATCGAGGACGATCCTTCCGTACAGCGTGCGTTGCGCCGTACGTTCGAAACAGCGGGGTTTGACATCACCATTGCGTCCGATGGCTCGTCCGCCATGGACGTTTTCCGTAATACGGTGCCGCGGGTCGTGATACTCGACCTCCGCTTGCCAGGACGGTCGGGGCAGGACCTGTGCCGCGAAATCAAACGCCAGGCGGCCAGTGTGCCGATACTCGTTCTCAGTGCTGCCAGCGACGTCGTGGACAAAGTTCTCCTGCTGGAGCTTGGCGCCGACGACTACGTAACCAAGCCATTCAGTCCGCGCGAACTGCTGGCGCGGGTACGTGCCGCCATCCGGCGCCTGAACCAGAGCCCGGAAAAACGGGAATTGTTTACCTTTGACGACGTGGAAGTGAACTTTTCTAAGATGGAACTGTCAAAGGCGGGCAAGCCCGTGCCACTTACCCCACAGGAATTCAAGATGCTGCGCTTCTTCCTGAACAACGAGGAGCGCGTCGTCTCGCGTGCCGAACTGCTGAACGAAGTGTGGGGTTACAACAGCTATCCGACGACGCGCACCGTTGACACGCATATCCTGCGCCTGCGGCAAAAGCTCGAAACCGATCCCTGCGAGCCCGTGCACTTTCGCACCGTCCACGGTACGGGATACAAGTTCGTGCGATAGTTTAGATCACAAGGCGAGGAGACCCCATCCGCCTACGTACCAAATTTCTGATTGCGATGCTCTTGACCTCCGCCGGTCTTACGGCGGTGTCGCTGCTTATCGTTCAGCGCAGCGTCGAGAATCAGGTGCGGCGTAACCTGCGTCTCGATCTCGCCAATTCGGTTGAGACATTTCGTAATTTCCAGAAGGAGCGTGAAGAATCGCTGGCGCGTTCTGCGCAACTCGTGGCGGACTTGCCGGTGCTCAAGGCGCTGATGACCACGCCACATGTTCCGACGATTCAGGATGGCTCGACGGAATTCTTTCGGCTTTCTGGCGGGGATTTGTTCGCTTTAGTAGACCGGCGCAGCCAAATCGTTGGTTTTCACACCCGCGCCGCCGGCGTAACGCTGGAGCAGGCGCAGGTGGTGCGGGAGCACAGGCCGGATGTGGATTCCGCCAAACAGTGGTGGTGGTTTGGCGGGGGGCATTTGTATGAGGTCTTTCTTGCGCCAATTTACTTTGGTCCGGAATCGAGCAACTCGGTGCTGGGCACCGTAGCCATCGGATACGAAATCAATCAAAACGTTGCCCACGAACTGGCGCGCGTAGCGTCCGGCCAGGTCGCGGTTGTCGGTGCGGGCTCCGAAGTCGTCAGTACGGTCGAGTCATCAGAAGTACAGAAATTGGAGCAAGCGTTGGCCGCACACAATTCCGACGAACCAGTAGAGGTGAAACTAGGCAACGAGAGCTTTGTGGTGGCTTCGCTGGCCCTCAATCGCGGTGAGCCGCCGATCACGATCTACGTGATGAAATCCTACGACCAGGCAGCACAATTCCTAAGTCACTTGCGGCAACTACTGCTGTTTGTCGGTTTGGGCGCGGTCCTACTCGGGAGCTTGCTGGTCTACCTTCTGGCCAGCACCTTCACTCGCCCGCTGGAACGTCTCGTCCAAGGCGTGCGAGCGCTGGGAAAAGGAGACTATGCATTTCCTCTTGACGTTCGGCAGGACGGCGAAGTCGGCGAAGTCACGAAGGCTTTCGTTGGTATGCGGGAAAACCTTCATCAGGCGCAGCAACGGTTGTTGCACTCCGAGCGTCTCGCCACCATCGGAACCATGGCCAGCTCCATTTCCCACGATTTGCGTCATCCCCTGACGGCTGTCCTAGCGAACGCGGAATTCCTTGCTGAGCCGGGGCTGCCGCCTAAGCAGCGCGAGGAGCTGTATCTTGAAATTCGCGTCGCTGTCCATCGCCTCACCGACCTGATCGACTCTCTTCTGGAGCTCTCGCGCCCAGCCGAGGCACTGAGCTTGACGGAGACTGCCGTCGAACATTCTGCAAGTCGCGCCATCGAGTTAATTCGTGCCCATCCCGAGTTCCAAAAGGTGAGCGTGGGAATTACATCGAGCGGTGTGCATTTCGCAATGTGCGATGCCCGCAAGATGGAGCGCGTGTTTTACAACCTTCTGCTGAACTCCTGTCAGTCGGTGCAGGCTCGGGGAGGTCACGTCTCGGTGACGGTAGAAAACAGCAATAGCCAAATCGACATCAGGATCGTCGACGATGGACCGGGCCTCGATGCCTCGATTCGCGACAAAGTCTTTCATCCCTTCGTCAGCTATGGAAAAGAGAATGGCACCGGTCTGGGGCTGACGATTGCCCAGAAGATCGTGCAGGACCACTCTGGCCAATTACAGGTGGAAGAATCGGCGCCGGGTCGCACCGTTATGCGGATCACTCTACCCAGCGCGACCTCTGTCAGCGCGATCTCCGTCTCGGCGGCCCAGGACCCCTAACTTCTCTCCCCAGAGGTGGAGCATGAAATTCTGTCGAAGATCGCGACTTCCGGGTGTGACGCAAGTCGGCGCTATTGCGCTATTGCTGGTTGCGGGCGCCGCAGCTCAGGATCGAAAGCCGGCTGCCGCAGCCGACGACAACGTGGCGGCATCGCTCACTGGACTGCAGTCGCAGGTCTATGAACTTAAGGAAATGGTGCAGCAACTCAAGCAGGAAACGACTGCCAGCCGCGCCGAAATCATTCGCCTGCGGCAGGAACTGGAGTCCGAGCGCGCCGCGCAGTCCTTCGGCACCGCATCCGGAAGCGAGCAGGCGGTGCCGATTGATGTCCGCGTCGGCCATCTCGAGGAAGACCAACAAGTGATGAACGGCAAGCTCGACACGCAATATCAAACAAAGGTGGAGAGCGGCTCCAAGTATCGCGTGCGGTTCTCTGGTATTGCGTTGTTTAACCTCTTTAGCACACAGGGTACTGTAGACAACATCGATGTCCCCCAGCTGGCCTACGAGCAAAGCGGCTTATCGCCCTCCGGATCGTTCGGCGGCACACTGCGGCAATCAATTTTCGGCTTTGAAGTATTTGGTCCGCAAGTGATGGGCGCCAGGACAAGCGGCAGCATCAACTTCGATGCCGGCGGAGGCTTTCCCTGGGTATCGAACGGGGTGAGTATGGGGCTGGTGCGCCTGCGTACTGCCAGTATGCGCCTCGACTGGAAGAACACCGACGTAGTCATGGGGCAGGAACAGCTTTTCTTCCAGCCAAACATGCCAACTTCGTTCGCATCGCTGATCGTCCCGGCTTTGTCGTACTCGGGTAACTTGTGGGCCTGGACGCCACAGATTTACGTCGGCCACCGTATAGCGCTCACCGAGAAGTCGACCTTGAGCATTCAGGGCGGAATTCTGGATAACCTGACAGGCGAGCCGCCGGCTTTTGAATACACCTGGGAACGCATGCCCCAGGCGGGAGAAGGTTCACGCCAGCCAGCCTATGCGGCACGGATGGCCTATTCGCATCCATTCTTCGGTCGTGAGCTAACCATCGGTGCCGCCGGCTATTACGGCCGGGAAAACTGGGGCTTCGGCCGCAACGTCAATGGCTATGCCGCCCTCGCGGATTGGAATCTTCCGCTCAGCGGCAAGCTCGCCCTCAGCGGGTCGTTCTATCGCGGGCAGGCGATCGGCGGATTGGGAGCAGCGTTCGGGCAGAGCGTGCTCTTCAACGGCGCGTTCGACGATCCGAAAACCACAGTTATTCCGCTAAACACTGTCGGCGGCTGGGCACAATTGAAATATCGAGCGACTTCGAAAGTTGAGTTCAACGCAGCCTTCGGACAGGACAATCCGTTCGCCGCCGACCTGCGCATTTTCCCCAACCCTCAGAGTTATGGCGATCCCACAATTACTCGCAATCAGGGCGTATTTGGCAATGTGATTTATCGTCCGCGCTCTGATGTGTTGTTCTCGCTGGAATATCGGCACATTAAGACATTTTCGATTTACGACACAAACGCCAATGCCGGGCAGGTGAATCTGGGAATGGGAATTTTGTTCTGAGGAGTATCGTGAAGACAAGCCTGAACATTCCGCTGCTGTCCGGGTTCATGCTGGCGGTATTCGCAGCGATTTCATCCGCGCAAAGCGTGAACGTCACAGGGCGCGTCTCGACGTATGGCGGCGCCACTCCAGAAGGCCCGGTTTCCGCGGTGGTATGGCTCATTCCCTTGGGCGACCCGCCCGATTCGACGCCGATGCACGGCGTTTTGAGGCAGAAAAACAAGGCGTTCGAGCCTCACCTGCTGGTGGTCACTAAAGGATCGACAGTCGACTTCCCCAACCTCGATCCCTGGTTTCACAATGTCTTCTCGCTCTTTAACGGCAAGAAATTCGACCTCGGGCTGTACGAAGCCGGCACAACCCGCACCGTGCACTTCGACCGTGAAGGCGTGTCGTACATCTTCTGCAACATCCATCCTGAAATGAGTGCAGTGGTCGTGGTCGTCGCGAGCCCGTATTTCGCCGTCGCCGCCAAGAAGGGAGACTTCTCCATCTCAGGTGTTCCGCCTGGACGTTACAACCTGCACGTTTGGAGCGAGAATGCGCTGCCGGAAACGCTGGCGGCATTAACGCGCGAAGTTGAAGTCAACGAAAGCACGCACACGCTGGGGATTCTGCGCATTCGCGAAACTGAAGCTGCGGCAGCGCAACACAAGAACAAGTACGGGCAGGACTACGAGCCACCTTCGCCGAATAATCCGGTATACACGCAGCCGTGAGGTGTACAGGGTCAGAACCTGGTCGCTTCTACAATCGCCATGTCGTTGATGCGGGGATCCAGTTCAGCACGCCCACATGCCAGATTGTTGCCCTGCCCATCAAACTTGCAGCCATACAGTCCTGCCAGTGGCGCCTGGCATTGGTTCTGCGCCAACTCCACCACCCACCAACCCGCGCCCGGGGTCTTGCCCAGAATATTCCGCTTGCCGTAGACGCCGATCAGAACATTGCCCTCGATCAACTTCCCGTGCGCGCACCGAAGGTTCGTATGGGCGAATGCGTAAAAAATCTTGGATGACGCATCCCACATCATGTCGGCATTCACTGCCGTGCCGGCCCCGCTAAGATCGGCGTTCTCTGTCCAAAACAAATTTTTCGGATCGCCTGTATCGATGGAAGTGCTCCCTTTCCCGATCACGGCCTTCTTAGTCTGGCCACTCGCACCCGGCCCGGGTGTGGGCGAGCTGTACCGATTCTGAACCTCCTGTGAGACCTGGAAGTTTACCGGACCGGTCGCCCCCTGGCCCATGGCTACACAAGCCAGCGACAAAACGAGTAACGAGACGATCAGCGCAATTCGAAACATGACAGGTTTTTCATCCCCCAAAAAACAATATCACTTCGACTGGATTCCCATCTCACGCCCAAGCCGAATCTGATCGGTGCGAAAGTCCGAGAGTGCCTTTTCGAGGTTGGCGGCGGCGCTCATCAGCTTCTCGGGCACGGTTTTGCCCGGCTCCATGAGTTCGCCAACGTTTCCCCACTCCTTGGCAGCGTACTTGTAAGATCTCCGCACTCGTTTGGTCAGCGGTTTAAGTTCGCTCTCCTGAAACTTGCTGAACGATACCAGGAAACGCCGGTTGTAGTGATCGACGTCGTCGATCGTGTCGCGTAGCTCGAGCGACTTCGCATTGATGGTGGAGGTGTTATTGACCTCTGGCCCAAGCCGTTGCAGCTCGCGCGATTCCTGTAGTGCTCTATCGGTACTGTCGATGATGGAGTGAAAGTACCCAAGTTGATCGGGCCGGGCCTGCAGAGCAACGGCGCGGGTGAACGTTGTCAGTTCGGGATCCGTCGCACCGTTCGGCAGGGACTCTGACGAGCTATTCGGAGAATGGGGCTTGTGCGATTGTTGGCCCCAGCCAACAACTGGCAGCATGAATAACGCGACGGCAACAGCCGTACAGGTACAGCGCGTCACTTGGCTTACCCAGCTAGATCCCAATCAACAGAATGTTATCACCGAGGCTTCTCGGCGCACCGCCGGGAAGATCCCTGTTCAGTGTCTGAGTTCGCTGTGGTCGAATCCCATATCGTCAGGTGGTAGGAAAACAACAAGCCCGGAGCGCAACGTTGTGCCTTGGGGGCCGGTCTGGTTTTTGGGTCGTTTCGTTAGTGAGAAAAGTGCCGGAACGCCCAGAATAGCGTTGCCGAAAGCATGATCGAAATCGGCAGCGTCAATACCCACGCCATAATCAGGTTACGCACCGTCGCCCACTGGAGGCCCGATTTGTTGGCCCACATCGTGCCGGCTACGCCTGATGACAGCACGTGCGTGGTGCTGACCGGAAGGCCGAAATAATCGGCAGCGCCGATGGTCGCCATGGCAGTAATCTCAGCGGCTGCGCCCTGGCCATAGGTCAGGTGATCTTTCCCGATTTTTTCGCCGACGGTGATAACAATCCGCTTCCAACCGATCATCGTACCCAATCCGAGCGCCAGTGCTACTGCAACCTTTACCCACGTGGGAATGAACTTGGTTGCGTAGTCGACGTGCTTCTTGTAATTGACGAGTGTCTTCAAATCCGTGGCGGAAATCTCGACATGCGACTTTTGCATGAGCCGCAGTGCCTCGCTTACCAGGTACATGTCGTTGCGGAAGTTTCGCACCTGGTCCTGCGGAATGTCTTTCAACTCCTTGTAGTTTGCTACTTCCGTGCCGATATCGTTGATCATCGCGCGCAGCGCCAGCACTGTGTTGGGCGTAAATTCCTTGCTGCGCACATAGTTCGAGATGTCCTCACGCGGATCGCCGATCACTGCAGAAGGCGAGACGTAATTGTCCAGGGCTTTGGCAGCCTGCTGCGATACCGCGATGAAATCGGCCGACTGCGCTGCCGTAACGGCGTGATTCAGCGCGTAGGCTGTCGGAACGGTGCCGATCAAAATCAGCATGATCAGGCCCATACCCTTTTGTCCGTCATTGGAACCGTGAGCGAAGCTGACGCCCGTACACGTCAGAATCAGCAGCGCGCGAATCCAGAATGGGGGAGGGTTAGTTCCTTCCGGCGCAGTGTACAGCCGCTTGTCGGTGATGAATACTTTCGAAAGGCTCAGGAGTGCGGCCGCTACCGCAAAGCCGACAATGGGCGAGAACAACAGGGATTTGCCTACGTTCGCCGCCTGTGCCCAATCTACGCCGCTGGTCGCGGTCTTGGCTTGCATGAGCTGGTTAGCAATGCCCACGCCGATAATCGAGCCGATCAGTGTGTGAGAACTTGAAGAGGGCAGCCCGAAGTACCACGTGCCGAGATTCCAGATGATCGCCGCCGTCAGCAGCGCAAACACCATCGCGAATCCTGCGCCGCTGCCCACCTGCAGAATCAGTTCCACTGGTAGCAGCGAGATGATCCCGAAGGCCACCGCGCCAGTGGACAAGACCACGCCAACGAAGTTGCACATCCCCGACCAAGCCACCGCAATATGCGGATCGAGCGAGTGGGTATAAATTACCGTCGCCACCGCATTCGCCGTGTCGTGAAATCCATTCACGAACTCGAAGCCCAGCGCCACCAGCAGCGCTACCCCCAGCAAAATAAACGGGTAAATCGACGGCGAGTGTACGGCTGCAAGATCGGAAATCAGGTGTGAGGCGGCGTACACGACACCGATCGCCAGCACCACGAGGAAGATTGCGGTGCCGATCGCACCCGGCCCTTTAGAGAGCTTCTCGTGTACACCACGAGTTGCAGGAGCAGTGGCCGGCGCACCGGCAACCGGAAACGACTCTGTAGCCATGGTGAAACGATCCTTTTAAGCCCGCGTGTAATGAGTTGGCCGCCCAGGGACATTGAGCGTCCGTTTGCGAAGGGTACACTGCGAGGCCGAATCGCAGCATTAATGCGGCTTTAATGACGTGCGAATATCTGGTGAACAGCGGCCGGCTTCGAAATCGAGTGACTCAAGTGACGATGCGCTCTTTGGGTGGAATAAGCAGTTGCCTTTTGTCCTTTCAGCAACCATGCTGTCGTCATGAGCAAACAACATTACTTTGTCAAACTGATTCCTCCCCGGGCGACTTTTCCTATGGACATCACCGACGCGGAAAGAGCCGTGATGGCGGAACACAGCAACTATTTTCGGCTGCAGTTTGACGTCGGCAATGTGCTCATCTACGGGCCCGTAATGGCGAACGATGGGGCCTTCGGTATTGCAGTCCTGGAAGTGGCGGATGAGTCCCAAGCTCTGACAGTCATGAAGAATGATCCTTCCGTCCGCGTCGGCCTGAATCGCTTTGAACTGAGTCCGATGCGGGTCCCGGCTTCTCGCGCAAAGGGTGACTAAAACCCTCTGATGCCGCGTTTTTCTGCCTTCGCGCCGCTGGTCGACTTTGCGAAAGTCCGCTCCACCAATCAGTTGACCCTTCCCCGCCAGCGGCCTAACATAACCGCCAATGGCAACTGCGGCCGCCAGCATGATCGGACAGACCGTTTCCCACTACCGCATTGTCTCGAAACTCGGTGGCGGCGGAATGGGAGCGGTTTATGACGCGGAAGATACCCGTCTGGGCCGCCATGTTGCCCTGAAGTTCATCCCCCAGGAGCTGGTGAACGATCGCAAGTCGTTGGAGCGCTTCTTCTGGGAAGCGCGGGCCGCCTCGCAGCTCAACCACCCGGGCATCTGCATCATCCATGACATCGAGGATACCGACGGTCATCCCTTCATCGTCATGGAGCGGCTGGAAGGGGTCAGCCTCAAGGACCGCTTACTCGGCAAGCCTATCGAACTGGAGGAGATTCTCGATATCGGCATCCAGGTGTCGGACGCCCTTGCAGCATGCCACGCAAAGGGCATAATCCACCGTGACATCAAGCCCGCCAATATTTTTATTACCAACAGCGGGCAGGTGAAGATCCTGGACTTCGGCGTGGCCAAACTATCACCCGGCATGCGCGGCGAGTCCGGATTGGACGACCCGATGACCATGGCCGGCGACATCTTTGGTACAGCCGTGTACATGTCGCCGGAGCAGGCCCGCGGCGAGGAACTCGACGCTCGCACCGACATTTTTTCATTTGGTGTTGTGCTCTACCAGATGGCGACAGGGCAGAGGCCGTTCATTGGCAGCAACGCGGTGACAACGCTGGAAGCGGTGATGAACCGCAAGCCGGTCTCTCCGCTCAAGCTCAACCCCAATCTTCCTCCCGAGCTCGAAGGCATCATCGGCCGCGCCATGGAGAAAGAGCGCGGCAACCGCTATCCCGACGCGCTGGCACTGAAAGGCGATCTGCAATCGCTCAAGCGCGAAACCGAGCCCGGCATGACGACCACCGCGCGCATGCGGCCTGCATTGCCCTACCGGATCTCGACCACTACCTTCCAAACCACCAGCAAGAAGCAGGTCTACATCCTGATGGGCGTGATCGCGCTGCTGATCACCCTGCTGGTCCCGCTGGGTGCGTGGTTCTTCAAACTGCGCGCCGGCATGCACGCGCGAAACACCATCGCCGTGCTGCCTCTGCAAAACGTAAACGGTGATGTGAGCGTTGACTTCCTACGTTTCGCGCTTGCCGACGAAATCTCCAACGCTCTGATGGCTACGCGCACCTTGGATGTGCGCCCGTCGGCGATGACGGACAAGTACACTGCCGCCGACGTCGATGCGCGCCGGGTTGCCAGCGACGTCCGAGTCGCAACCGTCGTCACCGGGCACTTCCTGAAGCAGGGCGACAACCTGCTGGTAACGCTGGAAGCCATCGATGGTGCTAGCGACAAGCTGCTTTGGCAAACCAATCTGACTGCGCCCGCCGACGACCTTACCA
>Ga0306920_100003046_pt1 | contig 21250 bp, 24 predicted proteins | sample flu12Cox44000170_FD_204666 | JGI IMG/M metagenome (GOLD analysis project Ga0306920, IMG submission 204666) | Lab enrichment of tropical soil microbial communities from Luquillo Experimental Forest, Puerto Rico - flux4day.12C.oxic.44.000.170 (v2)... | ecosystem: Environmental > Terrestrial >... | reverse complement strand
AGAAGTTCAACGTCGAACATCTTATAAGAGCAACACTCCGAGGCAAATCCGGTGCGCTATGCGCTTTTGCGCCGGCGATGTGCGACGCCGACGCCGAACAAACCGGTAGCCAGAAGCGCAAGGGACCCCGGTTCCGGTGTGGTCGTCGTCGTGGGGGTCGCGACAAACCCAATCGTGTTGTCGTTGGCATCGGTGAAGAAGCCCACGAGCTGCCCGAGGTCGTTCACACCATTGATCGTGGTGCTGACCGAACCGGGGGGGTCGAAAATCGAGGGCACACCGTTAATGTCGACATAACCGTGTTGGAAACCGGTACCGGGATCAACTTCAAATCCGACGATCTGATCGCCGTTGTTGTCGATGCCGAGCGCCTGGGTATTCGTAGAACCGAACGGGTCGATCTGGGTGATCACCCCACCCTTGTCTTCAAAGCCGCTGAAAGTAGTCGATGTCGGCTGATAAAACCCAGCGACGATGCCGGCATTATTCACGCCTGTCGCTTGGCTGTTGAAGTTCGGGCCGAATTTGGAGACCAATAAGGCGTTGATATCGGTGTAATTGGTGGTGCCGGTAACGAGCCAAAATGCCCTCTGCAAAGTAGCACCTGCCGGGTCTGTAGACGAGTAACCGGCGATCTCGTTGCCGTTCAGGTTGATCCCTAACAGTTGGTTGAATGCCGTGCCCAGCCTGTCAACGGTCGCGAACGTGCCGCCGATGTTTGTGAAACCGTGGGTTAGTCCGGCGGTGTCGACATAAAAACCGGCCGTGTTGCCGGCGGCATCGATCCCGAATACCTGGGTGATAAAAGTGGCAGGAGGGGGCGTGGGATTCGGAAAGTTCTCCCGCGTGAACGTGTTCGGCAACGAAAGCTGGAAGCCGTTGAAATTCGTGGCGTTGCCGTAGCCTACGACGGGGTTGCCGGCGTCGTTGATACCGAGTACCTGGGTAAAAGTGGGGTTCGCCGGATCGATGATGTCGGTGACACTGTAGGTAACCGCATGCGCGGGCAGCGCGGCTGAAGCGAGCGCCGCAGCGGTAAAATGCGCCGAGGACGAACTTAAGGCATGGGGCCGATGCCAGGAGCCGACGTGAGGATGCTTTCGCAGGTTTCGAAATCATGATGTCGCCTCATTATTCGAAATTCGACCATTAACCTTTCCAACCTTTCCAATTCTTGTCTCTTCACGCAAGATTCCTGCCAAGTAGTCATAAAAAATTCACATGACCGATGCAAAATTGCCACGATATCGGCCAGTATTCAGTATTGAGTTTATAAACTTGAGGTAACCTTAGATTACCGTATCTAACTGATGATCAGATGGTTCCGACTATGGCAGACGCGCAAGCTTTTCCATCATGAGATCATAAAACCCGCTGGCATTGACCGTGTTCATCAGCCGCGCATTGGGCCTTCTGCCAGTGACACCCCACCAGTCGACGACGGTCATCCCCAGGGTCAGGGAACTCTGCGTCTCGATCGCGATATTGACCTCACGTCCGCCGAACAATGCCGGGCGCAACAGATAGGCTATGACGCACGGATCGTGCAGCGCCCTGCCGCGTGAGCCGAAACCGGTGCGGCGTTTTCTTTCGAAAGAAGCCAGCAGCGCGGCGACTGCCGAACCGCAACGGTTGCCTAGCGCGCGCAATGCGGTGAGCCGCCTCGGCGCCGTCAGCACCTGATGCGTGACGTCGAGCGGGATCATCGTGATCGGAATGCCGCTGTCGAGAACGATTGCAGCAGCGTGCGGGTCGACATGAATGTTGAACTCGGCAGCCGGTGTCACATTGCCGAGTTCGAAGCAGGCGCCGCCCATGACCACCAGCTCACCTATCCTTTCGGCGATCTCGGGCGCTTTGACGAGGGCCATGGCGAGATTGGTCAGCGGCCCCAATGTGCAAAGGATGATCGTGCCCGCCTCCGCGCCGCGCAATGTGTCGATCAAAAAGTCGACCCCATGTTGCGGTCGCAGCGCCATTGTCGGTTCAGGCAGCAGCAGACGGTCGCGGGCGGTCTCGCCGTGAATATGCTCCGCCGTCGCAAGCGGGCGCAGCAGCGGCCGCTCGCAGCCGGCATAAACGGGTATATCGGTACGCCCGGCAAGTTCGCAGACCCGTCGTGCATTGCGCTCGGTTTGAGCCAGCGGCAGATTGCCGGCAACGGCGACGATGCCGAGGACCTCTAATTCCTTCCGCGCCGCCAGAGCCAGCAGGATGGCGACCGCATCATCGATGCCGGGGTCAGTGTCGATGATGATCGAGCGCTGCATTTGGCGGCTCAGTTCGATGCGAACGGATTGAATGCTTCGACCCCGAGTGGATCAAAATGACGTTGGTTCAGTGTAACCACCACCAGTTCACGCGTCTTGGCGATGGCGGCGATCGCGACATCGGCGAAACCCGGATGGCGCCCGGCGGCTTGGGCGGCATCGCTTAGCGCGCCGGCCACCCGCGCCGCTGCGAGATCGAACGGCAGAACACGATCGGCATAATCGTCGAGGATGCGGTCGAACCATTCGCGCAAATGATCAGCCCGCCGACTAGAGCCAGCTCGACGCAGTTTGGCGATACCGGCCTCGATCTCGGCAGCACTGATTGTCGACAGATGCAGCGCTTCTGTCCGCACACGGATCCAAGTGACAACGTCGCTCGGCACAGGGCGCCTGCCGGACCCGACGGCGCTCAGAACATTCGTATCCAGAAGCCAGCCCCTCATAGCTCGGGCACGCGCATCGGTGTCGGATCGCGCTCGGTTTCGAGATCCTCGGGGATGCTCAGCAGCAGATCGGCAAAGCTCGGTCGTTTGCCGGCGTACAGCCGCCGCGCGTCTTCCACCGGCACCACGACTGCGACCGGCCGGCCGCGCTTGGTGATCGTCGTCGCCTCGCCACGCTCGGCCGCTTCGACGACCGCGGAAAGAGAGGTCTTGGCATCACGCAAACCGAGTGTTCTCACGCGGGCCTCCACGGTGACTACAAGTAGTCACTTGTAGAGCCGACCCGTGACCTCTGCAATTCTGGAAGTGCGCGGCGCAGATCTAATTTACCGCCGCAGCACCAGCAATTTCTTGATCTCGGCGATGGCCTTGCCCGGGTTCAGGTTCTTCGGGCAAGTGCGCGTGCAGTTCATGATCGTGTGGCAGCGATAGAGACGAAACGGGTCTTCGAGCTCGTCGAGCCGCTCGCCGGTGGTCTCGTCGCGGCTGTCGGCGATCCAGCGATAGGCTTGCAACAGCACCGCCGGCCCGAGGTAGCGCTCGCTGTTCCACCAATAGCTCGGGCAAGCCGTTGTGCAGCAGAAGCACAGGATACATTCCCATAGCCCGTCGAGCTTGGCGCGCTCCTCTTCCGACTGCAGCCGCTCACGGTCGGGCGCGGGCGGGCTCGCGGATCGCAGCCAAGGCCGGATCGACTGGTATTGGGCGATGATGTGGGTCTGGTCGCCGACGAGATCCTTGATGACCGGAAGGTGCGGCAGCGGGTAGATCCTCACCGCGCCTTCGATGTCGGAGATCGCCGTGGTGCAAGCCAGCGTGTTGACCCCGTCGATATTCATTGCGCATGAGCCGCACACGCCTTCGCGGCAGGAGCGACGAAAGGTCAGTGTCGTGTCGGTCTCGTTCTTGATTTTGATCAGCGCGTCCAGCACCATCGGGCCGCAATCGTTGAGATCGATCGCAAAGGTGTCGATGACCGGGTTCTTCCCGTCATCGGGATTCCAGCGGTAGATCTTGAACTCGCGCGCCCGGGTAGCCCCCGGTGGCCCGGCAACGGTCTTGCCGATGCCGATCTTCGAGTTCGCCCGCAGCGTGAATTGTGCCATCGAGAACCTCAGCGCCCGCCGAATACAATACCGGGGTCTAGGGGCCACGATGCCGGCCCTTGCAAGGTCTGGATTCCCGCCTTCGCGGGAAGGACTAACTGAGGCGGAAGCCCCGGCATGATGTCAGGTTCGGTCTCTAATAGACCCGCGCCTTGGGCGGGAAGGTCTGCACCTCGTTCGACAAGGTGAACAGATGGACCGGTCGGTAGCCAATCTCGACCCGACGCTCGCCGTCGAGCCATACGAGCGTGTGCTTGAGCCAATTCGCGTCGTCGCGCTGTGGATAATCCTCGCGCGCGTGAGCGCCGCGGCTCTCGGTACGGTTCTCCGCCGAGTGCAAGGCGACAACTGCCTGCTCCAACAGGTTCTCCAGCTCCAGCGCCTCGGCAAGGTCGCTGTTCCAGATCATCGAACGGTCCGAGATGCCGAGATCGGTGAAGCTATGGGCGACGACATCGATGCGGCTGACACCTTCCCTCAGCACCTCCGCGGTGCGGAAGACAGCGCAGTTGTTCTGCATCACGCGCTGCATGTCGAGACGGATTTCGGCGGTCTTGCGGGGACCCTTCGCGTTCCGCACCGTATCGAGGCGATCAATCGCTGCCTCGCCGGCGCCGTTCTGCAAGGGCGGATGGGGCGTGCCGGGCCGTATCAGCTCGGCAGCGCGCTGTGCCGCGGCGCGGCCGAATACGACGATGTCGAGCAGTGAGTTGCAGCCAAGCCGGTTGGCGCCATGCACCGAGACACAAGCGGCCTCGCCGACCGCCATCAGGCCCGGAACGACCGCGTCCGGATCTTGCTCGGTCGGCCGCAGCACCTCGCCGTGATGGTTCGTCGGGATGCCGCCCATGTTATAGTGTACAGTTGGCAAAACCGGGATCGGCTCGCGCGTGACGTCGACGTTGGCAAAGATCCGTGCCGTCTCGGAGATCCCCGGCAACCTTTGATGCAGCACCTCGGGCGCCAGATGCTCGAGGTGCAAGAGAATCTGGTCACTCCTCGGCCCGCAGCCCCGGCCGTCGCGGATCTCGATCGTCATCGCCCGGCTGACGACGTCGCGCGAGGCGAGGTCTTTGGCATGCGGCGCGTAGCGCTCCATGAAGCGCTCGCCCTCGCTGTTGGTCAGATAGCCGCCCTCGCCGCGCGCGCCCTCGGTGATCAGGCAGCCTGCCCCGTAAATGCCGGTCGGATGGAACTGGATGAATTCCATGTCCTGCAAGGCCAGTCCGGCGCGCAACACCATTGCATTGCCGTCGCCGGTGCAGGTGTGGGCCGAGGTGCATGAAAAATACGTCCGGCCGTATCCGCCGGTGGCGAGGACCACGACATGAGCGCGAAAGCGATGCAACGTGCCGTCTTCGAGGTTCCAGGCCATGACGCCCCGGCAGACACCCTCGTCGTCCATGATCAGATCGAGCGCAAAGTACTCGACAAAGAATTCCGCATGATGGCGTAGGCATTGCTGGTAGAGCGTGTGGATGATCGCGTGACCGGTTCGGTCAGCGGCGGCGCAGGCGCGCCGGGCCGGATCGCCTTCGCCATAGTCCCGCATATGGCCGCCAAACGGCCTCTGGTAGATCCGCCCGTCCTCGGTCCGTGAGAACGGCACGCCGAAATGCTCGAGCTCGATGACGGCGGGGATCGCGCTGCGGCACATATACTCGATCGCGTCCTGGTCGCCGAGCCAGTCCGAACCCTTGACCGTGTCGTACATGTGCCAGCGCCAGTCGTCCTCGCCCATATTGCCGAGTGCGGCGCTGACGCCACCTTGCGCCGCGACGGTATGGCTGCGAGTCGGGAACACCTTGGAAATGCAGGCCGTCTTGAGCCCTTCGGCGGTCGCGCCGAGAGTCGCACGCAGACCGGCTCCGCCCGCGCCGACGACGACGACGGCATAGCTATGATCCGTGATCGTATAGGCCCGCGGCATCACAGAACCGCGGTCAGCTCGACATTCCGACGGCCATGCTGAGCACAGCGAAAATGCCCGCGACGGCAAGAGCGAAGCACCCCAGACGGGCGACGATCACAAGACCGAGCTTCGTGAGTTCGGCGTGGACATAGTCCTCGATCACGACCTGCAGCCCGAGCGCGGCATGATAGAAGGTCGCGATCAGCAGCAGCACCAGCAGAATTGCCGGCAAGGGGCGGCCGACCCAGTCTCCCACGGTGTCGACATCGGCACCGACCAGCCGGATGATGGCAATCACGAACCACAGGCTGAGCGGCACCAGCGCCACGGCAGTGATACGCTGAAGCCACCAATGTTCTACCCCTTCCTTCGCCGAGCCCAGACCGACCGCACGGCCGAGCGGCGAACGCATCCGCGTTGCCGCCATTTCAGGAGACCCAGCTGTAAATCCCGACGATCCAGGCGATCAAAGTCAATACACTGGTCCCCCCGACGACCAGCCACCCGCCGAAATAAGTGGATTTGAGGTCGAGGCCATGGCCGGTGTCCCACACGAGATGCCGGATCCCGTTGCACAAATGGTAGAACAAGGAGAGCGTCCACCCGAAAAGCAGCAAAAGCCCGAGCCAGGAACCGAGAAAATTAGCGACACCGTCATAGGCGTCGGGCCCGGAAGCGGCGGCAACGAGCCACCACACCAGCAGGACCGCACCGGCACTCAACGCCACACCGGCAGCGCGGTGCAAGATCGACAAGACAGAGGTGAGCTGCCAGCGGTAGATCTGAAGGTGCGGCGAGAGCGGCCGGTCGGCGGATCTCATTTAGGGCAGTCCCGGCATTGGCATCCCAAGCAAACGGCGGCTGCATCCGCCGCCGCGCGTACCGCGGTGACTTAGACCGAGGGCCGGGGACTGTCAACGCAGGTGATCCGGTCGATCTCCTCCGCCAGCGCCAGCAGCCGGCGCGCATTCTCGACGTGAAGACCCTCAATCAGCTTGCCGTCAACCACCGCGACACCCTTGCCGGCGGCGCTTGCCTCGCCATGGGCGGCGATGACGCGTCGCGACCATTGGATTTCTTCCGGGCTCGGGGCGTAGGCAAGGTTGGCCGGCGCAATCTGCTTGGGGTGGATCAATGTCTTGCCGTCGAAACCCAGCTCGCGGCCTTGTCGGCAGGATAGGGCGAAGCCCTCCTCATCGGACAGATCGAGATGGACGCCGTCGAGGATCGCCAGCCTATAGGCGCGGGCGGCGAGCATGGCCAGGCCGAGCGAGGTGATCAGCGGCAGGCGATCTCGGGTAACAAGAGCGTGCAGCTCCTTGGTTAGGTCGGAGGTGCCGAGCACGAGCGCCTCAAGGCGGGGGCTCGCTGCAGCGATCTCGCGCGCCGCGAGAATGCCGAGCGGAGTTTCTATCATGCACCACACGGCTAGCCTTTCCGGTGCCCCAAGCGCGTCGAGCAGCGAGAGGGTCAGCTGCACCCGATCGGAGCTCTCGACCTTGGGCAGCAATACTGCGTCGATCGGCATCGTCGCCGCGGCAGCGAGATCGGCGTGGCCCCATGGTGTGTCGAGCGGATTGACGCGCAGCACCAGCTCGCGGGTACCGTAGCCGCCGGCTGCTAGCGCGGCCGAGACAATTGCACGAGCCCCCTCCTTGGCGTCAGCGGCTACCGCGTCTTCCAGATCGATGATCAGCCCATCGGCCGGCAGGATGCGCGCCTTTTCCAAAGCCCGCGGGTTCGAGCCTGGCATGTAGAGCAGGCTGCGGCGCGGGCGGAAGACAGCAGACATCGGCCTCCCTCCGTTCAACATCCTGTTATATCGCCGATAACGCTCATTGCGACCGAAATGCGCTAAAGTGGCCGCGTTGATGGATACGCGCATGGACGAGACGGGTCGGACGCCGGACGATGCGGAACACGCTTTTTGGTCGTGGCTCGGCTTTTGGGGCCAATTCCTGATCCTTGGGGTGCTCGCCGTGATCGGCGCCTTTGTCGCCAGCGCCGACGCGCGGCCCGGCGACTACCAGTGCGGCCTGCTGCTCAGCCTTGGGGCGATTGCGCTGGCTTTTCTGCGACTGAAGCACCGGCTCAACGGTGGGGCCTTGGGCTGGGGCAGTTTTCTGTTGGTCGATGACATGAAGCACCTCGCTTTGGTGATCCCGTTGTTCGCGATCATCGGGCTCTCCGGCCTGTTCATCGCCCATGCGTGGGACAGCGGCGCGATGCACGCCGCGGGGCTCGGCCTATTCGTCGTCAGCGGCGCGATCGTCTTCCTCAACATCAAACGCGTGTTCGATCGGATGAGTTCGGGCGGTTCCTGACATGCCGACCGTGCTTTCCGTCCAATCCTGGGTCGCTTGCGGCAATGTCGGCAACGCGGCAGCGCTGTTTCCGCTGCAGCGCCTCGGCTGCGAGACTTGGTCGCTCAACACCGTCGCCTTCTCAAACCATACGGGCCACGAAAAATGGCGCGGCGACACCGTCCCGGCGAGCCAGATCGCCGTCCTCTTCGAAGGGATCGCTGAACTGGGCGTACTGCCGCGGTGCGACGCTGTGCTGTCCGGCTATCTCGGTGAAGCGGAGACCGGCCCGGTGCTGCTCGATATCGTCGCCCGCGTCAAACAAGCAAATCCCCGCGCGCTGTTCTGCTGCGATCCGGTCATGGGAGATGCCGGGCTCGGCTACTATGTCCGGTCCGGCATCCCGGAATTCTTTCGCGACCACGCGCTGGCGTTGGCGGATGTCGTGACCCCAAACCGTTTCGAGCTCGAATGGCTGAGCGGTAGGCCGGTGCGCAGCCTGGCAGAGGCGGCCGATGCCGCTGCGGTGTTGCGGCAATGTGGGCCGGCCATCGTGCTGGCGACGAGCCTCGAAACCGATGCGGAGGATGTTGCCGCGATCGCGGCAGGACCGGACGGTGTGTGGGCGGTCGAGACACCGCGCCTGCCGATTGAAGCGACGGGTTGCGGCGATGCGGTGGCTGCGCTCTTTTTGGGCTGGCTGCTCAAGGGCAAGCCGGTGCCGGAAGCGCTCGCCGTTACTATTGCCGCGATCTACGGTGTGATCGAGGCGACCGTCGATTCCGGCGGCGGAGACTTGGCGCTGGTTGCGGCGCAAGACGAGCTGGTCTTGCCGAGCCGGCCGCTGTCAGTGCGGCGACTTTAACACGAGGAACAACGACATGGACACTCCGGCGAAGATCGCGGTGGTCACTGGCGCGGGGAGCGGCATCGGGCGGGCGAGTGCCCACGCGCTGCTGGAGGCGGGCTGGGCGGTGGTGCTGGCCGGGCGCCGGCGGGAGATGCTCGAAGAAACCGCCGAGCTTGCCCAAGCCCGCCCGCCGCGGACCTTGGTCGTCCCGACCGATATACGCGATCCAGCCGCGGTCGCCGCACTGTTCGATAGAGTCAAGGAGAGCTATGGCCGCATTGACTTGCTGTTCAACAATGCCGGGACCAGCACCCGCGGCATCCCGTTCGAAGACCTGACCTTCGAGCAATGGTCGGATGTGGTCGCAACCAACCTGACCGGCTCGTTCCTCTGCGCCCAGCATGCCTTCCGCACGATGAAGAGCCAAGAGCCGCAGGGCGGGCGCATCATCAACAACGGCTCGGTCTCGGCTCATGTGCCGCGCCGCAACTCCGCGCCCTACGCCTCGACCAAGCACGCACTGACCGGGCTGACCCGGTCATTGTCGCTCGACGGCCGCCAATACAACATCGCTTGCGGACAGATCGACATCGGCAACGCCGCGACGGCGCGCAACGAGGACACGGCGCGCGGCCGGTTGCAAGCAACCGGCCGCGTCCAAGCCGAGCCGCGCATTGATGTCCGCGATGTCGCCAACGGGGTCGTCTACATGGCCTCGCTGTCGCTCGAGGCGAATGTCCAGTTCATGACTGTGATGGCGACGAAGATGCCCTATATCGGGCGCGGCTGAGGCTCAGATCCCGTACTTGGTGCGCCAGGCGAGCCCGGCTACCGTGTCGCCGACCGGGTTGTATTCGCAGCCGATCCAGCCGGTATACCCGACCTCGTCGATGCGGCGGAAGACGTAATCCCAGGCGATTTCACCGGTGCCGGGCTCGTGGCGGCCCGGCACGTCGGCGAGCTGCATGTGGTCGATGACCGGAATTAGCGCCTCGAGGCGCCGGGTCACGTCGCCTTGGGCGGTCTGGCAATGGTAGATATCGAACTGCAGTCCGATCCGGTCATGCCCGATCGCTGCGACGATCGCCGCACCCTGCTCCTGGGTTCGCAGCAAATATCCGGGCGCATCACGCGGGTTGAGCGGCTCGATGACAAGCCTAACGCCGGCAGCCGAGGCCTTCTCAGCCGCCCAGGCGAGGTTGGCGGCGTAGAGCGCCGCGGCAGTATCGTGCGCGATCTCCTGCGGCGGGACCCCCGCCATCACGTGGATGAGCTTGCTGTCGAGCGCCACCGCATAATCGAGCGCTTGGGCGACCCCGTCGCGGAACGCGGCGACGCGCCCGGGTATGCACGCCATGCCGCGCTCGCCCGCCGCCCGGTTGCCGGCCGGGCTGTTGATCAGGACCTGTGCAAGGCCCGACACCTTCAATCGAGTGCGCAGTTCGGGCACCGGGTAATCGTAGGGTGAGGCGTATTCGACACCGGTAAAGCCGGCCCGGGCCGCGGCATCAAAGCGATCGAGAAATGGCACTTCGCAGAACAGAAACCCGAGATTTGCGCAAAAGCGCGGCATCGTGCTGCTCCTGGACAGGGATGACAGGCCACTATATCGGGCGCCATATATGCCGCAAACTGCGGCACGGAGTGAAAGGCCCCGCGTGCACAATCTCGTCATCTTCGATTGCGATGGTGTCTTGGTCGACAGCGAGGTCGTCTTCGCACGCGTGCTCGCCGAGTGCCTGATCGCGGCCGATTTTACGACGACGGTCGAGGAGGCCATTATCCTCGGCTTCGGGACGAACCGCGCCACACTCTCTGCCGCGGTCGCGACCCGGTTCGGACGCGCGTTGCCGGACACGTTTTTCGAGACGTTCGCCGCCCGCTCGGCTGCCGCCTTCGAGCTCGAGCTGTCGCCGATGGCGGGGGTGAAGGATCTCCTTGCCGCGCTGCCACTCCCGTGCTGCGTAGCTTCGAACGGCCATCTGGTTCGCGTCCGGCAACGCCTCGCGATGACCGGGCTCCTGCCGTTTTTCGATCCGCATGTGTTCAGCGCCATTCAGGTTGCTCATGGCAAGCCGGCGCCAGACCTGTTCCTATTCGCTGCCGAGCGTTTCGGTGCGGCACCGGAGGACTGCATCGTGGTGGAAGATAGTATTCCGGGAGTCGAGGCGGCGGTTGCCGCCGGCATGACGGTCGTTGGCTTTTGCGGCGGCGGCCATTGCCCGGAGGGTCATGGCGACCGGCTCATGGCGGCCGGATGCTCGCAGGTCTTTGCCCGGATGACGGATCTGGCTGTCTTTCTGCGCGAGGAATGATGCGGATAATTCAGATCTCGGACACCCATCTGAGCCCAGGCAAGGCGCATTTTGCCGATAACTGGGCGCCGCTCGCCGGCTGGATCGCGGAGCAGCGCCCGCAGCTCGTGATCCATACCGGCGATGTCACCGTCGACGGTGCCGATGTCGAAGAAGATCTAGGGTATACCGTCGGGCTGATGCGCGGTTTGGGGGTACGTTTTCGCGCGGTCCCCGGCAACCATGATGTCGGCGATGCCGGCCACGGCCGTCAGCCACTGACCGAGGACCGGCTCCAGCGCTGGCGGGCCCATTTCGGTCCAGACCGATGGGTCGAGGATGTCGAGGACTGCCGTCTGATCGGGTTCGATGCCATGCTCCTCGGCAGCGGCGAGCACAAAGAAACGCAACAGGCCGAGTGGCTCGAGGCGGTCATGCACGATGCCGGCGACCGGCGCATCGCTTGGTTCCTGCATCGCCCGCTGTTCCTCGACAACCCGGATGAGGGCGATACCGGATATTGGTCGGTCAAGCCGCAGCCGCGTGCAGGCTTACTCAACCTCACCCGGCGCCATTCCGTCGCTCTCGTCGCCAGCGGTCACCTGCACAGGGCGCATGATTTCGTCCGCGACGGCACTCGTTACATCTGGGCGCCCTCTTCCGCGTTTCTTGTCGGACCACGGATGAAGGCGCCGCCGATGCCCGGAGAGAACCGGCTCGGGGCGGTCGTTTACGAGATCGCCGGCAGGAGGATCGAAGCCGACATCGTTTCGGTTCCCGGTCTTTCGCGCCATTGGATCGACGACGTCGCTGAAGAGGTCTATCCGAGCCGCCCCGCCAAATGACCTGCCTCTTTCGGGCTTACTCAACCTGTAGGGCACGCACCGTTTCAGCGGAGCTTCCGGCACGGTTGAGTGGTCGAAATCGTCCTCCGGTCTGCGCGTCATGCCTTGACGCTCCCTGACGCGGCGCGAGCGCCGATTGGCGGGCACCGTCAGAGCGACGATCTCCTCCAACCCGAGCTCGCCGAAGCCGTAATCGAGCGCCGCCCTGGCGGCCTCGGTCGCGTAGCCTTGACCCCAATAGCGGCGGGCGCGCCGCCAGGCGACCTCCACGGCCGGGGTGAAGTGAGCCTCATAGGAAACCGTCTCAAGACCGACGACACCGATAAAGCTCGTTTCGCCGGGTAGTTCGACGACGCATTGCCCAAAGCCACGCTCGGCCCAGTGGGCGCGCTTTTACGCCACCCAGATTTCGACGGACAACCCCCGCTCGGGCAAGGGCAGCAGGTACTCCATAACGCCGGGATCGGCAGACATCTCGAGGAATGGAGCCATGGCCTCGTCGCGCCACGGGCGCAGCAGCAGGCGCGAGGCCGCAGCGAAAAGGCCACGGCTATTTTCGCTTACCGCCGGTCCCGCCCATCCGCGAAAAAAACATCTCCTGCAGCTGCTCAAACCCTTTCAAGGTGGCCGGCAGCCAGGTCTTCAGCATCGCCTCGGGGTCCATCGCCTTGATGTTCGCCGAGAGCCGCTCTCGGACTTCCTTGAGCAGCTCCTCCTGTAGCGGCTTGATCTCCGGCAGCCCGAAAAACTCGCGCACTTCGTCCGGCGTGCAGTCGATATCCAGCTTGATCTTCATCGCGATCAACCTCCCTCGGCGGCGCAGGGATATTACGCCCGATGTAGGATAGCGTCGGTATGCAGATTACGTTGATCCGTGGTGACCGATTACGTTGATCCCGGGTCCCAATGGCATTGATGTTATGTTGTTCGCCGAGGCATCGATTTTCGCCCTCAAGCAATTGATGCTAAGATATAATCTGAGCCAACACGCCGACATTTTCGGTAGATATCGGCGTTTTTCGTTGTTTTTGGCTGCGGACAATCTCGTGTAATCTCGGGGCCATGGCCGTCGACATACCGTTTCGCCGTGAGTTCTCGTTCGAATACGGCCGGCTCGAGCCGGTGGCGCCGGGGGTGCGCCGCATCGTGGCCCGCAACCCGAGCCCCTTTACCTTCCGCGGTACCGGTACCTACGTGATTGGCAGCGGCGAGGTCGCCGTAATCGACCCCGGTCCCGACCTCGCCGAGCATGTCGAGGCCTTGCTCGCCGGCCTCTCGGGCGAGCGGGTGACGCACATCCTGATCACCCACACCCATCGCGACCATTCGCCAGCGGCCGCGGCGCTGAAGGCGGCAACCGGTGCGCCCACCTGGGGTTTCGGCCCGCATGCCGGCGGGAAACGCGGCGAGCCCGGGGTCGAGGAAGGCGGCGATTGGGACTTCGTCCCCGATGTAACCGTGCACGATGGCGACGTCATTTCCGGCAAGGGCTGGCGCTTCGAAGCAGTCCACGCTCCGGGGCATACCTCGAACCATCTCTGCTTTGCTCTCGCCGATAGCGGCATCCTGTTCAGCGGCGACCATGTCATGGGCTGGTCGACGAGCGTGATTTCGCCGCCTGACGGCGACATGACAGCCTACATGGCCTCGCTCGACAAATTGCTCGGCCGCTCAGACGCGGTCTATTGGCCGACTCACGGACCGGCGATCACCGAGCCGCAAGCCCATGTTCGCGCCTTTATCGCCCATCGCCGCGAGCGCGAGACCGGCATCCTCGATTGTCTTGACGGCGGTGTCGGGAACATCGAAGCGATTGTCGAGCGGCTCTATGTCGGGCTGCAACCGGGGCTGCAGCGGGCGGCCGGAAGATCGGTGCACGCGCACCTGATCGACCTCGTCGGCCGCGACATCGTCGTCAGCGACGGACCGCCCACACTCGACGCGCGCTATCGTTTGTCGCGCTCCTGACACCGGCCCGATCCGGCAACAGCCGGCTCGCAGTCACCAAAATGTGAGACACCGGCGGCACGCATCCCAGGCTTGCTCATGGTAGGAACCGCGACGCTCGATCACGGTTCGAAGCAAGAGAGGACCGCCATGACCACGAAACTGCTGCTCGCCGGCGTGCTGATGGCGCTGCTGGCCTTGCCTGCCACAGCCCAGAACGCCCCGCAGGGAACGCCCACGCGGATCCGCGGCACAGTCGAGAAGCTCGACGGCCAGAATCTGACCGTCAAGTCGCGGGAGGGCCCGGAGTTGACGATCGCCTTGGCGCCGAGTTTCACCGTCTCAGCGGTCGTCAAGAAGGGCCTCACCGACATCAAGACCGGCGACTTTGTCGGCGCGGCTTCGACCAAGGGCACCGACGGCAAATTGCATGCGCTCGAGGTGTTGATCTTTCCCGAGGCCATGCGCGGAACGGGCGAGGGAGAGCGTCCCTGGGATCTCACCCCGGATAGCCTGATGACCAATGCCACCGTCGCCGGCATCGCAACCGCGGCACAGGACCAGGTTCTAAAGGTCACTTATAAGGGCGGCGACTCGGAAATCACCGTTGCACCAAACACGCCAATCGTCACCTTCGCGCCAGGTGACGCAAGCCTATTGAAACCCGGTGCTGCCGTGTTTATCGGCGCGCTGAAGAAGCCAGACGGCAGTCTCTCCGCCTCCCGCGTGACGGCCGAGAAGGATGGGGTCAAGCCGCCGATGTGATATGGTGGGCAGCACCGCCACAACCCAAGCGACAACAATGCCAATCCATAGTGAAGACCTCGAATATTTCCGCCCTGCAGGTGCGGCACCGCTGCTCGCCCGCTTCTATCGCCCGGAGGGCGACGGTCCGTTCCCGGCGGTGCTCGAAGTGCATGGCGGCGCATGGACGATGGGCGACCGGCTGAACAATGTTGCTATCGGGGAGTACCTCGCGGCCCACGGCATCGTCGTGCTGTCGATCGACTTCCGCATGCCGCCCGCCGCGCGCTATCCCGAGGCGGTTGCCGACGTCAATTTCGGCATCCGCTTTCTGAAGGCGAACGGCGAGCGGTTTGCGACGCGTGTCGACTTGGTGGGTGGTCTCGGCACTTCGTCGGGCGGACATTTGCTGCTGCTCAATGCGCTCTGCCCCCGCGACCCCCTTTATGCAGCGATCCCTCTGGCGGGGGCTGACGCCACGCTGGCCTTCGCGGTGGTCTGCTGGCCGGTTGCCGATCCGCTCGCCCGCTACCGAGCGGTGCGCGAGCGCGGCAATCAACGGCTGGTGGACGCCCACCATCAGTTCTGGCCCTCCGAGGAGGCGATGGCCGAAGGCAATCCGCAGCTGATCCTCGAACGCGGCGACCCTGTCGAAAAGCCGCCTGCGCTGATCATGCAGGGCACGGCCGACGACAACCTGACCGATGACATGGCATCGAAGTTCGCCGCCGCTTATCGCAAGGCCGGCGGCTCGATCTCGTTGCACAGCTTCGAAGGCCAGCCCCATGCCTTTATCGGCCGTGATCCCGCGGCGCCCGATGCCCGGCGGGCGCTCGGTCTGATCGCCGACTTCATCCGCCACCAAACCGGCTGAGAGCCGCGACGCGAATGAGCCCAAAGAGAACAGCCGCGGCGGTGATGGCGCTGATCGCGGCAATCGGTGCTGGGGCCGCAGCCGAGGCGGAGCCGCTGACGATACGAGTGGGCTGGGTCGTGACACCCGGTCACATGGCGCCGCTGATCGACGCGCTCGGCAAGCGCGAGCCCGCGGTGTTCAAGCATCTCGGCCAAAGCTATGTCACCCAGCCGGTGCGCTTCAACGGCACCACGCCGCAAATCCAAGCGCAGGCAATCACCGATCTCGAAGTGGCCGCGTTTTCGACCAGCGCGCTGGCGCTCGCAATAACCAATGCCCATCTCGACGAGCGGCTCGTCGCCGATGTCGTGCGGGATGGCCATCCGGGCTATTTCAGCGAGAATTTCGTCGTTCTCGCGGATGGCCCAATCCGCACGGTCGAGGACATCAAGGGCCGCCGGGTCGCCACAAACGTGATCGGCTCGGCAAGCGACACCGCCATGCGGACGATGTTCCGCAAGCACGGCATCAAGGACAGCGACTTCACCACGGTCGAAGCCAATTTTGCCAACATGCCGGCCATGCTCGACGCCGGCAAAGTCGACCTGATCGGCACCTTGCCGCAATTCGCGGCCGAGCTCGGCGGCGGCAAATACCGAGTGTTGTTCACCGCGCGTGACGCGGTCGGGCCGACGCAGGCGGTGGTCTGGGCGATGCGCGCCGATGTCATCGCCACCCACCGCCCGGCTTTCGTCGATTTTTTCGAGGACCATATTCGCGCCGTGCGCTGGTTTCTCGATCCGAAGAATCGGGAAGAGGCGCTTGCCATTCTCTCTGGCGTGACCAAGCTGCCGAAGGAGGACGTCGGCTTCGCTTTCAGCAAAGACGATTTCTATCATTCTCTCGACGCCCGGCCGGATGTGTCGTCTGTGCAAAAGGAGATCGATGCGAGCGCCGAAATGGGAGTAATCCCGAAGCGCATCGAGATCAGTCCGAAATATGTCGATTTGTCGCTGATCGAGGAAGCCAAGCGGCGCATCGACGGCGAATAGACGGACGTGGGAACCGGTATCGTGCCTATACCCCCGCAGATCGTCATCGACCGGGTCAGCCATGTCTATCGGCCACCACGCGGCCGCCAGGTCGCCGCACTCGACAACGTGTCGTTCGAGATCGGCGAGCGCGAGTTCGTGGCGCTGCTCGGGCCGAGCGGCTGCGGCAAGAGCACCCTTCTCTATCTGGTGGGCGGCTTTTTACCGGTAGAGCAAGGTGCGATCCGGGTCGAAGGGAAGCCGGTCGCCGGGCCCGGCCCCGACCGCGGCGTCGTTTTTCAGCATTTCGCTCTGTTTCCGTGGAAGACGGTGCTCCAGAACGTGCTTTACGGGCTCGAAAAGCAGGGCATCCCGCGCGACCAGCGCACGCGCCGGGCGCGCGAGTTCGTCGAGCTCGTCGGCCTCGACGGTTTTGAGGACAGTTACCCCTCACAGCTCTCGGGCGGCATGAAGCAGCGCGCGGCGATCGCCCGGACACTGGCGATCGATCCGCACATTCTGCTGATGGACGAGCCTTTCGGCGCGCTCGACGCGCAGACCCGCAGCCTGATGCAGGCCGAACTCCTCAACATCTGGCAACGCTCGCGCAAGACCGTGATCTTTGTCACGCATGATGTCCATGAGGCGGTGTTTCTTGCCGAGCGGATCGCGGTGATGTCGGCCCGCCCGGGCCACATCAAGGAGATCGTCGAGACCGGCTTTGACAAGAATGATCCCGGCCTGTCGCGCAGCCCGGCCTTTGTCGAGATGGTCGATCACATCTGGAATCTGGTACGCGGCGAGGCGATCCTCGCCGAACGCGGCGCCGTCGCATGACCGCGGTCGCCGCCACGCCCGTCCTGTCGACATTCCGCTGCCGACAGCGGAAAAAAACTTTGGCAATCCGAAAAAACGTCAGATTGTTACGAAAAGATAGCCGGATCAAAGGGTTGGCTCAACCCAGGAGAGTCGAGCGACAGCCGAATTTGAGCGCGTTGGCAGCGGGCTGGCAGTGGAATTCGGCAGCGCGTCCGGTCGCCTGAGTTGTTAGCATAAATATGACATTGCTAATTGACTTTTTCACACAAGATCGTTATATAGGTGTCGCCGCGACCCTCGCAACTGGGCATGGACTGGACGCCATTCCCGCGAAGCGGGGAAGCCATGGGCGCCGGGCACCTCCGTCTCGGCCGCCGGCCCCGCTGCTCGGACGGCCGGCGCAGACGGGCCGTTCCGGGGGTTGCGGAGGTGACGAAACTGAGCGCCGCGGTGGCTCGTGACAAGTGTGTTGCCGCGCTATACGCCGCTGCTTCTGCTGGCGCTCGCATGGGAGGCGGTCTCACGGCTGGGCATTGTCTCGCCCTCGGCCCTGCCGCCGCTCGATACGGTCGCGACCGCCTGGTTTGACCTCGCCGCGAGCGGCGATCTGTGGAGCAATGGCATCGCCTCGATCTCGCGTGGGGCCGCTGGGCTCGGCCTGGCGATCATCTGCGGCAGCGCCATCGGTGTGTTGATGGCCTGGTACCTGCCGGTTCGGGTGGTGATCAATCCGATCGTTCAATTCTTCTACCCGATGCCGAAATCGGCTCTGATACCGGTCATGATTTTGTGGCTCGGCTTTGGTGACGCCTCAAAGGTCGTGGTGATCTTTATCGGCTGCATGCTGCCGATCACCTTGAGCGCCTTCAACGGCGCGCGCGGCACCGAGCAGGTGCTGATCTGGTCGGCGCGCAGTCTGGGCGCGAGCCGGGCACGCGTGCTGTGGGAAGTCGTCCTGCCGAGCGCGCTGCCGGAATTGCTGAGCGGCATCCGGACGGCGCTCGCCTTCGCCTTTGTCCTGCTCGTCGCCTCCGAGTTAATCGTCGCCAGGCGAGGCCTCGGCTACATGATCGGCTTTCTCGGCGATGGCGGCGTCTATGACGCGATGTTCGCGGTGGTGATGACCGTAGCGGCCCTGGGCTTTGCCGCTGACCGTGGCTATCTGATGCTGATGCGACGGGTCCTCGCATGGCGCGAATAAACGGTGCAGACAGCTTGGTTCTGCCGCGGCCGGAAACGGCCGGGATCAGGCTCGATCGACTCGGCGCGGCGATGGGGCGCCGGGTTGGCAGCCTGTTGCCGCTGATCGCCCTCGTCCTTGCCTGGGAGGTGTCGTCGCGCAGCGGCGTCGTCAGCTCGTTTCTGCTGCCGCCGCTGTCGGCAGTCCTGGAACGGGTCTGGGAGGATGCGCTGTCGGGCGAGTTGATCGTCAATCTCGGTTTGACGCTCTACCGCGCGCTCGCAGGGTTCGCGATCGCCGCCGTCGGTGGTGTGGCGCTCGGCATCCTTATGACCCGCAACAAACTCATTCGCTGGTTTTTCGATCCGATCGTCTCAGTCGGCTTTCCGATGCCAAAGATCGCCTTTTTGCCGATCTTTATGTTGTGGCTCGGGCTCTACGACGTCTCCAAGATCTCGATGGCCGCGTTTAACGCGATCTTTCCGGTGATTGTCGCAACGATTGCCGCGGCCGAAGGGGTCGACCGCGAGCTCTTGTGGTCGGCGCGCAGCCTCGGCGCCGGCGAGCGCCAGCTGTTGCGCGAGATCATCCTGCCGGCGGCGCTGCCGCAGATCATAACCGGGCTGCAGGTGGCGCTCCCGGTCTCGATGATCGTGACCATCGTCACGGAGATGCTGATGGGCGGACAGGGGTTGGGTGGGGCGATGATCGCCGCGTCGCGCTTTGCCGACTCGCCCGGCGTCTTCGCCGGCATCGTCGAGATCGCGGTCGCCGGCTTGTGCCTTGTCAAAGGCATGACCGCGCTGCGGCGCCGCCTGTTGATCTGGCACCAGGAAGCCCAAGAGCCGACGACAGTCTAGGCGAGCTTACTGCGTCTTCGCCGCCGCATCGAGCCGCTGGGCGGCTTCGGTTACGAGGCTGAGATCGGCGTATTTCTTGACTTCGAGCGGCGCGCGCAGAAAGCCTAGCTGGTGCTGCAGATCGGCATTGTTTTGCAACGCCTCGAGGTTCGGCAAGGCCTTGGGGTCGCGGTAATAATCTTGGTTGGTGAAGATCCATTCCTCGAAAAATGACGGCTTCTGCTTTGTCACTTGGGTGACGATGTCGACGGCCTCCTGATGATGCGCGGGGTCGGTCAGGTAATGCAGCGCATGGAGATAGTCTTCCAGGAAATCGACCATCACCGCGCGTTGCTTTTGCAGAAACCCGTCGCGCGCCACTCGAATGATCATCTGCGACCGGCCGATCGCCTCCTCCTGGGTGAACAGCGGGCGCGAAATTGCGATCAGCTCGGGATCGCGGCCAAACGGCAAAACCGAGGTAATCAGATCGACTTTGCCGTCTTTGAGCATCGCCTTCTGGTCGGGGAAGCGGACCTCGATGATCGTCAAGTCGCGCTTATCCTGCAGATGATGTTTTGCCAGCATCGCGCGCGCTGCCATGTCAATCGCAGCACCGGTCTGGTTTGTCGCCAGGATCTTGCCCTTGAGATCCTCGACCGTTTTGATCGGGCTGTCGTTGCGGACGACAAAGGCATTGGTGTGATACCCCGGTACCCCGTCCTGAAACTCGTCGCCGATGATCCGTAGATCCGCCATCCCGGCATTCTCGATCCCAAGCGCGAACGTCGAGTAGGCAAGCGCGGCGCAATCGATATCGCCGGTGGCGAGCGCGGTCATCTCAGCCGGGGTGCCGGCAAAGTGGGTGAGCTCCGGGATGTAGGTCTTGCCGGCATGCGGCGCGAGCCCCGGCTTGACGAACATCAGGGTCACCAGATCCGCCGGGCTCACCACCCAGCCGAGGCGGAGATGATAGGGTTCGGCCGCGCGTGCCGAAGCGACGCTACACAGCGCCAACGCAAGAACCGCTGCGGTTTTGAGGAAACGCACGCTTTTCTCCCTGTCCTATCGATCGAAGTTGAACGAAACATCGCACCGATCCCGAAAAAAAGAAACTCAGCTTTAGGGAATTGATTACATCGATATCGATGTCATTGTAGCAAGACACGATGAGACAGATTGTGATCCGCAACATCGACACCGCAGTCATCGAAGCGCTTCGCCGCCGAGCCGCAGCTTGTGGCACCTCGATCGAGGAGCAGGCGCGTCGCGCGTTGACAAAGGCAGTCGGACTGGACCGCGCCGCGGCCGCGCGCCGACGTGCCGAGATCCGCCGTATCATCGGCCGCCTCGAAGGGCGTTCGACACTTGATGATCTCCGTCGCGATCGTAACCGGGACGAGGCATGACAATCATCGTCGATTCCAGCGTCGCGCTTAAAGGGTGATCGAAAAGGACGGATCGGAAGCGGCCGGCGCGCTGGTGCTCGAAGAGCCTCTCGCGGCGCCCGAGCTATTGATGATCGAGTGCGCCAATGTTCTCTGGGCAAAGGGCGCGGCGCGGAGTTCTCACGCGTGATCTGGCCGGCGCGGCCCTTTCAGCAATCCAAGCGGTTCCTGTCGAATTGCTTCCGGCGGCCGGCTACGTCGCCGCAGCTCACGCGATAGCCTTCGACCTCGATCAGACGGTCTACGACAGCCTTTATCTCGCCGCCGCCTTGGCCAAGCGGGCCAGTCTGATCACAGCTGACAAGACTTTTGCAGCGGCGGCCGCGCGGCATGGTCTTTATGCGCCTGCGGTAAAGCTGC
>Ga0306920_100003045_pt1 | contig 21251 bp, 20 predicted proteins | sample flu12Cox44000170_FD_204666 | JGI IMG/M metagenome (GOLD analysis project Ga0306920, IMG submission 204666) | Lab enrichment of tropical soil microbial communities from Luquillo Experimental Forest, Puerto Rico - flux4day.12C.oxic.44.000.170 (v2)... | ecosystem: Environmental > Terrestrial >... | reverse complement strand
TGTGCGCCATAGTCATGACTCTATATATATAGACTTTACTCGTCAAGACAAATTATGCGGGCTTTGTCCATGCTTCTTTCCCAATCGGTGCAATACCGCCGCTACTAACGGAGAACGTCGCTTCTCCATTTCACGCTGAGCCAAGACACGACGGCCAATCCGCAGTCCACCAGAACTCGGGCGCTTTTCGTCTGCACGATGTACGCGGAACCTGTAACTTCGCCGCCGGCCGCTCCAATCACTGTAATCTTCACGACAAGTGTTCTCCCGGCTGCCTAGTCGGTCAGCTTCGGCTTCAGAAGCGAGCGCAACTCTACCGGCATGCTGCGCACAATCAGGTCCACCGCCTCCTTCGGAGAATCGGTCACCTGCCCGAATCCGATCTCCTGCTTCTCGAACACGCGCTGCTCCATCATGTGCTTACCCCAGGTTTGCAGTCCCTTCCAGAAACGCGCTCCCATCAGGATCAGCGGAAACGGCCCGATTTTCTGGCACTGGATCAACGTGGCCGCCTCGAATAGTTCATCGAGCGTGCCTAATCCGCCCGGCATCACGATGAACGCGCACGAATACTTCACCAGCATCACCTTGCGCGTAAAAAAATAGTGGAAATCGATCGTCTTTTGCACGTAGGGATTCGGCGCCTGCTCGTGCGGTAGGACGATATTCAGCCCGTAGCTTGTCCCGCCCGCCTCGAAGGCCCCGCGATTCGCCGCTTCCATAATGCCTGGCCCACCACCCGTCAGCGTCGCGAATCCCGTACGCGCCAATTCCTGCGCCACCGCCCGGGCCAGCTTGTAGTAAGGGTGCTGCTCCTTGAATCGCGCAGAGCCAAAAACTGTGACCGCCGGACCGAGATCGTAAAGTCCCCGGAATCCCCGAACGAACTCTTGCTGGATTCGTTCCAGCCGCTTCATCTCTTTCTCAGGGGACCGCACCTCTGTGAGGAATGCCGCCTCTTCACCTGCCGGGCCAATCTTCGGTAGTTCGTATCCTTTCGTGCCCGCTTTGCTCCAGTGCTCGAGCCAGCTTCGCTCCCATTCATCCAGATTGTGCTTGTTGGGCTTCAACCGCGTCCCCTTCTTCGATCCCTTCGATCTCATCCTTCCTCTCCTCAGCTCATTCGAGCACGACACTCCTAGAAAGATACGAGTTTTAACATGACAGGGTTTTCAGCCCTTACGCACCTGAAACAGTTTGCGATGCCTATTCGATATAGAACCAGACCAATCGTCCACTTGCGACGCTTTTCATCCGACCTACTCTAACTGCATCGGCACGGTTGTGAGGCTCATTTCAAGCTGCGCCCACCGTTCCCACTGACTTCAACGAGCTAGGTCGGCGAACAGCCTGTCAGGAGTGTGTATGACGACCTTCTCGCCACGCTTGCTGACCGCACCCATCTTCTGCCACTCGCTCATGATCCGGCTCGCGGTGGAATGATTGAGCGGCGACATACCAACCGATGAAATCCTAGGCACAGCGAATCAAGTTCTCGAAAAGTCGGGGAAAACCTATACCCAGAGTGCGGATCGACGCACTATCCCAACCAAGCAAAATGCTGTCTTGCACAGCTTCCGAGCTCAGGATATAGGGATAAGGCTGATGCGAGATGGCCGCCCCGCCGATCAATTGTCCCGGCGTTGCCCATATCGAGATCAGTTTCTTTCCGTTAGAAGGGGTGTGGAAGAAACGCGCTCGGCCCTGCCACATTAAAAAGAGGTGTTCAGAGTCATCGCCCTCTTTCGTAATTACGGTGTTAGCGGCGACTCGGAGGGGCGCGCGGCGGCCAGGATTGAATCAACGTCTAGCGGCGTCATGCCCCAAAACAAACCGAAAGGAGGCGCATTCGCAGCGCGAAATTCTGACTCGGCCATCTAAACCGTCCTTTCCTCGACTCCCCCAATGTTCTTCTGTTGGGGATGGCTGCCCGCTAAGTCGCGCGGCGACGCAACCGAGTTCGCATCTTGCCAGACATGACGCCTCCCACATCTGTCAATTCTGGCAGTGCGGCTGGTTCGGTACCGACTTCAGCATTAATGGTTCGTGAATGGTTCGTGACAGCCAGCGCACGTAAGCGAACACAAAAAGCGTCGAATTCTTCAAGAGAAACCCGTCGGTTAGACTGACAGAACTGACAGGTGCTCCGAATGATCTACCTCATGCAAACCAATACGGGCGGAAAAACAGGCCCCGGGTGGTTCTGGTCGTGGCTGAAACAAGACTTACCGATCTGCGGGCGATACTGCAATATATCCCCCAATTCCGGGAAAAAACATTCGTTTTCGCCATAGACGGCGGTATTGTCACGAACGACAATTTCCCAACGCTGCTGCTCGATGTGGCGCTGTTGTGGTCGCTCAACATCCGTGTCGTCCTCGTTCACGGCGCCGCGGAGCAAATCCGATCACTCGCGGAAGAACATCACGTCCACGCTTCAGATTTCGACGGGTCCGGTGTCACGGATGCGGCGACCCTTGCCCTGGCACTGACGGCAGCCACGCGGCTTACGCACAAGGTGCTCGAAGGACTTGCGGCCAACGACCTACGGGGTGCGTCCACGAACGTGATCACGGCCCATCCCGTCGGCATCATTCAGGGTGTGGACCATTTGTTCACAGGGAAGGTCGAACGGCTCGACACCGAACTCTTGCAATCGCTGCTGTATCAGGGGGTGGTGCCCGTCATCTCGCCGCTCGGTTTCGACGGCGAGGGCAAGACCTATCGCGTCAACTCCGACGCAGTCGCCGTCGCCGTCGCCGAACAGCTGAAGGCCATTAAGTTGATTTACGCCACCTGCCAGGATGGGCTCATCTTTCGTGGGCAGCTAATCCCCCAGATGCTCGTTGAGGAACTGCGCAAGCTCGTCTCGCAGGAAAGCGCTGGCTTCGAGTCGGAGATGCTGTCCAAGGCAAAGTACGCGACCGCCGCCTGCCAGGCGGGCGTCCCGCGGGTTCACATCATTAATGGGACGCTGGAGGAGGGTTTGCTCGGAGAGGTGTTTTCGACCCACGGTCTCGGCACATTGATCTATGCGAACGAATACGAAGCCATCCGTCCCGCGAAGAAGAAAGACATTAGAGCGATACAGTTGCTGACCAAAGAGGCGGTCGAGTCCGACGAGCTGGTGAAACGCACCAGGGGCATGCTTGAGAAAGCGCTCGGCGACTACTTTATTTTCGAGATCGACAAGAATCCGGTCGGGTGTGTCGCCCTGCATGTCTACGAGGAGCAGAAGCAGGGTGAGCTGGCGTGCCTATACGTTGCCTCATCGCATGAGAACGAGGGCATCGGCCGCCGTCTGATCCAGTTCGTCGAGAACAGAGCGCGCGAGCTGGGCTTGACCGAGCTCCTGGCGCTTTCGACACAAGCGTTCACGTACTTTCAGTCGAAGGCTGGCTTCGTCGACGGAACACCAGACGATCTGCCACCAAGCCGCAGGGAAAAGTACGAGCAGAGCGGCCGAAACTCGAAAGTGCTTGTCAAGAGGCTTCAGTGAGAAGACCAACCTTTTCGCATCGAATCGTCTTCGTGGGCTTCGGCGCAGTGGCGCGCTGCACACTGCCTATCCTGCTGAAGCACCTGGTCGTCGACCCGAGTCGCATCACGATTATCGAATTCGAACCGGACGAGGCGGCGCTGAAGCCCTGGATTGAACAAGGCATCACCTTGGTGCGCGACCGTGTCGCCCCGGATACGCTGGGAGCCCTGCTGGGAAGACATCTTTCGGCCGGCGACCTCCTGATTGACCTAGCCTGGAATATCGACTGTGGCGAGATCGTCGAGTGGTGTCACGACCGCGGCGTCCTTTACATCAACACGTCCGTCGAACTGTGGGATCCGTATGCGGGCGCCGGCCGGAAACATCCGACGGAGCGAACGCTCTACTGGAGGCACATGGGCCTGCGCCGCTTGACGGCTTCGTGGACCGGGCCGGGCCCGACCGCGGTGATCGAGCACGGCGCCAATCCAGGTCTGATCAGCCATTTCACCAAGCAGGCACTCCTGGACATCGCGGAACGAGCGATCGCCGAACGAACATTCGCCGGCGCTCAGGCCGAACGAATCGCACATCACGCGGGGGCGCAGGAATTTAACCACTTGGCCCGCGAGCTTGGCGTGAAGGTCATTCATTGCAGTGAGCGTGACACGCAGATCTCGGACAGACCCAAGGAGGTCAACGAGTTCGTTAACACCTGGAGCGTAGAGGGGTTCCGCGAGGAAGGAACGACGACGGCCGAGATGGGATGGGGGACTCACGAAAAACACCTTCCGGCGTATGCGTTCGAGCATGCGGATGGCCCTCGCAGTCAGATTTGCCTGGCGCGCATGGGCATCAACACGTTCGTAGTCAGCTGGGTCCCGCCTTCTCATCACATCGTCGGCATGGTCGTCCGTCACGGTGAGGCATTTACGATCACCGAAAAGCTGACCGTCTGGAAAGACGGCAAGGCGGTCTACCGACCGACAGTCCACTACGCGTACTGCCCATGCGATGCAGCGATTGCGTCGTTGTACGAGCTGCGCGGACGCGACTACGACCTCCAGTCACGCGTCCGCATCATGACCGACGAGATTGCGAGTGGTGCCGACATCCTCGGCAGCCTCGTGATGGGCCATCCCTATCAGTCTTGGTGGTGCGGCTCGGAGCTTGATATTCACGAATCCCGTCGCCTCGTGCCCAATCAGAACGCCACCACCATGCAGGTGGCCATCTCGGTCGTCGCCGCCTGCCTGTGGATGCTCGAGAATTCGCAACGGGGGCTGTGCGTGCCCGACGACCTGCCGCACGATTACGTGCTGACGATCAGCAAGCCCTATCTCGGCAGATTTCTGTCGGTGGCGTCGGACTGGAACCCGTTGAAGCACTATTTCAATGCCTTCGAGGGGTTCAACGGGGCTCATCTCGACCGTTCCGATCCCTGGCAGTTCACGAATTTCCTCATCACGGACGGTGATTAGTGGACCAGAAATCACTGCTGCGGTTGGCGAAAACGCACGGAACGCCCCTGGTCGTGGTGGATCACAAGGTTCTGCGCGAGAACTACGCACAGTTTCGAAAATACCTGCCGAGAGTACAGGTCTACTATGCGGTAAAAGCCAACAGCGCTCCGGAAATCGTGCGGACGTTCTATGAAGCCGGCGCGAGCTTCGACGTCGCCAGCGTTGCCGAATTCCTGACGGTCCACTTGAACGTGGAGCACCTGCCGGACGAGCAACGGCAGGGTTTTATCTGGGATCGCATCATCTACGCAAACCCTATCAAGTCCGTTGAAACGCTCGAGCAACTCGATCGGTACAGGCCGCTCGTGACCTACGACAACCACGAGGAGGTCATGAAGATCGCTCGGCACGCACCACATGCGGGCCTGGTCCTGCGGCTGCGAGTGCCCAATACAGGATCGATGGTGGAACTGTCGAGCAAGTTCGGGGCGTCACCGGGCGAAGCGGTAGATCTGATTGCATTTGCCAACAACAGCCGACTCGAAGTTGAGGGACTGAGCTTCCATGTCGGCAGCCAGTGCACGAACCCCCAGAACTACATTCAGGCCCTCCACCTGGCGTCGAGCGTCTTCTCAGAGGCAAGAATCCGGGGGTTCGAGCTCAAGCTTCTCGACATCGGTGGAGGGTTTCCTGCGCACTACGACGATACCGTCCCAGCGTTCAAGAGTCTCGCGCAGGCGATCAACCCAGAACTCGATCGGCTGTTCCCGCCACCAATCGAGATTCTGGCCGAACCCGGACGGTTCCTGGTGGCGTCTGCCGCCACCGCCATCATGGAGATCATCGGGAAGGCGGTGCGGAACGGAAAGCTCTGTTATTACGTGAACGATGGTGTTTATCAGACTTTCAGCGGCGTGATCTTCGATCACTGTCAGTATCCCTTGAAAAGCTTCAAGAAAGGTCCCACCCAGCTCTGTTCGGTTTTCGGCCCGACCTGTGACGCGCTCGACACGATTACCCTCGCAGAGCAGTTGCCCGACATGGACCTTGGCGACCTCCTGTACGCAGCGAACATCGGCGCTTACTCGGCGGCGAGCAGCACGCATTTCAACGGCTTTCCGCCTGCGCGCGTCGTACATGTGAACCAATGAGGTAATCACATTAGCAATTCGGGAGGGATGTTTTATGACTGGGCCTGCTCTTGCCTCAATTGGCGATCATGGAGCGCTGAACACTCGTCTGCCTGAGAAACTCTCCGATACCTGGATCGATCGCGATTTGAGTTGGCTGGACTTCAATCAGCGAGTTCTTGCCGAGGCTCTCGACGAGCGTACGCCATTGCTCGAAAGAGCAAAGTTTCTCGCGATATTTACCTCCAATCTCGATGAATTTTTCATGAAGCGCGTGTCGGTGCTACGGCAGGGACCCGGAGAGCCGCAACGCACTTTGCTTCGGCAGGTGCGAGAGAAGTTGCTCCCCATGCTTTGCGCGCAAGCTGACTGTTATCGCAAAACCGTGGTTCCGGGACTGGCCAAGCATGGAGTGCTACTACGCCGCTGGGATGAACTGACCGTACGCCAGCAGGGAGAAGCCAGCGACTACTTCGATGCTTGCGTTTCCGCAGCTCTCACGCCACTGGTCATCGACCCTGAACATCAATTTCCTTTTTTATCGAACCTCTCCACATCCCTTACTTTCGACTTGCGGGATCCAGAAGACGGGAAATCCATGTACGCACGGGTGAAGGTTCCTGGCGTACTGAAAAATTGGGTTCCGCTGCACGCCGATCTTAAGGGCGGTCAAACTCTCTTTGTGCCCTTACACGAAATCATTCGAGGCAACATCGACAAGCTGTACGAAGGGATGACAATCAGTGGCATGACCCTGTTACGAATTACTCGGGACGCGGAGGTGGAGCTCGATGATGATTCCGCCGCGGAAGTTCGCGAGTTAGTCCGGGAGCAGATTCGGCAGCGCCGTTATGAACCGATCGTTCGCCTGGAGTTTGGGCCCAGTGCGGATCTTGGCATCAAAGAGATGCTGCGCGAACGGTTCCAACTCTTGCCCAGTGATGTCTATGAAATGACGGAGGAAGTCGACTATACGACGTTGTTTGAGATCGCAAGCTTGCCGATTCCCGAACTTCGTGATCGCCCTTGGACGCCGCTTCAACATCCGTCGCTTCCCGAGGCCAGCACCCGATTTTTCGGTGCCATTCAGGCTGGCGACGTCCTCGTGCACCATCCCTACGACAGTTTCGACGGGAGCATCGAGCATTTTATTAGTAGCGCCGCTGATGATCCTCAAACGGTCTCCATCAAGATGACCGCCTACCGGATCGGCGACGATACGCCGTTCGTTAAATCGCTGATTCGGGCTGCTGAAGATGGGAAGCAGGTTGCCTGTGTCATGGAAATCAAGGCCCGCTTCGACGAGGAACGCAACCTGCACTGGGCCGCAGAATTGGAGCGAGTGGGTGCGCACGTCACTTTTGGCGTGGCCGGTCTCAAGACACATGCCAAGATTGCTTTGGTAGTCCGCAAGGAGGCCGGAGGTCTGCGCTCCTATGTACATATCGGCACGGGGAACTATCACGTAAAGACGGCCCGGCTGTACACCGACGTCGGGCTGTTGACCTGCGATCCGTCACTTACTCAAGACACGGTCAACCTCTTCCATTACCTGACCGGCCGTGCCCGTGGTCCCAACTGTATTGCTCTTTCGGTAGCGCCAAAGACCATGCGGCCGCGTCTACTGAAACTGATCGGTCGAGAAACAGAAAACCAACGTTCCGGAAGAGCGGCTCGAATCGTCGCCAAAATGAATCAACTGGAGGATCCAGAGGTGATCCAAGCTTTGTGCGAGGCCTCCCAGGCGGGAGTAGGGATCGATCTGATTGTCCGTGGCTTCTGCTGTTTGCGGCCGGGAGTACAAGGCCGAACCGAAACCATTAGGGTTCGATCGATCATCGGGCGATTCCTCGAACACTCACGGATCTTTTACTTTGCGAATGGGCAGGAGAACCCTCTGGCTGGCGAATTCTTCATCAGCTCGGCTGACTGGATGTATCGAAACCTTTCCAAACGAATCGAAGTAATGGCCCCCATACTGGCCGCCGGTCCTAAGGCGAAACTCTGGGAGATTTTGGACATCTGTCTTCGTGACCAACGCCAAGCCTGGACACTGGATCCCGATGGCACATATTCCCAATTGCAGCCAGGGGAAGACTCAGAAGGTCCGGAGGCAATCGGCACACAAGAAACACTAATGAACTTGGCACGCGCCCGAATCGATGAAGACGAATAGGATCTGGAGGAATCATAGCAACGACGTCTGGATGACGTCGGTAGCCAAGTTGACTTCGGCAGGAAATGGGGCGCTGCCCAAAACGCCTTCTCTGGGTTCGACTTGGCTGTTGCTGGCAATCAGAGCGTCGAGGTCCCGCCCGACTCCTGCTCGTAAATAAACTCATCGACAACGAGACAGGCAGTCACTGTTACTGGTCAAGTATCTCCATCGGGCTTTTCCCGAGTTGCGTATCTCCCCTAACTTACGAACTTGCCCGAGCCGCTCGTAGTCGAGTCGGTCGTCGACGCGCATCTCCCTCAAACCGCTTCAGATCCTTGATCTCGTACACGGTTTCTTGCTCGCACATCTGGCACCGGACAGGAAACGTGTGGGGTACGTTCTTCTTTCCTTGTGCGATCTCATCCTGGAGGCTGACAACTTTTGCGGAAGCGGGAATAGGCTCGCCGCATCGAGCGCAAGACACTCCACGGTAGTTTTTTGGCTTCGAACTCACGGGGGTCCTCCCGAGGGGCTTGGGGCATTTGGAAGAGAGCAATGCTAACATCGAAGGGTGTCATGCCGCCGTAACAATTCGATGTAACAGTTGGAGTAAAATCGAGTCGTTAACTGTCGATTTTTTGGGAGGTACCGTCACGCGCTCCGGTGGTGCATCAGCGGCACCAACTACCTCCGCGACTCCAGACCGAACCGCACTTGTGGTTGATTCCGGCCCCGACACCAACAACCTGATTGACGATGTTTTGACGAGTGAAGGCTGGAGCATTCAACGTGTTCCGGACAATCAAGCCGTTCTCTCGCTTGCCGCGTCAACTCCGTTCGACTTGATTATCACGGGTGCCAAGACCCACGGCCCTGAAGACCTCGAGCTCCTTCGCCAGATCAGGGGCGTTCGCCCTCACCAGTGCCTCATTATTCTCACCGAGGAATGGACACCCGGGGACGTCACTGCTGCCATGCGCGAAGGTGCCTTTAGCTATTTGTCGGGTCCGTTCCAGCGGTACGATTTTCTCGAAATAGTGCGCAGCGTCATGACCTCACCTCGTTGGGACGACGGCATCGAGGTCCTCTCCGCGACGCCGGATTGGGTTAGCTTGATGGCCCGCTGCGATAACGTCACCGCAGATCGTTTGGTTCAATTCCTCCAAGGAGTGAAACAGCCCGACCTTGCCGAAGCTGATCGCCGAGACATCGTTCACGCTTTTAGGGAAATTCTTAGTAACGCCATGGAGCACGGCTGCAAGTTTGACCCCAACCAGTATGTGGAAATCTCCTTCCTACGCACCCATCGTGCAGTCGTGTGCCGCGTCAAGGATCCGGGTCAAGGCTTCTCGCTCAACGAGCTTCGACATGCCGCGATCAACAGCCCGGCCGACGATCTCATTAGCCACACTTTGGTTCGCGAAAAACGCGGTCTTCGGCCGGGTGGCTTCGGCCTCTTGATGGCAAAGAAGCTCGTCGATGAACTCATCTACAACGAGCAGGGCAATGACGTGCTGCTCATCAAGTATCTCCATTCGAAGGCTCCGGAAGGCGCCTAGCTCCTAGCATAAGAGTAGGGCCCCGCTCCGCACCATGTTGGCTACGCTGAAAATCTCAGAATGAATGGCGCTCACGACACCTAGAAGAGTCCTGGAGTGATACAGCTCTTGAAGTCGCTAACTCTCCAGCCTGAAGCGCGATTGCGCCAGCCTGTAAAGCTTCCGCCACACAAGGCGATTGATGGTCACCACGGTGGCGGCCATCGCGACTGTCGCTGCTACCAGCAAATCAAGGTTTCCGCTGTCCGTCGCCTGACTGATGGTAGAGCCGAGTCCAACTGTGGAAATCGTTTGTCCTCCGAAATGGAAATACTCGGCCACAATACTCGCATTCCATGCTCCCCCAGAAGCTGTGACCAGCCCGGTGACGAGGTACGGGAAAATGCCCGGCAGTATGAGTCTTTGCCAACGGCCCCATGCCTTGATTCGAAAAACGTCCGTTGCCTCCTTCAAGTCAGTGGGGATTGCTATGGCTCCCGCGATTACATTGAATAGGATGTACCACTGTGTTCCCAGAAGCAGTAGTACGATCGATCCCAAGCCTAGGCCCCCGCCGATGCGGATGAGCAAAAGCAAGGCTATTGGAAAGAGCGCGGTCGCCGGAACTGACGCAGCGATCTGCACGAAGGGCTGAGCGACCCGGGCCAACTTTGGGTGCAAGCCAATAGCTACGCCCAACGGAACAGTCCAGAGCGTGCCAAGCAAAAGCGCAGCATTCACCCTCAGGAATGTTGCGCCCGTACCTGCCACTAGCTGCCTGAGTTCGTGATGATTGAGCCCAGCCAGCGTAGCCACCGCGCGTATAGCGCCATAGCCAACAAGGAGCAGAGCGGCGATAGAAAGAACACGCGTTGACCAGATCTTCCATCGCTCCGGCGGCCTCGACCCGCGTTGCACATGGTGCAGCACTGCAAAGTGCGACAACAAGCGTTCCCTGATGGGCCGAAGGGCCTTCTTGCGAAGTTGTGCCATGGCACGGGATTCACGCAAAAGATACAGGAACCACGAACTGGGTATATCGGTGCTCTCGACTTGCTCCACCTTGAACTTTTCGGCCCACGCGATCACCGGTCTCCAAACAAATTGGTCGAGCAACACGATCACGGCTACCATGGCGGTGATTCCCCACAGGATGGCCTGTGTGTCTCCCGCGCTGGCCGCGGTTTGCAGGTACGAGCCTAGTCCCGGGAGCCGAAAATCTCGCTTTCCCAAGACAAACATTTCGCAGGCCATCAAGAAAAACCAACCACCCGCGACCGACATCATGGAATTCCACACCAGTCCGATGGCTGCAAAAGGCAGTTCCACTTCTGTAAATCGTTGCCACCAGCTAAAGCCATAGATCTTTGCCGCCTCGCGCATCTCCCTGGGAATACTCTTGAGGGACGCGTAAAAGCTGAAGGCCATGTTCCACACCTGCCCGGTGAAGATTAGCAAAATCGAACCCAACTCCACGCCAAGCTGGCGAGTTGGAAACAACGCGACCATGGCCAGCATCACTCCAGGTAAGAAGCTGAGAACTGGGATAGACTGCAACACATCTAGCAACGGGATCATATAGCGCTCTGCTCTCGTGTTGTAGGCGGCGACGTACCCGTAGACCAGGGTGAAGAGCAAGCTCAGCGCGTATGCGACTCCAATCCGCAATAAGGAATAGCCTGCATAAACTGGAAGTGCCCAAGGGCTGCGAGAGACCTCAACTTGGGGTGTAAGAGGGCCTAACCAGGTGCGAGCTACTGTCACAACGCCGTAGAAAAGCGCTAATCCGGCAGCAAACATGAGCAGGTCAGGCATATTGAAACGGGTTTCTGGCAGCCGTAACCAAGGCCAAGAACTCGTAAGCAATTGCGCTTTATGAAGAGGCTTCATGAAGTGCGAGTAGCGGAAGGTGCGCCGTCGCCCTCGCCCGATTCAGGCAGGAACAGACGGCCAGTTTTAGCATCGTAGTCGAAGATTTCTGCGTACCGGCCCCAATGCAGAGCTGTTTCCAATTGTTGCTTCGCCTCATCTTCACTGAAGTGCTCGTCAAGAATGTCATGGAAGAATTCAACGTCAATCGTGTGATCGGGTTTCCTCGTCAATACCGAGTCCATTTGTGACAAAAGGGCAACTCGGCTAACGGAAGCATCCCGGAAGAGCACTTTTCTTTGAAGTATGTCGGCATTCACAAAAGCCTGCCCAGCCGTAGTGATGGCAACGTCGCCCTCCTGCAGCTTCGCGAAACCCAACATGCTGGCTGCCTCGACAATGGGCAACAGATCGTCAACGTCCAAGCCCGATTGCTCCGCGAGGCGATACAGATCCTCACGTCCACCTCGGTCTTCGAGCATTTCGAGCAGTCCGGCGATTCCTCCTGGTCGCGCATGCGGCAGCATGGGATACCCGGCCTTGGCGGGCTGGCTTGGTTTAACAGGTGCGGACGGCAAGACATGCTCTAATTCCGGTTGGGTCATAACACTGTAGATGTAGTCCACCAGTTCAACAAAGCGGCTTGCCTTACGATCTCGGAAATGAGGCAGCGCTACCTCGAAATCGGAGCGGATACGCCCGGGATTACGTCCAAGCACGATGACGCGATCGGCCAACAAAACAGCCTCCTCGATATTGTGCGTGACAATAAAAATCGCTGTTGTCGGCATCGTCTTGTTTAGCCACAGCTCCAGCAACTCGTTGCGCAGGTTTTCAGCAGTTAGCACGTCCAGGGCAGAAAAGGGCTCATCCATGAAAAGTACTTCGGGTTCGACAACAAGCGCTCGGGCAAAACCTACCCTTTGCTTCATTCCACCAGAGAGTTCCTTGGGATACGCGGTCTCGAAGCCGTCCAAGCCTACAGTGTCCAGCATTCTCAGTGCTCGCTTATGGCGCTCGATGGAGGGGATGTTCCGAGCTTCGAGGGGGGCCTCGACATTTTCAAGGACAGTTAGCCACGGATAGAGCGCGAAACTCTGGAAGACAATGGCGACGCTGGGAACTTGTCCATCGAGTCGCCTACCATGCCACAACACCTCGCCAGATGAGGGCTGAGCCAGACCGGTGAGCATTCGAAGGAGTGTTGACTTGCCCGAACCCGACGGTCCAAGCAGCGCCACAATCTTTCCTGGGTACACCGCCAAGTCGGTGGGAGCAATGACCTGGACCTTTCCGCCGTGAGGTTGGGCATAGAACTTCTCTACTTGGTGGGCTTCGATGATCGCTTCTGTCACGACAAACGTCTCCAAAATTGAAAATCGATGGCATCACCTACGCTCGAACGTGGTCGTGAGCGTCCTTCGCGATGGGCCTGCGTTCCCCAGGCCTTCTCCTGAAACTCGGCCTTGGCTTGTTTCAGGATGGGGAGGGGTATGAGGTCTTTCCGAGTGCGAAGAAATCTTGAGGTCGGGCCTTCGCACATTCGCCTTTGCTCTTTAGTCAGTCCGGGATGCCCGATGCGCCACGACCTCCATGAGAGAAGATCGACGCGGCTGGGCATTTTACTGCGAGTACTGAATCGAATTGTTACGGCTGTGTGACACGATTCGTTTGGTGTGTGCGCTGTTCTCCGAATCGTTCTAACTTCTGAAAACTGCGTGGGAAGCGTGTTCTATGTGTCCTCATGGCAGAAACGCGGAGTGTGACTTGCTTGGCGTGTGTTCATCAGCCTGTAAAATAAGTCAGATCCTCCGTGAACTATACTCACGTGCAGGTGCATGCACCGATTGCCGCGACTCCTGTTTCTACTCTTTGCCGTGCTGCTTGACGCAAAGATGACACGCGCTCAATTGCCGTTCTACACAGATGATCCTGCTGTGACCGCAAGCGGGAAGCTGCATTTTGAGTTTTTTGACGAATAAGATGCCCTTCAATCCTCTCAGTTTCCTGACCTGCGTCAGAATACGGCCAATTTCAAACTCAATTACGGACTTCCGCACAACATCGAGGTAGACATTGATGCCCCTTATATCTCGGTTCTTCGAGTCCCCGGTGTGCAGTCTTCAAGCGGAATAGGCGACACTGACCTGGGCCTGAAGTGGGAGTTCCACAGGTCCTCAACGGACTCGCGGCTCCCTGCTTTGGGAGTCAGCTTTTATGTCGAGTTTCCAACCGGGGACACCTACACAGGGCTTGGTTCGGGGCTCGAGGACTACTGGCTGAACTTCATTGTTCAGGTGCCACTGTCGGACAAAACGAGAATCAATGCGAACTTTGGCTACTTGTTCGCTGGCAACACGAGCACCGGCGCGATGGGAATCAAGACCACACGGGGCCACGTTTACACCGGAGGTGTGTCTGTCCTCCACGATTTTACTTCCCGACTGACTCTGGGGATCGAAGCCTACGGCGGTCTTTCAAGCAGCGACGTCCTAGGACGAAGCCAATTGCAATTTCTCGCGGGAGGCCAGTACGCCGTTCGCAACGGCCTTGCAGTCACATTTGGCATACTCGGCGGCAAGTATATCGCGAGCCCCCGAATCGGCGGCCAGATCGGCCTTTCCGTGGACTTTCCCGATGTCTTTGGGCGAGGATCCGAGCGCGATACAAATTGACAAGCTCGCGACCCTCCCGAACCAGTTTTCGTATCTCTATAGTCTGTCGAGGCTTGGCCGTCGCTCCACTCGAGAAGCCGGACATGGCCGCTGAGGTCCTCGAAATGTTTAGTCGGCGAAGGAATAACAGCGAGAACCTCGGGCGCCTCCACCCTTTGAACTACTCAGCGAGTCAACTTCACATCTGGCGACAGGTTAAACAGAATCACTCCTCGGGTTGGATGGCGTCAAAAACTGAAAGATGATGCGGGGGTGACTGCATGCGTCGGGGACACAGTGAGCGACATCGCACAGAGCGCGTTGGATGGTTGCGAGCGGCTGTTTTAGGTGCCAACGACGGGATCCTTTCGACGTCGAGTCTCGTGATTGGCGTGGCAGCGGCTCACGGCAGCCATCGCAGCGTTCTGATCGCGGGTGTCGCGGCGTTATTTGCGGGGGCCATGTCGATGGCAGCAGGAGAATACGTATCTGTCCACTCGCAAGCTGACGCGGAAAGGGCTGATCTGGCACTCGAACGTGAAGAGCTGAGAACCGACGACGTCGGCGAACATAAGGAGCTCGCCGCCATTTACGTTGCCCGCGGTCTCGACCCCGGGCTGGCTAAGCAGGTCGCTGCGCAACTCATGGCGCATGATGCGCTGGCTGCGCATGCCCGTGACGAGCTGGGAATATCGGAAGCCTTTGCGGCACGTCCGATTCAAGCTGCGTTGTCGTCAGCCGCCAGCTTTGCGGTAGGAGCGGCACTGCCGCTACTCGCCGTAATCGTCACGCCGCAGGCGTATTTAATCCCAGTTGTGGCTGGAGCTTCTCTCCTCTTTCTCGCGATGCTTGGAGCGTGGGCTGCATCGGCAGGCGGGGCAAGTGTTATCACAGGTGCAGCGCGGGTTACATTCTGGGGAGCGTTGGCTATGGTTGTTACTGCAGCTGCCGGCGCCCTGTTCGGTACAATTCCATAGCGGAACATATTCTTGCGGACAGTTCATGGCCTCACCGGAGCTATCAGCGGGCGTTTTCGCGATGGAGTGTTTCCGCATCGCGGACCGTGGTCAATGATTCAATGATGACGCAGAAGACTTCGAAGCTCTAAATCGCCGTTTTGCTGGAAGCCACCGATATCGATGAGCAAAGACGACTGCTCCGACGGCGCGCGGGTCAAGGGGATGGGGGCTGATTATAGCCTCGGTCGTAGCATAGCGATAGGGCGAGCCTAGCCGCTTCAGTACTCACATTTCTGCAAAATTGACAGGTGACCGAATGCCTCTCGTTTACGAGAATGTGCGAGCCTCCATAAATGCTCCACACTACGCCTCTCCTCAGTTTTTCCCCCTCGACAACACTGAGGAGAGGTGCCCTCCTAGGAAGTTTCGGAAAGCACTGGGTGTCACGCCTGACAGTTCGAAGGGTTACTTCGACGTACTGACAGAATTGACAGAAGGTAAGCGGCCCCCACGATATACAGCAAACTCTGTATTTGTGAGTTTGCAACGCTGTCAGACTATCGCCTCCCCCCGCCTTTGCCATCAATAGGAGCGATTAGCCTTGAACAAGACGATTCTGATCGTCGATGACAACAAGCGCCTTCGCGGCACCATCCGCGCCCTTCTCGAACAGGAAGGGCTGACTGTTTGTGGGGAAGCCGCTGATGGGGCTGAGGCCATCGAGAAAGCGAAAGAACTAAAGCCTGACGTGGTTCTTCTCGATCTGGCTATGCCCAAACTAAACGGTGCGGAAGTAGCGCCTGTGATAAAACAGACTCTTCCCAAAGTTCTCCTAGTCGTCTTTACACTGCACGGAGATGAGGCTGAGAGGCTGGCGCCCGCACTCGGCTTTGACGTCGTGTTGCACAAATCAGACAGCCTTAACCATCTTGTCCGGCGCGTTCAGGCATACGTTTGATTCGGGAAGGATGCCCGATTAGCGCATCGGCCCAAAAATAGCTGACAGGGCCGTGCCTAGGCGGTTCAGTACTCACACATGCAGAATGGGTCTTGCCTGAGTTCCGCCCTGCACGTATCGTCTTGCATATTTTGGCGGGTTGCGTCCCCAAGCCCAGAGGCTAACCATGAAAATCGCGAGAGGTGTGCGCCAAAGAATGGAACGACAGCTTTTTGGCGAGTGGGCCGCCACCTGGGGTGCTAAGGCGGCGTTGCGCCTATATGCCGGCGCCCAGCAGCTCGGGCAATGTGTTCAGTCCACACGCATCATACTTGCTCATTTTGGACACGTCTTAAGAAACGGGCGCTCACGATTGCAAGAAGCTCTGCAAAGGCGAGAGACCGAACTCGCCAAGGTCCTCGTCGACTCGAGCGAGCCCGTGGTTGTGACCGATGATGCGCATCGCATTCTCGCCGCCAATACCGCAGCGCTCATGTTACTTGGCGTTTCGGCAGGGAACTTTCATCGATTTGCGATTGATGCCTTCCTCCCGTCCGAGCAAATCCATTACTTTGAGCGCAATGGTCCTCGTTTTGTTAAGTCGGACGAGCGTGTGGGCGAATGCGAGATCATACCGCTGGTGGGCAGGCCAAAAGTAGTCGAGTTCAGTTTTCAAGCAAACTTTACATTGGGCAGCCACGTTTCGAAGTTCCACGTTGTTGACGTACGAAAAAATCTGCTGCAGTCTAGGCCGCCACAAGCGGCTTCCAAGTCCAGGTGGATTGCTTGATTTAGTTCCTTTATTTGCAGCGCGAACATAAGCCTGAAATTCGTCGAACTCAGCCGCAGTAGTCTCTGGATCGAGGACAGGATTACTAAGGGACTTACAATGTCTCTTCTATTAGCTCAAGCCCATTCCATCAGGAGTGAACGACGCAGAGAGGTTTAGGCCAGGGATGCAGGCTCTGGGAACCAGGCTCCCGGCCGCCGGTGAGCTCTTCGCTCGGCGCCGCGGCGTTTGCGGGGTAAGATGGCCAGGCCGCCCTTGGCAATCTTTGAAGGTGCGCCCTCCTGGGTGAGAAGTTGTAGTTGGCTGTCGATGGCATCCGGTTGCCCACCCTTTCGGTCTCGGAGGTAGCGTCCATCGCTTTGCAAACGGTGAGACTTCTTTGTGTCCGCTAGCTGAACATTCAAAATATCCTTCAGACGATGAACCAGCTTGGGATCGGCAACTGGAAATATGATTTCGACGCGATTGCTTAGGTTGCGCCGCATCAGGTCGGCGCTGCCGAGATAAATCTCCTCCCTCCCTCCGTTGCGGAAATAGTAGGCGCGGCTATGCTCCAAGAAGCGACCCACGATGCTAATGACGCGGATATTGTCACTGAATCCCGGGACCAAGGGGCGCAGACAGCAAAGCCCCCGTACCAGCAGATCCACCTTTACCCCCGCTTGCGATGCCCGATAGAGCAGCCGAATCATTTGCGGGTCTTCGAGCGAGTTCATTTTGAAGATCAGATGAGCGGGCTCGCCTTTCTCCTTAAACACAATTTCTCTCAGGATCAATTCTTCGAGCCTTTGCCGTAGATTGATCGGGGCCACCAGAAGCTCCTGCGTCTCGTTTTTGCGGGAATATCCAGTCAACGCATTGAAGAAAAAGGTAGCATCCTCGGCGATTTGCTCATTGCACGTCAAAAAGCCGAAGTCGGTGTAAACACGCGCCGTGGTGGGATTGTAATTACCCGTACTGAGATGCACGTATCGACGAATCTGTTCGCCTTCCCGTCGGACCACTAGGGCGATCTTGGAATGGACCTTTAGTTGGACTAAACCGTAGACAACATGTACGCCTGCATCTTCCAGAGTTCGTGCCCACTCGATGTTGCTCTCTTCGTCAAACCTTGCTTTGAGCTCGACCAGGACGGCTACCTGTTTTCCATGCTCGACTGCGTCGAGCAGGGCGGCCACAATCGGCGAGTTGTGGCCCACTCGGTATAAGGTCACCTTGATCGTCAGCACGTTTGGGTCGCGTGCGGCCTCCTCGAGGAAATCCACCACCGGTTGGAAGGACTCGTAGGGGTGGTGCAGCAGAAGATCTTCCCTGCGGATGACCGAAAATATGTCCTCCTCCGCATCCGCCTGAAGGTTCGGGGCAACGAAAGGCACAAAGGGCCTATCCTTCAAATCTGGGCGGTCGATTGCATAGAGATCCATCAACCGTGACAAACCGAGCGGACCTTTGATGCGGTAGACACCCTCTGTGTCGATGGGCAGATTGTTTGTCAGGACCTCCAGAATCCTTTCGGACGCGCTCGCATCCACCTGCAGGCGGACGACCGAGGAAAATCGCCGCTGCCGCATCGCCTCCTCAACGCTTTCCAGCAGGTCGTCACTTTCAAGTTCCTGAATCGCAACTTCCGCATCGCGAGTCACCCGGAAAGGATAGGCCTCGGCGATTTCCATTCTCGGAAATAGCAAAGGAAGATTGGCAGCAATCAACTCCTCGATCCACACAAACGTCGCTTCGGGCTTTGACGATTTCGTGGCCTTCGCTGGTCGTGAACCGGAGACGAGCGGAACCAGTCGCGGCAGCGAGTCTGGCACTTTTACACGAGCAAAGTTTTCGGTGCCCTGCTTGTCCCCCACCACCACGGCGAGATTCAAACTGCCACTCGAGATGTGCGGGAAGGGACGGCTCGGGTCAAAGGCCAGGGGTGTGAGGACAGGAAACACGTTTTGAAGGAAATACGAGTCTGCCTCGGCCCGCTGTTCTGCCGTCAGGGAGGAAATCTCCAGGATTTGGATTCCTTCGTGCTGAAGCGCGGGCAGGAGCGTGTCGCGAAACAGAACCCGCATGTCGTCCCCGATTTTCCGGACCTCTTCACCGATAAGTCGTAACTGTTTCGCCGGGGTCAAGCCATCAGCGCTCGTTTCTTGGGCGCCACTGGCCAGCTGCTGCTCGAGGCCAGCGACCCGGACCATGAAGAACTCATCGAGATTGGAACTGACGATCGCTAGAAACTTTATTCTCTCCAGAAGAGGATTCTCCGGGTCACAAGCCTGCTCGAGGACTCTTTTCTGGAACTCGAGCAAACTGAGCTCTCGGTTGATATATAGCTGGGGACATTCCAGGGTCAGAGGGTCGGAGGAGGTCTCAAAGGACGCGGTCACGCCGGGCGCTCGGGCAGCCGAGGACTGCTTCGGCTCCTCCGAACCAGCTTCATGGCTTGGGAAAGTATTCATGCCTGGACTGAGAGCATAACTCCTTCAGTTGCTTGTTACAACGCAAGGCATGGCCAAAGCCTGGAGCATCCTTGTCGCAGGGGCTTACACGCTGAAAGTCCCCAACGGGTGGCGAAAAGACAACTAAGGCCAGCAGGATTTGGACGCCGATGCTTCGTGACAGACGGCACTGGTTTTGGAGGCGCAAATCACACGAAAAGTTGCGCTGTGTGGAGCAGTTGCTATCGGAGCTCGCTAAAACCTTTGAGAGGTGCCGAGGGATATGTTTTTGGGATTCTCGCTTCCGGCGCCTGCTCACCTCACCCCTTCGGCGACATTTCGACCAGCATTATCACCGCCCCGTCGATTTTTCCCTCGCTTGTCCGGCAAGGCAGAATTCGCAGTTGGAAGGGCTTCCCCGTGGAATCGGCGAACTCTCTTTCTACCGGGTGTGAGGTGGAAATGACCTTCAGGACCATCGGCTGAAAGTCCTCTATTTCAACGGTTGGATTGATATTCAGGAAAGGACGGCCTACATCTCCAGGGATCAGCCCAATCATCTTTTCGGCCTGCGGCGTGAATCGCCGAATGGTTAGGTCGCTTCCCACCATGATCACGGCGATATCGATGCTGGTCAGCAGGTTGGTGAGGTCGTTGTTAACCTGCGTGATTTCGATGTTGCGGCTGCGCAGCTCATCATTGACCGTGCTCAATTCCTCATTGGCCGATTGCAACTCTTCCTTCGCCGTTTCCAGCTCTTCGTTCGTGCTTTGCAGCTCTTCGTTGCTCGAAAGTATCTCTTCGTTGGCTGACTGCAGTTCCTCGTTCGTCGCCTCCTGACTTTCAATCACGGACTGAAGATATTCCTTCGTAGCTGCAAGTTCTTCCTCGAGCTTCGCGACCCGTGCCGCCGCGCCGGGCGATTCCCGCTCCGGCTTTCGCGAGCGCGCAGGAACCGATTCCGGGACAGCATCCTGGAATAGGACCATAAAATACCGGTCGTGGGTGTTCCCCAATTGCACGGGTGCGACTTCAAAATTTACGTGACGCGCCACCCTATTTCCACTGTCTTTGCCGTTTCCATTGCCGTTCCCGGTCTTGATCTGCACTCTTTGCTTGCCCACCGGAACGTTCTCTTTTTTGCAGCGATTGAGTGCCTTGCGAAGATCGAATAACAGTCCCTCGCGTGCCATCTTGAGGATGTTCAAGCTGGCTCGTCCGGGAGCCAGCTTCAAATACCGGCTCGCGTTTCCCCGGGTGTGCACGATCTCTAGTTCCTCGTTCACAAAAACGGCTGCTGGCGAATATTGCGAGAGCAGACGCCGATCGAATTCCCTCTGCGCCTCGAGGTAATTCCACGGACCTTCTGGTTGCTTGGACGGCATTTGCAAGGGGGCGACCGCCGCGCGCTCGCCTTGCCGGTTCAACGAGAATGTAACCAACTGGCGGTTCGCGGAAGGTTTCTTGGAAAAAATCTTGTAGGTACGATCCTCAGTATTGAAAAGATTGGCCACCACTCCCACGCCTTCGGAACTCCCCAGAACCAAGTAGCCGCCGGGCTTTGCCGCGTAGTGAAAAAGTGAAATCACTTTGCTTTGCAGAACCGGTTCGAGATAGATCAATAGATTCCGGCAGCAAATCAGGTCCATCTGCGAAAATGGGGGATCATTCAACACGTTGTGCTGCGCAAAAATGCACATGTCGCGAATCGTCTTACTAATGCGGTAGCCGCCTTCCGTCTTGGTGAAGAAGCGGCGCAGCCGATCGGCGGACACGTCTCCTTGGATGTTTTCTGGATACACGCCCGTGCGGGCTTTGATGATGCTGGTCTCGCTGACGT